>Ga0256832_1003459_pt1 | contig 10730 bp, 12 predicted proteins | sample 134614metaG_FD_190534 | JGI IMG/M metagenome (GOLD analysis project Ga0256832, IMG submission 190534) | Hydrothermal vent microbial communities from Lau Basin, Pacific Ocean - 134-614 | ecosystem: Environmental > Aquatic > Marine > Hydrothermal vents | place: Pacific Ocean: Lau Basin | collected...
CGGGGGTGAAGTGATCGGGCGCGGCTGGCATCAGCGTGCCGGTGAACCGCACGCTGAAGTCTATGCCCTGCGCGAAGCCGGCAAGCGCGCACGCGGTGCAACGGCCTATGTGACGCTGGAGCCCTGTAGCCATACCGGGCGCACACCGCCCTGTGCGGACGCGCTGGTCGAGGCTGGCGTGGCGCGCGTGGTGGTTGGCATGCAGGACCCGAATCCGCAGGTTGCCGGTCAGGGTATCGATCGCTTGCGCGAGGCCGGGATACGCGTTGAATCCGGCCTGCTGGAAGTGCAGGTGCACGAGCTGAACCCCGGTTATATTTCGCGTATGGAACGCGGTCGCCCCCTGGTGAGAGTGAAGCTGGCCGCCAGCCTCGACGGACGAACGGCCATGGCATCGGGTGAAAGCCGCTGGATCAGCGGTCCGGAAGCCCGCCAGGACGTGCAGCGGTGGCGGGCACGGAGTTGTGCCGTTATGACCGGGATTGGCACCGTTGTGGCCGATGATCCATCTCTGAACGTACGGCTGGAGGCATCACAGTTATATGGCGTGGAGCCCGTGCGTCAGCCCTTGCGTGTGGTGCTGGACAGCCGACTGCGCCTGTCACCAGAGGCGAGATTGCTGTCATTGCCGGGTGAAATACTGGTGATGACGGTGAATGACCATGCAGCGGCACGCAGTGCACTGGAACAGGCGGGCGCAACAGTTTGTGTTGTCGAGGCACATAACGGGAAGCCATCGCCGGAGGCCGTGCTGGGCGAGCTGGCGGAACGCGGGATGAACGAGGTACTGCTTGAATGTGGCCCCACGCTGGCGGGGGTCTTCATGGCTGCCGGGCTGATCGATGAACTGGTGCTGTACCTTGCGCCGCACCTGATGGGTGATGGAGCGCGTGGCCTGTTTCATCTGCCGGAGCTGGAGAAGATGCAGGATCGTATTGCGTTACAATGGCAGGATATCCGCAAGGTCGGCGATACGCTTCGTGTTACCTTGCAGACTACGCGGGATTGACAGGACAGACGAACAGACAACATGTTTACCGGTATCATACAGGCAGTTGGCGAAGTCGCCGCCCTGCAGCCAAAGGGCGACGACCTGCGCCTGCGCATTCGCACTGGCAAGCTTGTCCTCGACGACGTTGTGATTGGCGACAGCATTGCTACCAGTGGCGTATGCCTGACAGCCGTGGAACTGCCGGGGGACGGTTTCTGGGCCGATGTGTCCGGGGAAACGCTGGCCTGCACCCGTACCGGTGAATTAAAGGTCGGTGACAAGGTGAATCTGGAAAAGGCGTTGACACCTTCCACCCCACTGGGCGGCCACCTGGTCAGCGGTCATGTTGATGGTCTGGGTGAAGTGGTTTCGCGCCGCGAGGACGGGCGTTCGGTCCGCTTTCGCATGCGCGCACCGGATGACCTGGCGCACTACATTGCCGCCAAGGGTTCGGTTTGTGTCGACGGTATCAGCCTGACGGTCAACGCGGTCGATGGCGCAGAATTCGAGTTGAACATCGTGCCCCACACGCTGGTAGAAACCACCATGGGTGAGTTTCAGCCCGGACGTACGTTCAACCTGGAAGTGGATATCATCGCCCGCTACCTGGAACGCCTGCTGCTCGGACAGCGTGCCGCGCAACCGGGCAGCGAGGGGATAACGGAAGAACTTTTACAACGTTGCGGTTTTATGGGCGCAGCAGACAGGTAAACCCGGCTTATGAAACTGAACAGTATCGAAGAGATTATCGAAGACATCCGTGCGGGAAAGATGGTCATCATTATGGATGACGAAGACCGCGAGAATGAAGGTGATCTGCTGATGGCTGCCAGTCTCGCCCGTGCAGAAGACATTAATTTCATGGCCACACACGGACGTGGCCTGATCTGTCTGACCCTGACCCGCGAGCGTTGTCGCCAGCTGTCACTGCCCCTGATGGTAGCCGACAACCAGGCCCAGCTGGCTACAAATTTTACCGTATCCATCGAAGCGGCCGAAGGCGTAACCACCGGCATCTCGGCACACGACCGGGCGCGTACCGTCGAGGCGGCGGTAAAGCCGGATGCCAAACCACAGGACATTGTCCAGCCGGGGCATATTTTTCCGCTGATGGCCCAGCCGGGTGGTGTGTTGACGCGCGCCGGTCATACAGAAGCCGGTTGTGACCTGGCGCGCCTGGCAGGGCAGGAGCCGGCGGCGGTGATTGTCGAAATACTCAATGAAGACGGCACCATGGCACGCCGTCCTGACCTGGAAAAGTTTGCCGCAACACATGGACTGAAAGTCGGCACGATCGCTGACCTGATCCATTACCGTATTGCCAACGAAAAAAGTGTTGAACGGGTGGCGGAGTGTGACCTGCCGACAGAGAACGGGACATTCCGCCTGTATGCTTACCAGGATATCGTAAACGACGGCTTGCACCTTGCGCTGGTGAAGGGAGAGATTTCCGCCGATGACCCGACGCTGGTGCGCGTACATGTACAGAACGCACTGGGCGATCTGTTCGGTGCACAGATGCAGGATATCGGTTGGCCATTGCGCGACGCCATGCGCCGTATCAACGATAACAGGCAGGGTGTGATTGTGGTGCTTGGGCAGCAGGAAACCCCCCGCGATCTGGTACAGCGTATCCAGAACTACAACGAACACGAGAAGAGCGGCGAAGCGTTGAAGCACGAAGAGCAGCATGAACTGCGGACACACGGTATCGGCGCACAGATCCTCGCTGATCTCGGTGTGCAGAAGATGCGTGTGCTGAGCGCCCCCAAGGTTGAACACGGTCTGTCCGGTTTCGGGCTGGAAATTGTCGAATACGTTGACGACCGGAAATAAATTCAAACATTGAAATACGGAGTAACTGTCATGAGTGGCATCCAGGAAATAGAAGGCAAACTGAACATTACCAACGCACGTATTGCCCTGTTGGTGGCACGCTTCAACAGCTTCGTTGTCGAGAGCCTGTTGAGCGGGGCTGTCGATACCCTGAAGCGTCACGGGGCGGAAGACAAGGACCTGACGATTGTCCGTGTGCCAGGTGCCTTTGAAATGCCACTGGCCGCAAACCGGCTGGCAGCCAGCAAACGTTATGACGCTATTATTGCACTGGGCGCCGTTATCCGTGGTGGAACGCCGCACTTTGAATATGTCGCCGGTGAGTGCACCAAGGGGTTGTCAAACGTGTCGATGAAACACGATCTCCCGGTAACATTTGGCGTACTTACCGTGGACAGTATCGAGCAGGCCATCGAGCGTGCGGGCACCAAGGCCGGCAACAAGGGTGACGAGGCAGCCATGTCCGCGATCGAGATGATCAACGTATTGCGCGAGATCGGTCAGTAACGCACATGACACAGCCCGCAAAGCCCCAGGCTGCCCAACGCACCCGTGCGCGTCGACTTGCCATGCAGGCGCTCTACCAGTGGGACATGTCGGACAACAACCTGTCAGACATCGAAGCACAGTTTATTGAAGAAGAAGGGTTTGAAAAAGCCGACGCCGATTATTTCAGCGAACTGCTGCACAAGGTTCCCGCAAAACTCGATGAAATCGAGGCGTCCTTTGCCCCCTTTCTGGACCGCCCGGTAAAGGAAATCGATCCTGTCGAACGCGCCGTGTTACGCATGGCAAGCTATGAACTGATGACCCGGATCGATGTACCCTACAAGGTCATTATCAACGAGGCAGTCAACCTCACCAAGAAGTTCGGTGCCGAGCAGGCACATAAATATGTCAATGGCGTGCTGGACCAGGCAGCGCGTAAATTGCGCGCGGTGGAACACCCTCAGGGCGAGGGCGGCAGCGGGCTGTTGAAAAACCAGTGATGCACTGCCTGTCGCGTAGTGTCCTGCAGGCGGGCGGCAGCATGTTTCATGGAGGCATGAATGTCTGTGGTCTCCCGGCACAGGCTGAAGACAGCGCTGAAGCCGATTTCTGATACCGCACCTTCCGCATCATCCACGCTACCGGCGATGGCAATACAGGGAACATTGAGCGCCTGAGCCAGTTTTGCCACGGCGGCAGGGGCCTTGCCAAAGCGGGTTTGTCTGTCCAGCCTGCCCTCACAGGTGATGACCAGTTCGGCATCGCCCAGCGTGGTGTTCAGTCCAAGTAATTCCAGTACCGTTTGTGCACCGGGTTTCAGGACAGCACCGGACAGGGCCGCCAGTCCTGCGCCTGCGCCACCGGCTGCCCCGCCTCCCGGCAGATCACGAATATCCAGCCCGGTCTCGTTTTCGATGATGTCGGCAAGGTTAGCCAGGCCCTGCTCCAGTTGTTTCACCTGGGCTGGCGTGGCACCTTTCTGTGGAGCATAGATATGTGCTGCGCCATTCCCGCCGAGTAACGGGTTGCTGACATCGCAGGCTACGTCGAGGGTGACCGATGCCAGCCGGGCGTCCCTGTTACTGCAGTCGATACGGTGTATTTCTGCCAGCTGTGCCCCGTTGCCGGCGAGCGTATTTCCCCTGTTGTCGAGAAAGTGAATCCCCAGCACGTCCAGCATACCTGTGCCCCCGTCGGTTGTAGCGCTGCCACCAAGGCCCAGCACAATATGCTTGCAGCCTAGGTCCAGCGCAGCCCTGATGAGTTCCCCGGTCCCCCGGCTGCTGGCCAACATGGGGTCGCGACCGGTTTCCGGCAGTAATGCCAGACCCGATGCCGAAGCCATTTCTATCACGGCCAGCTGCTTTCCGGGGCAGAAAAGAAAAGTGGCTTCCATGGGTGTGCCCAGTGGTCCGCTGACCCTGCACCGGTGTTGTTCAGCCGCCAGGGGAGAGGACAGTACTTCGACCAGGCCATCACCGCCATCGGAAACCGGAATGATTTGTACCCTGGCATCAGGCAAAACAGCTTGAATGCCATCACGCATGGCTTCGCCGGCCTGCAATGCAGTCAGTGAACCTTTCAGTGCATTCGGGGCGAGGACAATTTTCATGGGGACGTGAGCCTGCATTCTTCGACCGGGGTCATATGTTTATGCTGAACGTTCTGTCATTCGTAGTCCAGCCTGCCAGGCAGACGTGTTTCAAAGGGCCGTGGATGCTAGACTGAAAGCTTCAATGCCACTTCCCAGGGACCGGAACCGCATATGAATAAAGCTGAAGCCACCATTCGTGGCCTTGTCGAACTTGCCGGTATCGAAATCAACGGCAGTGAGCCGCATGATATCCAGGTGAATGACCCCCGCTTTTACCAGAAGCTGTTGAGTGGGGGCGCGCTGGGTCTTGGTGAGACTTACATGCAGGGTCTGTGGGATTGCGAGGCACTGGATGCACTGATTTACCGGCTGCTGCGTACTGACCTTGAGCATTCCATCTCACCACTGAAACTGCTGTGGCCGGTCATCTGGTCGAAACTGGTCAACCTGCAGAGCCACAACCGGGCCTTCCGTATCGGTGAGAAGCACTATGACATCGGGAATGACCTGTACCAGCGTATGCTGGACCCGCGCATGACCTATACCTGTGGTTACTGGAAAGATGCCGACAACCTGAACGATGCGCAGGAAGCCAAGCTCGACCTGGTGTGCCGGAAGGTGGGTCTGGAACCCGGTATGCGTGTGCTGGATATCGGTTGCGGGTGGGGCAGTTTTGCCGGTTATGCGGCTGAACGATATGGTGTCAGCGTGGTGGGTGTCACCGTGTCGCGGGAACAGATTGCGTATGGGCAGGAACGCTACAAGGACCTGGACGTCGATCTGCGTTTCCAGGACTATCGTGATGTCAACGAACGTTTCGACCGCATCATTTCAATTGGCATGTTCGAGCATGTCGGTCCAAAGAATTATCGTACCTACATGAAAGTGGTGGAACGCTGCCTGGAAGACGATGGACTGTTCCTGTTGCATACCATCGGGACCAATACTCGTGCCACGGATGTCGATCCCTGGACCAATAAATATATTTTCCCCGGTGGTGTGCTTCCTGTCCCTGAACAGATCGACAAAGCGGTCAACGGTATCTTTATCATGGAAGATCTTCACAATATGGGCGTCCACTACGATCCAACGCTGATGGCATGGATGGCGAATATTGATACCCACAGGGACGAGCTGGAGCGCCTGGGCTACGACCAGCGATTCTATCGTATGTGGCGTTATTTCCTGCTGTCATCAGCCGGTTCGGCGCGGGCGCGCCGAAACCAGCTATGGCAGATTGTGTACAGCAAGAAAGGCCTGGACGGCGGTTATACGTCGATCCGTTAGCCTGGGCCGGTTACGGCCGGACTATGATTGTCGTTGCCGCGAGCCGGCACGTGCCGCCGGGGCTTTTTTCCGTCCACTGCCGGGTCTCCTGGCGCCGCTGCTGTTGCGGTTCCGGTTATCACCCTGGTGACCGCCCTGTCGGGCGCGGCTCTTGCCGTTACGGCCGTTCTGGATCGGTTCCGCCTTGATGCTCGGGTCCGGTTCATAGCCTTCCAGCACTTCTTGAGGGATTTCGCGTTTCAGCAACCGTTCGATATCACGCAACAGTTTGTGTTCGTCGATACACACCAGGGAAATGGCTTCGCCTTCGTTGCCGGCACGGCCGGTCCGGCCAATACGATGGATATAATCTTCCGGGACATTCGGTAGTTCGTAGTTTACTACGTGTGGTAACTGATCGATGTCCAGTCCACGGGCAGCAATATCCGTGGCAACCAGTACGCGGACATTGCCGTCCTTGAAGCCGGCCAGTGCCCGTGTGCGGGCCCCCTGGCTTTTGTTGCCGTGGATGGCGGCGGCAGTCAGCCCGTCTTTTTCCAGCTGCTGGGCAAGCCGGTTGGCACCGTGCTTGGTGCGGGTGAATACCAGCACCTGGCGCCAGTTGCGGGAACCGATCATAAAGCTCAACAGTTCGCGCTTGCGTTGTTTGTCGACCGGGTAGACCTTCTGTTCGATGCGTTCTGCCGTGGTGTTGCGGCGTGCAACCTCGATCAGTTCGGGCTTATCGAGCAGACGGTTGGCGAGTTGCTTGATCTCGTTGGAGAAGGTGGCCGAGAACAACAATGTCTGCCGGTCATGCTTGTTCGGTAACAGCGCCATCACCTTGCGGATGTCGTGAATAAAGCCCATGTCGAGCATGCGGTCGGCTTCATCGAGTACCAGGATTTCGACCTGTGACAGGTCAACCGTCTTCTGGCTGACATGGTCCAGCAGACGCCCCGGTGTTGCTACCAGGATATCGACGCCGCGGCGCAGTTTATCGATTTGCGGGTTGATCTTGACGCCGCCGAATATCACCGCTGATTTCAGTGGCAGGTGGCGACCATAGGTCTGTACGCTTTCACCGACCTGGGCGGCCAGTTCACGGGTCGGGGTCAGCACCAGTGCGCGTACCGGGCGAGGGCCTTTGGCGGCGGGTTTGTCGCTCAGCAGCTGCAGCAGAGGCAGGGTAAAACCTGCCGTCTTGCCGGTACCGGTTTGTGCGCCGGCCAGGACATCCTTGCCGTCGAGCACGACGGGAATGGCGTTACGTTGTACGGGGGTGGGTTCGGTATAGCCCTGCTCACTGATTGCGCGCAGGAGTTCGGCCGACAGGCCGAGGGTATCAAATGACATCGGGGTAATAACTCCAGTCTTGCCCTCCCATCGACAGCATCAGCTGGCAGGAGCCGGTTCGGGCTGGATAAAGGGATTCTTGCTTGCGGGAGACCCGTACAAAGCGGGCAAACGGCTCAAGATCTTTCCGGCGACGTTTTCAGTGTCGCTCAAATGGGTGCTAACCGGTCAGGCACCCGGAATATGCCCACTATACGGGAAAACGGGGTCAGAGTAAAAATATCTCCTGTTGTTATCCATCAAAATCAGGTGCGAGAGTGATATTTTTACTCTGACCCCATTTCCCCGATTTTTCCTGCCTGTCATTTTCGGGGCCGTATAATGTCCGTATATTCCTCATCCGGAAAAAGAAAGAATGGGTCTGAAGAAAATCTGGGTCGATGCCGACGCTTGCCCGAAAGTGATTAAGGAAATCCTGTTCCGTGCCGCGGAACGGACAACTGTGCCACTGGTCCTGGTGGCCAACCAGCCTTTGCAGGTGCCGAAATCACCTCATGTGCGTTCCGTGCAGGTCGGCGCCGGCTTTGATGTTGCAGACAACTACATTGTGCAACATGCAGAGGCCGGTGAACTTGTGATCACGGCAGATATTCCCCTGGCAGCTGAACTGGTTGCCAAAGACTGTCTGGCATTGAACCCGCGTGGCGAGCTTTATACGGAAGAGAATATCCGCCAGCGGCTCAATATGCGGGATTTCATGGATACCCTGCGCAGCAGCGGCATCGACACCGGTGGGCATGCTGCGTTCAGCCAGGCCGACCGCCAGGCATTTGCCAACCAGCTGGATCGGCTGCTGGCGAAGCCGAGCTAGATCGGCATAAGGCTCTCAGTCGGGGCTGTCGCCTGATACACTAGCGTTGTGACGACAGATGTAAAAGCTATTCAGAAAATGCAATCCGCTCATCCAGTGCATCCAGCGCGGCCTGCGCACAGGCCTCGTCCTTGTCGCCACCGGGTGCACCACTGACACCAACAGCGCCTATAAGGTAGCCCCCTACAACAATCGGTAGCCCGCCTTTCAGCATGATCAGGCCATCAATCTGATTCAGTTCATGGCGGATGTCGGCGCGATTTTCTGCCACAGTACCGCTATCGGTACCACCCATAATGACCATGTTGGCCTTGCGTTGTGAGATGTCCAGGGTGAAACGGGGTGCAGCATCATCACGCAGCGCGGCGCGTAGCGTAGCACTCTTGTCGACAACGACGGCACTGACCTGGTAGCCGGCCTTGCGGCAGGCGAGTACCGCCTCGTTAACGACATCGCGTGCCAGTTCCATGCCGATGGTGCGTTGTAGCAGGACATCGGTGGCCCCGGTTGTTGAGCTGCCCAGCAGCAGGGTGAACATCAGGCTAATACGAATGTTGGGTGCATTGCATCTCATGGTTTTCGTCTCCCTGGCTGATTTGAGTACGAATTATCCCGCCTTGCACGCATAGGCCACAAGTGCCACGGATGCTAGACTATCCCTTTGAATTGGCGAGGTAAGTCCGGTGTCGGATTGTGGTTGCGAAATCGAGGAAAAGAACCGGGAGCAAAGCCGGGTGCGGGTCTGCCTGCTGGATTCACGTTACCCGGATATTATTATCGGCCTGATTATCTCCGTTATCGTGAGACGCGGCGGGTTCCATATCATGGCCGATACCAGTCACGAGCGTCAGGTGCTGGCCGAATCGGGTGAGACAACAGGCTGATGGTTTCCGAGTTCGATATTATCCACCGCTTTTTTCAGCGTGAGCAGGCTGCACCGGGTGTGCTGCTGGGTATTGGCGATGATGCCGCGTTGCTGGCGCCGGAGGCGGGCAGTTCACTGGTCGTGGCGGTGGATACGCTGGTTGCCGGGCGGCATTTTTCTGAACAGACCGATGCGTTCAGTATTGGTCACAAGGCACTGGCCGTTAATCTCAGTGATCTTGCAGCAATGGGGGCACAACCACGCTGGGCGACGCTGGCGCTGACCCTGCCGGCTGTCGATGAGGTGTGGTTGTCGGGGTTTGCCGAAGGTTTTTTTGCGCTGGCGGACCGTTTCAATGTGGCCCTGGTGGGAGGGGACACTACGCGAGGCCCACTGACGGTCACCGTTCAGGTGCAGGGGCAGGTCGATGTGGCACATGCCTTGCGGCGTGATGCCGCGCAACCCGGGCAGCATCTCTTTGTGACCGGCACACCGGGTGATGCGGCTTATGCCTTGCAGCAGTTGCAGGCAGGCAAAACAGTTGAGGCGGAACTGCTCGCCCGCCTGAACCGGCCGGAACCAAGGGTCGAGCTGGGCATGGCACTGGCGGGTGTTGCCAATGCAGCGATCGACATATCTGACGGGTTACTGGCTGATCTTCAGCATGTGCTGGATGCCAGTGGTTGTGGCGCACAACTGAATGTCGATGCCATTCCCCGTTCACCAGCATTGCAGTCACTGGATGCCCAGGCCGCGCTGGCCTGCCAGTTGAATGGCGGGGACGACTACGAGTTGTGTTTTACCGTGGATGCCGATCGTGTCGAGCAGGTGTACCGCTCGGCCGAAGACTGTGCTGTACAAATTGCCGAAATCGGCATCATTGAACCTCAGCCGGGTATTCGCGGCGTGTATGAAGACGGTTCGCCCTGCGCTCTGAAGTCAGAAGGTTTTGACCACTTCCGGAATGACAGTGGCTGAACGTATCCATGCCCGACAGGTTTTTTCTGACCCGGTGCTATGGCTGGCATTTGGTTTCGGGTCGGGACTTGCGCCGCGTGCGCCGGGGACGGCGGGTACGCTGATGGCCATTCCGCTGTTCCTGTTACTGGACCCGTTGCCGTTAGCCGGCTACCTTCTGGCCACAGTGTTTATTACACTGGCCGGTGTATGGATCTGTGGGCGCGCATCGCATACGCTGGGTGTTCACGATCACCCGGGTATCGTCTGGGACGAGTTCGCGGGTTACCTGATTACGATGGCGATGGCGCCTGAAGGCTGGACCGGTATTCTGGCCGGGTTTACCCTGTTCCGCTTGTTCGATATCTGGAAGCCCTGGCCGATTGGCTGGGCTGACAGGAAAGTGCACGGTGGCCTCGGTATCATGCTGGATGATGTGCTGGCCGGGCTGATGGCGGTTGTGGTGCTATGGATAGCCGGGCAGGTGGTTTGATGTTTCATGGAAGTACGATGTATTTGTCAGTACGGTATTTTACATGGAAATTTTTACTGCAATCCTGTTTTC
>Ga0256832_1003460_pt1 | contig 10728 bp, 11 predicted proteins | sample 134614metaG_FD_190534 | JGI IMG/M metagenome (GOLD analysis project Ga0256832, IMG submission 190534) | Hydrothermal vent microbial communities from Lau Basin, Pacific Ocean - 134-614 | ecosystem: Environmental > Aquatic > Marine > Hydrothermal vents | place: Pacific Ocean: Lau Basin | collected...
CTCTTCAACAACGCCGGGGTCATGCTCCCGGGCGACGACGACGCGGTGAACACGCCGGAGGAGATCTTCGACAAGACCTACGCGATCAACGTCAAGGGCGTCTTCCTGGGGTGCAAGTACGGCATTCCGGCGCTAAGGCGGGCCGGGGGCGGCTCGGTGATCAACACCGCCTCCTTCGTCGCCACCCTGGGCGCGGCCACGCCCCAGGTCGCCTACACCGCGAGCAAGGGGGCGGTGCTTAGCCTCACCCGCGAGCTCGCGGTGATCCACGCCCGGGAAAACATCCGCGTCAACGCCCTCTCCCCCGGCCCGCTTCGCACCGAGCTCTTGATGAAGTTTTTGGACACCGAGGAAAAACGGCAGCGGAGGCTCGTCCACATCCCCATGGGGCGCTTCGGCGAGGCGAAGGAGATGGCCCGGGCAGCGCTCTTTTTGGCCTCCGACGAGTCTTCCTACATGACCGGGGCCGAGCTCCGGGTGGACGGCGGGATCACCGCCGCCTACGTGACGCCGGAGTAGGGAGGGAAGGATGCGGACCTTCAAGGTGATCACCCCGGTGGACGGCTCGGTCTACCTGGAGCGTCCCTACGCCGAGGAGGCCGAGATCGAGGCCGCGCTCGAGCGGGCGAAAAACGCCCAGGCCGCGTGGCGGAGGGTGCCGCTCGAGGCCCGGCTCGCCCTCTTGAAGAAGGCCGTGGACTGGATCGTGGAGCGGGCCCAAATGCTCGGCGAGGAGCTCACCTGGCAGATGGGCCGGCCCATCGCCCACAGCCCCTGGGAGCTCTCCAGGAGCTTCAAGGAACGGGCCGACTACATGCTCGAGGCTGCCCCCCGGGCGCTTTCTGACTTCGTGCCCCAGGGGGCGCCGGGGATCCGCCGCAAGATCCGACGGGAGCCCTTGGGCACGGTCCTCGTCCTCGCCCCCTGGAACTACCCCTGGCTCACCTCGGTAAATAGCGTCCTCCCCGCCCTCGCCGCCGGCAACGCGGTGGTCCTGAAGGTCTCCTCGCAGACCCCGCTGGTCGCCGAGCGCTACCAGGAGGCCTTCGCCGCCGCCGGGCTGCCGGAGGGGGTTTTCCAGTACCTGCACGCGGACCACGACCAGGTGGCGCGGATGATCCAGGACCCCCGGGCGGACTTCGTCGCCTTCACCGGCTCGGTACCGGGCGGGCACGCGGTGGTGAAGGCGGCCTCAGACCGCTTCATCGGCGTGGGGCTCGAGCTCGGGGGCAAGGACCCCGCCTACGTCGCCGACGACGCCGACCTGGCGTTTGCCGCCCTTAACGTCGCCGACGGGGCCTTCTTCAACGCCGGCCAGTCCTGCGCCGCGATCGAGCGGGTCTACGTCCACGAGAAGGTTTATGACGACTTCATCGAGGCCCTGGTGGCGGTGGTCGAGGGCTACCGGCTCGGCGACCCCACCGACAAAGAGACCACCCTCGGCCCCATGGTCAAGACCGCCGCTGCCGAGTTCGTGCGCGGCCAGATCGCGGAGGCCCTGGCCAAGGGAGCGAAGGCCCTGATCGACGAATCCCGCTTCCCCGCTTCAAGGCCGGGCACCCCCTACCTCGCCCCCCAGGTACTGGTGGACGTGGACCATTCGATGCGGGTGATGAAGGAGGAGAGCTTCGGCCCGGTGATCGGGGTGATGAAGGTCAAGGACGACACCGAGGCCATCCGCCTGATGAACGACTCCGACTACGGCCTCACCGCCTCGGTCTGGACCCAGGACCTCGAGCGCGCCGAGCGGATCGGCGAAGAGCTCGAAACAGGCACCGTCTTCGCGAACCGGGCCGACTACTTGGACCCCGCCCTCGCCTGGACCGGGGTCAAGGACACCGGGCGGGGGATCACCCTCTCCGAGCTCGGCTACCACCAGCTCACGAGGGTGAAGAGCTACCACCTGCGGCCCCCAGGCTAGACAGGGCCGGGGAAAGGGGCGCCTCTTGGGCGCCCCTTTTACTTTTCGTAGGGCTTGCCGATCGCCGCCGGGGGCCGGGCGCGGCCGATAAAGCCGGCCAGCACCAGCATGGTGAGCACGTAGGGGAAGGCCTGCAAAATCGGCGAGGGCAGGACGCCGGCGCCGCCGATCTGGATGCGGAAGGCCTCGGCGAAGCCAAAGAGCAACGTCGCCCCCAGGATCCCCACCGGGTGCCACTTGCCGAAGATCAGCGCTGCCAGGGCGATGAAGCCACGGCCGGCGGCCATCAGGCGGACGAACTGGTTGAGCTCGCCGATCGAGAGGTAGGCCCCGGCGATCCCCGCCAGCACGCCGGAGAGCAGCACCCCCTGGTAGCGCATCAAAAAGACGTTGATGCCAAGCGAGTCAGCGGCCTCGGGGTGCTCGCCCACCGAGCGCAGCCTGAGACCCCAGGGCGTCTTGAAGAGGGCGAAGTAACTCACCGGTACCAGCAGGAAGGCCAGGTAGACGAGCGGGTTCTGGTCCAGGATTCGCCCCAGCGGCGAGGAGAAGAAGTCGGAGAGCTGGGGCAGGTAGTGGCTTAAGGGGTAGATGCGGTGGACCACCTCCTTGCTGGCGGTGGCGTTGTGGTAGAGGAAGATCAAAACGATGGAGGGCAGGCCGAAGGAGAGCATGTTGATGGCCACGCCGGAGACGATCTGGTCGGCGCGGTAGCGGATCGAGACCACGGCGTGGATCCAGGCGGTGAGGAGGCCGACGACGATCGCCGCCAGCACCCCCACCCAGGGGATCCACCAGATGCGCAGGTTGGGGTCCTGGGCGAGGTAGGGGGCCTCCAAGAGCTGCACCGTCACCGCCGCCGCCAGGGCGCCGAAGTTGATGATGCCCTCGAGGGCGATGTTGACCACGCCCGAGCGCTCGTTGTACATGCCCCCCAGCGCCGTCAAGAGCAGCGGCGTGGTCTCGCGCAGGGCGCCGGCGATCAGGGCGATCCAGAACACCGAGGACAAGAGCTCCATTACCGGGCCTCCTTTTTGAGCACCTCGGCCGCCAGCAAGGGATCGGTGAAGTAGCGGGGCAAGAAGCCGCCGGCGGCGATGAAGAGCACGATCAGGGCCTGCAGCACCATCACCAGCTCGCGGCTGATGCCGAGCTGCAAATTCAGCTGCAGCCCGCCGGTGAGCAATACGCCAAAGAGCAGCGCCGCCAGGGTGACCCCGACGGGCGTGTTCTGCCCCATCAGGGCCACCGCGATACCGTCGAAGCCGACGTTATAGGGGATGGACTGCTTCAAGCGGTACTCGTCGATGCCGCCGCCGAGCACGTAGTGGGTGGCGGCGAGCCCCGCCAGGGCGCCGGAGATGGCCATGGCGAGCACGATCTTGCTGGCGATCTTGACCCCGGCGTACTCCGCCGCCTTGGGCGCGAGGCCCACGGCCCTAAGCTCGTAGCCGTGCTTGGTGCGCCACATGTAGAAGTTGTAGAAGGCAACGGCGAAGAGCGCCAGCACGAAGGCGCCATTCAGCCGCACCGAGGCCAGCGCCGGCGAGACCTGCATGGGAATGCCAGGGAGAAAGCCGCCGATCAGGTAGCCCACCACCCCGGCGCCGAGGGCATACAGCACCCGCTTGCCCAGATCCAGCTTGCGGCCGAAGAGGTAGTAGACGAGGAGCATGGCAAGAAGCGCCAGCGGCAGCGCCCAGGAGAGGTGCCCGGGGCCGGCCCCGGAAAAGCCCAGCATCTTCAGGAACATGGGGATCCGGGCCGCCTCCTGGATCTCGTAGGAGCGGGGCTCGTAGCCCGGGTACTTGAAAGGCAGGTGGATCACGTGGCCAAAGAACGACCACTCGTTCTTGGAGAGCAAGAAGAGCATCACCGAGACGGCGATGTAGTTCATCATGATGGTGTTGATCACCTCGTGGGCCCCAAAGCGGGCCTTGAGCCAGCCGGGGATGGCGCCCCAGATGGCGCCGCCCAGGGCGGCCGCGAGGATCGCCAGCGGCAGCAACAAAAACCGCGGCCCGGGCACGTAGACGCCCACCAGCATGGCGAAGATGGCGCCGATGATCAGCTGCCCGGGGGCGCCGATGTTAAAGAGCCCCGCCTTGAAGCCGAAGGCCACCGCTAGGCCGGTAAAGATCAGCGGGGTGGCGATCAAAAACGCCTGGAAGAGGCCGGGCAGGCTGAGCACCGGACCAAAGAGCAGCTGGTAGGTGTAGGTGACGAGGTCGAGCTTGGTGACCAGGTAGGTGAATAGGTCCACCGGCGGCCGCACCCCCGGGGGCGTCTTCAGGATCCAAACGATCACCGCCCCAGCGAGCATGGCCAGCGCCATGCTCACCGCCGGCACCACCACCCCCCGGTAACGCACGAAGAGCGCACGGCCGCCGGGCTCGGCGAGCTTGGCGCTGGCGAACAAAAAGAGGGCGTAAAAAAGCTGCAGGTAGAGCCCCAGCGAGAGCGAGTGGCGCTTCACCGGCAACCGCCGGGGGTTTACCCCCTCGGCGAGGGCAGCGGCGTTGATCGCGTGGGCGGCCTGGTAAAAGACCAAGGCCTCAACGCCAAAGGCCAAAAGCGCCACCCCGCCAAGGGCAAAGAGCACCTTGGGCAGCCGTTCCTTGGGCAGCACGAAGGCCAGCACCACGGCGACGGCGATCAGCCCGAGCCAGAACCAAAAGGCGAGCGGCAGCCAGCCGAGCTCGGGAAAGGGCCCGCGCACGCCAGCGGGGTTGACGACCCCAAAGGGGGTAAGCAGCACCCCCCTGCCCCCGAAGGCGCGCTTGGCCACGAACCAGGGCGAGACCGCCATCAGCACGCCGGTCAGAACCGAGATCAGAAGAAGAAGAAAGCGGTTCACAGGGGGTTATTCTATGCCACATGGACCCCGTGGGACGGGAGCCCGACGCCGTGCGCCGCATGTTCGACGAGATCGCGCCGCGCTACGACCTCCTAAACCGCCTGCTCTCCTTCGGCGTGGACCGCCGCTGGCGGCTAGCGGCAGCCCGGGCGGCGCTGGCAAAATCCCCCCGCCGGGTGCTCGACGTGGCCACCGGCACCGGGGATCTGGCGCTGCTTTTGAAGCGGCTTCGCCCCGAGGCCGAGGTGGTGGGGCTCGACTTCTCCGGGGAGATGATCGAGCGCGCCCGCATGAAGGCGGCCCGGGCGGGGCTTTCGCTCACCTTCGTAGAGGGGGACGCCCTCAACCCCCCCTTTCCCCCCGGCAGCTTCGAGGCCATCACCGTGACCTTTGGCTTTCGCAACTTCGCCGACTACGCCGCCGGCCTAAAGAGCTTTCACCGGCTCCTCGCCCCCGGGGGCCGGACGGTGATCCTCGACTTCCCGCCCCCGCCAAAAGGGGCCTTCGGACGGCTCTACACGCTCTACTTCGAGCGCGTCCTGCCCTTTTTGGGCGGGGTGATCTCCGGCAAGCCGGCCGCCTACCGCTACCTGCCGGAGACCGCCAAGCGCTTTCCCCGGCCCGAGGATTTCCTCAGGATGATGGAGGCGGCGGGGTTTGCCGCCGAGGCACGGCCGCTCACCGGCGGCGTGGCCTACCTCTTCGTGGGGGAGAAGGATGCTTGAGGTCAACCCCTGGCCAACGCTGATCGGCGCCTACCTGCGCGGCGAGGCGCTTGAAGCCACGGCGCGCTTTGCGCTGGCCCGGGCCTGGGCCCTGGAGCATATCCAGGGAACCCCCTTCGAGAACGCCGCCGCCCGGCTCGTGCACGCGCCCGCGGGGCTCTATGCCGAGCTCAAGGCGCCCCCCGCCGGCTACCTGGCCCTGTTGGGGCCGGTGGTGGGTGAGTACCTGGCCGCGGCCGAGGCCCGGCGGCTTTTTTGGGAGGCGCTCTCGCTCGCCGAGCGCCAGGGCTGGGCGCTCTGGGTTGCAGAGGGGGGGCTCGGGACCGTCTTTTGGGGCCGGCGAAAGGGCGCCCTCAGCGAGGCGCCGGCCTTCTTCGCTTTTGAGGCCGGTCGCCAAGGGCTGCTGGCGCTGGCGCTGGGCGACGAGTACCTGGTCTTCCGCTACCGGCCCGGCCGGCCGGTGCTCGGGGGGGCGGCGGCGTGAGCTACGACGTCCTCGTCGTGGGGGCGGGCTTCGCCGGCAGCGAGGCCGCCTACCACCTGGCCCGGGCCGGGCGCCGGGTGGGACTCATGACCCAGAGCCTGGACTCGCTCTTCTTGCCGGTCACCGAGATCAGCAAGCCGCCCGCGCCGGGCACGCTCTTTTTCGAGGTCTACGAGGAAGGGCTGCCCCCCTTCTTGCTCCACGCCCGGGCCAAGTGGCGGCTGGAGGCGCTGGCCCCGGAACTGCACCTCTTCCAGGCCACCGCCACCGGGCTGCTCGTGGAGGATGGCCGAGCCGTGGGGGTCAGCACCTGGGAGGGGCCCGAGGTGCGGGCCGAGCGGGTGGTGCTCGCCGTGGGCACCTTCCTCGGGGCGCGCCTTCGGGTGGGCGCCCTGGAGGAGGCCGCCGGGCGGCTAGGCGAGGCCGCCTACGACGACCTTTTTGAAGATCTGAAGGAAAAGGGCTTTGGCTTTCAGGAAGAGCGCGTCAGCGCCCCGCCCTTCAAGGGGGCACCCGGGTACGAGGTGCGCTACTACCGCTTTGCCCGGGACGAGTTCGACCCCAAGACCCACCGCTTAAGGCGCTACGACCGGCTTTTGGCCACCGGCGCCTGCGTCCTCGGGGCGCGGGGCTACGCGGACATGAGCGCCGACGGGCGGGCGCTAGCCGAGGCGCTCCTCAAGGAGAGCTAGGATCTTCTCGTCCAGCCGGCTCAAAGGGCGCGTTGCCGGGTCCTCGCCGGGGCCCGGGTGGTCGCTATAGAGCACCTGCACCCTGAGCGTGCGGTGGGTGAGCTGGTGCCGGACATCACCAAGTGGCCGGGCGGCTTTTACCCGGTAGCGGACCAGCAACGCCCCCTCGTCCTCGTCCAGGGGGAACCCCCAAAGCCCGCGCAACATCCCGGCCTCGCGCCTGGTCAGGACCCAGCCCCCGGGCGCCCTGAGGGCGAGGGCATAAAGCCTCACTTCCCGCGGCCGCCTGCGGACGGGGGCCGGGTAGCGCTCGGGCTCGGCCTGGCCCTGGCAGCCCGACCTCAAAGGGCAGCGCGCGCAGTCCGGGTTTTTGGGGGTGCAAAGCGTGGCCCCGAGCTCGATCAGGGCCTGGTTCGCCTCCGCGGGTTCGGTGGCCACCAGGGGCCGGGCAAGGTCAAAGAGCTCTTTTTGGCGCGGGCGCTCCAGGGCGAAGTAGCGCGCGAGCACCCGCCGGACGTTGCCGTCAATCGCCGGCACCGGCTCGCCAAAGGCGAAGGCGGCCACCGCAGCGGCGGTGTAGGGCCCGAGCCCGGGTAGCTGCCTTAGCCCCTCAAAGGTCCGGGGAAAGCCCTTTTGGGCGATCTCCCTCGCCGCCCGCCAGAGGTTCTCCGCCCGGCGGTAGTAGCCAAGCCCCTGCCAGAGCTTCAAGAGCGCTTCCAGCGGCGCCTCAGCGAGCGCCTCGGGGGTGGGAAAGCGGGCCAGGATCCGCTCGTAGTAGGGCATCGCCTGTTCCACCCGGGTCTGCTGCAGCACCACCTCGGCCACGAGGATCGCCCAGGGATCCTCGGTCCTGCGCCAGGGTAGGTCCCGGGCGTTTTTGCGGTACCAGGCGAGGAGGGCGTCGGCGAGGCGATCCACCGGCTCAAGGTACCGTTCACCCGGGTACAATGCCACCATGCCACAACCCAGCGTCTCCACGCTTCGGAGCTTGCTGGAGGCCAGGCTGCGCCAGGACCCCCACCTTCTCAAAAGATGGGCCGAGGAGGAAAAAGAAGTCGTCGGGCGTTTCGGCACCGCCTTCGCGCCGGCCAACCTGGCCTCGCTCACGCCTTCGACCCTCGAGGCCTTCCTCTACTACGAGAACAACCGCCACTGGAAGGGGATCTACCGGCACAAAAGAAAGCTGCTCGCCGACTTCGAGGCCACCCGACGGGCGATTGGGGTTCTGGTGGACGAACACCTCCCCCTTGCCGAGCGCTTCGACCGTGCCCTAGCCGCCGTGCCGGGGCTGGGCCGGGCGGTGGCCACCGCCATCCTCCTGGTGGTTTACCCGGACCGCTACGGCGTCTGGAACCGGATCACCGAAGAGTCCCTGGCGCGCCTGGGCCTTTTGCCCACGTTCCCCCGGGGCGCCCCAGCGGGCCAGCGCTATCAGGCGATCAACGAGCAGCTCAACGCCCTAGCCGAGACGCTGGGCCTTGATCTTTGGGCCCTGGACGCCCTTTGGCACGAAGTGCTTTCCGAGGAAGTCGCGGAGCAAAGCGAGTCCCCGCATGACGGCGAGGGATCGAAGGTGGGGTTTGGTTACGAACGCGCCCTGCGCGACTTCCTCGCCGAGAACTGGGACAACACCTATCTAGGCCAAGACTGGGCGCTTCATACCGAGGCGGGCGAGCTCGTGGGCGTGGAATACCGGGCGGGCGCGGCGGGGCGCATCGATCTTTTGGCCCGGCATCGGAGCAAAAAAGGCTGGCTGGTGGTGGAGCTCAAGCTCGGCCGGAGCAGCGACCGAGCGGTAGGCCAGCTTTTGCGCTACATGGGCTGGGTGGAAAGCCACCTGGCCAAGCCCGGCGAGGAGGTCGCGGGTGCCATCGTCGCCGAGTCCCTCGACGACCGACTGCGCTACGCCCTAAGGGCGCTCCGGGGCAGGAACATCCGGGTCTTCCAATACCGGGTCCAGCTGGACCTCGAGCCGATGGCGCTGGATTAGCTTTTCCCCGGGCTACTTGAAGAACCTTGAGACCCCAACAGCCGCCGGTGCTCGGCAAGCATGCAGCGGTCCTCGACCACCTCGATCCCGGCTTCGCGAAGGGCCCGGGCGACGCGGTCGTTCTTAACCCCGAGCTGGAACCAAACGACCTTGGGCCGGAGCTTTAAGATCTTTTCTAGCTCCGCGTCCAGCGCCTCGCTGCGGCGAAAGACGTCGAGCACGTCTACCGGCTCGGCGATCTCGGCGAGTTCGGCCCGCACCCGCTCGCCAAAGAGCACCTCCCCGGCGAACTTAGGGTTTACGGGGAGGATCCCGTAGCCCTTTTCGGCCAGGTAGGCGGGCACGTAGTGGGCGGGCCGCGCGGGGTCCTTGTGGGCGCCGAGGACGGCCACGGTGCGGGCGGTGGTGAGGATTTCCCTTATCCGGTCGTCGGTCATCCCCGGTATTATGGCCGGGATGAAGCGCCTTATACCCGCACTCGCCTTTTGGCTGGCGCTGGCGCTGGCGGCGCGACCGGCCTACCCGGAGAGCGCCCTCGCGCTGGGGTATAGCTACCCGCAAGGGGGCTACTTGGGGGCGGCGCTGGCGCTGGATCGGCCCGTCCTCGGTCTGGACGCCGGGGTGGGGCTCGACCTCGCCTACCGCCAGAACCTTGCCGGTGCGCTCGAGGGCCAGCTCCTTGTCTTCCCCACGCTCACCTTCATGGAGCAGTTCGCCTCGGTGGGCGGGTTCTTCCGCCTGCCCTTCGGCTACGACCGGGCCAACGGATTTGGGCTGGGGCTCGTCCTCGGGCCGCGGGCCAGCCTGGAGCTCGGGGACGTCACCCTGAGCGCCGAGGCCGGGCTCGGCTACTACCGCGGGCTCTTTTTCGCCTACGGGCTCGGGGCGCGCGCCTACTTTGACGCCTTCGCCCTCGGGCTCGACCTAGACAACGCCCTCGGCGCACCGGGGGCGCGGGTCTCCTTGCTCTACCTCTTCTGACGCCCGATCCGGATGCGGCTTCAGCCTTTCAAGATCTGGGGCCTGGCGCTGCCGGCGCTGGGCTTTTTGGCGGTGTTCTTCTTCTACCCCTTCGTCGAGGTGCTGCGCTTTTCCACCTGGAAGTGGTCGGGGCTCTCGGCGCCCAGCTTTGTGGGGCTCAAGAACTACCGGGAGCTTGTTGCCGACCCGCTTTTCTGGCAAAGCGCGGGGGCCACGCTGGAGTTTGCCTTGCTGGTCCTGCCGAGCTTCCTCGTGCTCTCCTTCCTCACCGCCTTCGCCATCGAGGGCCAGCGCTACGAGCGCTGGGTCAAGGGGCTGCTCTTTTTGCCCGGGCTGGTGACCGTGGGGGCGGCGGCCACCGCCTGGTACACGCTGCTCGCCCCGGAGTACGGTGCCCTGGCCGCCTTCTTCCCCATCCCCGCCTGGGACCAGGAGCCCCTTTGGGCAATGGTGATCGTGGTCGCCTTCACCCTCTGGCGCTACCTGGGCTACGGGGTGTTGGTGGTAAGCGCCCACCTCAAGGCCATCCCCCACGAGCTGATCGAGGCCGCAAAGGTGGACGGCGCCAGCCCCGGCCAGGTGACCCGGTTCGTGGTGCTGCCGCTTTTGAAACCGGCGGCGCTCTTTTTGCTGGTGGTGGGCTCGGTGCTGGCGCTGCAGTCCTACGTCGCCGTGTTCTTGCTGACCCGGGGCGGCCCCCTTGGGGCCACCCGGGTGCTTGGCTACTTCATCTACGAGCTCGGCTTTGAGAATTTCCGCCTCGGCTACGCCGCCGCGGCGACGGTGGTGCTGCTCGTCTTTACCCTGCTCGTGGCGTGGGCCCAGGGGCGGCTTTTGGAGGAGCGATGAGGCACGTCTTCGTGGCCCTACTCGTCGGGTTGGTGGCGCTACCCTTTTTCTGGATGGCCTACGCCGCCTTTTTGCCCCCCGAGATCGTGTACTCGGGGGACCTGCGCTCGGGGTTCGGCGTCACCCTGGACAACTTCGCCCGGCTCGCCCCCGAGGGCTTTTGGTTCCGGCTGGGGTTTTCGCTCTTGGTCTCCTTCGTCGTGGCGCTCTTGCAGGTCTTCACCGGGCT
>Ga0256832_1003461_pt1 | contig 10727 bp, 8 predicted proteins | sample 134614metaG_FD_190534 | JGI IMG/M metagenome (GOLD analysis project Ga0256832, IMG submission 190534) | Hydrothermal vent microbial communities from Lau Basin, Pacific Ocean - 134-614 | ecosystem: Environmental > Aquatic > Marine > Hydrothermal vents | place: Pacific Ocean: Lau Basin | collected...
TTGGCTGTGACCAATAAAAGAGCTGACGGTTTTCATGATATTGATACAATTTTTGCGCTAATAGATTTATATGATTCGCTTAGGCTCGAGCCTTTTCCTAGTAATAAGATTTACCTTTCTGTGGGGGTAGCTAATTTACCAAAAGACCAAGATAATTTAGTTTATAAAGCCGCTCAATGCTACCTAGAAGCCGCTCAAGAAGAACGCGGAGTGACAATAGAATTAGAAAAGAATATTCCTATCTCAGCAGGTTTGGGTGGAGGCTCGAGTGATGCTGCTGCGGTATTGCAAGCTATGTCAGAGATTTATCCTAGTAATGTGGACTTATATAAAATTGCCTTAGAGCTTGGTTCTGATGTGCCATTTTTTTTATCAGGCCTTAAGGCTGCTCATGGTCAAGCTAGGGGAGAGGTTTTAGAGGGTTTGCAGTTAAAAACCCAGAATTTATTGTTAGTTAATCCTAATATCGCCGTTAGTGCCAAAGACGCATATCAGAATTTGGCTAAGCTAGACAATAGCCTAAACGTAAACAAAATCATCAAAGAACTAAATACTGGCAAAAAGCCCCGATATTTTAATTCTTTGCAGGCGGGGGTGCTTAGGCTCGAGCCTAAGCTTGCCGAAGTCTTAGCAGTATTAGATAAGTATTTAGATGGGGTTTTGATGTCTGGCTCGGGTTCAACCTGCTTTGGGCTGGGTTCGGTAGTTGATATTGAATTGGCTCGAGCCGAGATAAATAGGACTTTCCCAGAATATTGGACAAAAGTGGTAAAAACTTTGTAAGAAAAAACATATTGCCCCTAATTTTTGTCATAAGTTAAATTTCTCTTACTGAAAATTTTGCTTTTGACATAAAATTAACTATGCCAAGTTCTGCCACTATTGCTAAGACCGAAAAAAGCCAACTACAAGAAGATTTTTCTGATTCACAAGCTACCATTAGAGGTGATTTGTCAGGGATGCAGTTATCTGAGATTTTGACTATTTTAGAGGTTGGTGGCAAAACTGGGCTTTTAAAAATTGAATTTTCAGATACTTTACCTAAAACATATTTAGCTATCAAAAATGGCAAAATTGGTAGAATCCGCAGTGCATTTTTACCATCATGGTATAAGTCTTTGCTGCGTCTTGGTATTCCTGAAATAGAGCTATCAGACCATAAATACGATGGTTTTAATGTGGTACAAAAAATTGAAGAACTAAAGAAATTATCTTTAATTAGCCAAGAACAAATTCAAGAATTATTAAAACATAGAATGTTAATGGCACTACTGCCCATTTTTCATTGCAACAAAGGTTCTTTTAGCTTTTCACCTGAAAATGTGGATAGTGGTTATATTGAACCTGGAATGCATGCTACCGCTCTTAGTTTGGAGCTAAGCCGCCGGCTGGACGAATTAAAAAATATAAACAGTATAGAGTTTAATTTAAACCAGCGCTTTAAATTATCAAACTTAATTGGTGATTTTTCAGATAGAATAGAAGACTTGGATAAAAACGACTGGATGCTAATTTCTATTTTTGCCCAAGAAATGTCTTTGGCTCAAGCTTCCCAAAAAAGTCAATTACTTTGGAATGAATTAGTTTTATCGGTACAAAAATTAGAGCGTTTGGGTCTAATTGGCTTGGTAAATTCTAATAGTGAAAAAAAGGATTGGCGCTTAGAAGAAAAATCTTCGGCTCCGCCATTTAGCTTGATGAGTTTATCTGGGGAAAATGTCTCTTTAGGAGCATATCGAGGCAAGAAAATACTATTGTCGTTAAATAGAACAGCAGACTGTCCAATTTGTAACCCGCATATTCAAAACCTAATTGAGGCTTATCCTCGTTTACAAGAACAAGGCATTGAGGTTATAGCGATATTTAATGCTAATTTGGCAGATTTACAAAATCATGTAGGTAGACTGTTGCCACCATTTCCATTATTAGCAGATCCAGATGCCAAGGTTCATAATAGCTATAAACTAAGCAAGTCATTCTTTGGTTTAATGAGCCCTAAAAATATGGCACTTATGAGGCGTGGTATGAAAATGGAAGGCACTGCTGTGAAAATGAAGAATAAGTTTTTAACTATGCCTGCCGAATTTTTGATTAACCCTGACCTCAGCATCTATAAGGCTCATTATCATGCTTATGCCGCTGATTTTTTGCCACTAGAAACGGTCTTTGAATGGGCAACAAGCAACTAATACCCGAGTGGACTACTCCTAGTAAAATATCAATTTCGCAACCCCTGTACCTTAATTCTAACTGCTGACTACTAACTTCTTTCTACTTTTTTCTTAATTCTTAATTCTTTTTACTTACTTAACTTCCAATACGGTACACGTTAATCACTATTAGCAAAAACACCTTACAAATCCCTTTTCATAACTTCGGTATTAATTTTGGAATGATTCAAATCCAATTTGAAATTCTTAGATAAGAATTCTTCTAAGCCTATTAGGCTGTCGATTTGCCTAAGCTGGCTTTTATCTTTTAAAAAACTGAGGTAGGCTAGTAGTTTTGAGCGAAATTTTTGCATGGCTTGTTTTTGATTTAAGCCGATATTTTGATACCAAGTGCAGTGCAATACAGCGTGTTTGTAGCATATTTTGGCAATTTCATCTTTACTTGGCTCGGGTTTACCCCGCAAACTCGCAAATATCCACGGCTTACCCAAAGAGGCTCGAGCAATCATTACTCCTAATCCTTGCTGACTATAGTGTTCAAACTGTTCTTGGGTGCTTATATCCCCTGAGCCAACAATAGGTATTTTGACAATTTTTGCTAGACCTAAGATTTCTTGCCAATCTGCCTGACCAGTATATTTTTGCTCAGCAGTGCGGGCATGTATCGCTATTAAGCTAGCTCCAGCAACTTCTAGTTTTTGAATGAGTTCGCTGGCGGTTTTGTCTTTATAAGCCAGACGCATTTTCACGCTTATAGGGATATTAACTGTATTGGCTAGTTTATTGATAATTTGAGCAGCTAGTTGAGGCTCCTGCATTAGGCTCGAGCCCATGCCCTTAGCTAGAATCTTTTTTACCGGGCAGCCCATATTAATATCAAATGCACTAGGTGCAAATTTTTCAGATAATATTTGCCCGGCCTCGGCAATTAAATCAGGCTCTCGGCCATATATCTGGATTACCAAATCTGGTTCATTTTGATATGGGGCAGCAATTTCTATGCCCTGCAAATTGCCACTGACCAAGGCTTTAGCACTGATCATTTCAGTGACTGCCCAAGCGCTGCCATAGCTTTTAGCCAAATAGCGAAATGGGGCATCAGTATAGCCAGCCATAGGAGCTAAGATGGCCTGTTTAAGTTTTAACTTTCTAGTGTAAAAATTTTGCTCGCTCACGAGTTTTTATTCTACACTATTTTATTTTTTAAGAAGAAATAGCAGTCTCTTCGACAATCCTTGGTCTTAGGCTCCAATAGTGTTTTTGGATGTCAGGCTCGAGCCCAACCAATAAAAAGAAATTCTCTAAGGCATGCTCGTGAGCTATATCTCTAATATGGTTATTAGCTTTGCCTTTGCTGATAAAGGGTACTTGCTCATAAAGCTTTAAAGCTTTTTCTACTACCTCAGTTGGTTGTTCTTCTTTAGCATGTTTAATCAAGAGCTTGTAGATAGCAATCCGAGACTCGGCATGGCTTTTGTATAAACCTGGTTGAGCAGTTTGGTCGGCACGTAATAAGTCTTGCTTGGCCAATGACTTATAATGCTTAAGCCCTTTAATCATATCCTCAATAGTTATATTTAAACTGATATCTTTGTGCATCTAAGAAATCCTTTCTACACGAGATTTAATCTCTGTGCTTATAAAACGCTACAAGCGTATTTTAAGTTTGTAGAAAGGATTATTATAGGGACAATTAGCCTAGTCGGTGACTGCACCCTTGGAAGCACTACCTACTAATTTGGCAAATTTTGACAAAACACCAGTTTTATATTTTATTTCTGGAGCAGTCCAGTTTTTACGTCGTTTTGCTAAAACTTCGTCGCTCAAATTAACCTGAATCAAGTTCTTTTTGGCATCAATTGTAATACTGTCACCCTCTTCTAAAAGGGCTATTGTGCCACCTACCTGAGCCTCAGGAGCAACGTGGCCTACCACTAAGCCATAAGTACCACCTGAGAATCTACCATCAGTTATAAGACCGACCGAGTCACCAAGACCTTTACCTATAATGGCACTAGTGGGTGAGAGCATTTCACGCATACCTGGGCCACCTTTTGGGCCTTCATAGCGAATTACTAAGACATCGCCAGCTTTAATACTATCAGCAAGAATGGCATCCATAGCTTCTTCTTCGCTTTCAAAAATCCTAGCCGGACCAGTGATTTTGGTTGATTTTAGGCCACTGGTTTTGGCAACTGCACCCTCGGGTGCTAAGTTGCCATATAAAATTGCCAAATGACCTTGGGCATATTTGGGTTTGTCAAATGGCAAAATTACATCTTGATTTGCTCTGGGTGTAGTCTCAACATCAGCTAGGTTTTCGGCAATAGTTTTGCCGGTCACTGTTATGCAATCTCCATGCAACAAACCCCTCTCCAAAAGCATCTTCATCACTAATGGAATACCACCAGCTTGGTGTAAATCGGTGGCAACATATTTACCACTTGGTTTCAGATCGGTAAAATGAGGTGTAATTTTACGTATTCTTTCAAAGTCATCTAAGTCTATATCTATATTAGCGGCATAAGCAATAGCTAACAAATGCAGTACAGCATTAGTAGAACCACCTAAAGCCATTATTACCGTAATAGCATTTTCAAAAGCTTTTTTAGTTAAGATATCTAAGGGCTTAATGTCTTTTTTGATTAGCTCCATCAAGGCTCGAGCCGAATCTGCGGTGCTCTCACGCTTCTCTTCGTCTTCAGCTGCCATAGTTGAAGAATAAGGCAAGCTCATGCCCAAGGCTTCAAAAGCACTAGACATAGTATTAGCTGTATACATACCACCACAAGAACCCTTGCCCGGGCAAGAATGTATTTCTATTTGAGTTAGCTCTTCTTCGGTAATTTTACCAGCGTTGTATTCACCGACTGCTTCAAAGGCACTGACTATTGTTAGATCTTTACCATCATAATGACCTGGTTTAATTGTACCACCATATACAAAGATACTAGGAATATTGACTCGAGCCATAGCAATCATGGCTCCAGGCATATTTTTGTCACAGCCACCAACCGCTAATAAACCATCCATACTTTGGCCACGGCAAACAGTTTCTATAGAGTCGGCAATAACCTCACGGCTGATTAAACTTAGCTTCATACCTTCAGTGCCCATACTTATGCCATCACTGATTGTGATAGTGCCAAAGGTTTGCGGCATACCACCAGCTACTTTCAATGAAATCTCAGCCACCTTGGATAAATCGCCAAGACCAGCATTACAAGGAGTAATATTACTTTGACCATTAGAAATACCTATTATAGGTTTGCTAAAGTCTTCAGTTTCAAAGCCAACTGCTCTGAGCATTGCTCTATTGGCTGCTCTATGACTACCAGTAGTAACGATTTTACTATTCTTATTTAATTCTTTTGCCATCTCTACTCCTAATAATTAATATAGATTATCATATTAAAACTGATAACCTATATTGTGTCATTTATTTTATTTTTACATACTGTGTCTAGCTGACGGTTTTAGGCCTTTTAGTCTTAAGATTGGTTTTATGAGACTCGGTCTTTTTATCTGGACCTTTGGGTGAGTTTTTATCATCACCATAGCCACTGCCGTAGCCATAACCGTAGCCATAACCACCTCTAGAAGAATTTTTTGGAATATTAGTAGCTACTATTCCTAATATATTTACTCCTATTGTTTTTAGCTTATCGATTGTGGCCATAATTCCAGCACTATCTTTAGTTTCCATGCTTGAAACCAAAATTACCCCTGTTGCCAATGAAGCTATCGGCAGTGTATCAGCTACAGGTAATACAGGAGCTGAATCAACAATAATCACATCATATTTTTGCCTTAAATCTGCTAAGAGTTTATGAAAACCACGGCTTAATAACTCAGTCGCATTATCTACTGCTTTGATAGTAGGAATAACATCAAGATTATATTTATAATCAAACTTTAAAGTCGCTGGTTTATATGGAGCTGAGGGCTCTTTGAGAATTTTAGGTAAATCAACGATATTTGGGCTTTTAAGATTATAGATACCAGCAATTACAGGTTTCCGTAAATCAGCATCAATTAGGAGAGTTTTATAATCATGGCGTGCAAAACTTTCGGCTAAATTGCGAGCAACGCTGGATTTACCTTCTTCTTTATTGGCACTGGTAACTAAAAAGACCTTACTAAATTGAGGAACATCTTCATCTTGTAATAAAAGGTTGGAATTTTGAGTATCCAAAATCACATTGGTGCGCAAATAATTGACAGCTTCTTGAGGCAATGTACGCTTGCCATCATGCATTTTGGGGAACTCACCTAAGATAGGCTGATTAGTTTTCTTAGCTAACTCAGCAACTGATCTAAATTTGGTATTGAGTGCTTCTTTAAGCAGTAGCACACCATAAGCCAAAAATAAACCCAATATAAAGGCTAAAGTAGCATTTAGTTTAGGTCGAGGTGACACTGGCTTTATAGGAACTAAGGCAGGTGAAAGCTTCTCCAAATTACCTATTGCTGAATTTAAAAGGGTTTTAGCATTAGACATTTGTAATCTGGCATCAGCCAGTTTGGCCTCTAAACCCCTAATTTCATCAGTGGGAGGATTTGGCTGAGTTTTGGATAAAACAATTTGCTCTTTTATTGTTGCAATCTGGGCTTCTAAGGCATTTATGATTTTGACAGGTCCTTTGGCAGCTCTTTGGTTTTCCCAGGCTATTAGCTCATCAGCAAAAAGATTAGCCAGTTTTGATGCTTGTTCTGGCTGATTATCTTTTACCGAGATTTTGATAGTACTGCTAGAGCGGCCTTCTTCGGTACGGATGCTAACCTTCTTTTTAATATCATTAATATCTTTTTGTTCGGGTTCGTCATTGCCAAGCTTCTCAAAAACTGAGTTTATAACTGGGTAGCTGTAAATTGCTTCTTTATAGGCACTACCATCAATTGGTGGTGCGGTCACTAGGGTGGTATCAAATTGTTTTAGCTCGTTGTTACTTTTATATGCTAAGACTGCTGCTTCGGCCTGATAGCTGGGTTGGATTGTTTGGCTAAAAAGATATACTCCAATAGCTAGTAATAGAGCTAAGGGCAAAGCCCAAATAATACCTCGTTTGATAAATTGAAATAGCTCGACAAATGAGATCTCTATTTCTTGGTTTTCTTCATTCATATTTGATTAATCCCCACCTAAGTAGATTTTATGTGCAGAAAATCAGGCTTTAGCATGCCTGCATTTCGTGAGAGTTTAACATAGATTTATTAGTATTTCATAATGGTTTTGCTGCAAATATACAATTAAACTAGAGAACGTCTGAGTTATTTTGCAAACACCATTTATAAGGACTAAGAAGTAAGATTTTTTTCTTAAATACCTCTTATAAATTTTTGCTACCGCTTATGAGCAAATTACGAGTTCTTAGAGCTAGCTTATGGACTAGCTTAGAAATATTGACTATAATTGGCTTGAGTGAATAAGACTGTTACGGGCCCAATATTTATACCTCTTTGGTTAAGAGCTTTGGTTTCTTTTGTAAACTCTACCAAAGGGACTATTACCATTATTTTAGCTGCTAGTTTATTACAATTGCTATATAGCCTAGATTTACGTAGGAAGTTTGAGCTCGAGCCTTTCCCCCTAAACTCTCTAACTAGCTTCGGCTTCGATGTTTATGAAATAGGACTAGCTTTTCAAGGTTTAGTTATTCCTTTGACTATTATCTTTTTAATAAGCGGCAGTAGCTTATTCCGCCGTGCTGTGAGCGGTAAGCTTAGCTCTCGAGACAGGTTTTGGCTATTTTTAGTATTTGCTTTAATTCAAATTCTATTTTTCGCCTACGGTTACGGTTTATACCGTTTGGATATTGGCAATATCACCTTGGCCTATTTTTTGGTGATAGTGGCTGGTTTTATGGGTGGTTGGTCGGTGGGTTTGGGGCTGGCCTTGGTCAGTTTTGTTTTATTAGGGGTTTGGAATCTGGTTTTATGGCCGCCAGAAGAATACAGCCGCTGGGTTTTTTATAACTACTTTTTATACAACGAGGCTGCCACGCCGTTAATTTGGGTTGGGCTTATTTCTGGGCTTAGCTCCAAGCTTTTGTCCAAGCGTCGATTTCTGCCAGCAGTGGCATTTGGTCTGGGCTTATTAATTACTTTATTAGCGAAGTATTTGGTAGCAATTTTAGATTCTGACCCAGCCAATGTTGTCCGTGAGCTCTTGCCAGCAGTGTTAATGTCTGGTTTTGCCATGGTGGTTTTTGTGCTTATTATTCGCAATGTGCAAGCCAATGCCTCACGTAGGCAAGCTGAAACAGCCGAGCTTGCTCTAACTCAGAGTGAACTCCGAGCTTTGCGAGCCCAGATAAATCCTCATTTTCTATTTAATTCTTTAAATACCATCCGTTATTTTGTACGCACCGAGCCTGAGACTGCTAGAAGATTGTTATTAGACCTCTCGGAAGTTTTTCAGCGGGCCTTAGGCTCGGGTGATTTTGTAAGCTTGAAAGATGAGATAAGCTATGTTGAAGCTTATTTAGAATTAGAAAAAGCCAGATTAGATGAGCGTTTGGAAGTTGAATGGCTTATTCCTGATGAAACGGTCCTAGAGACTCCGGTACCTACTTTAATTTTGCAGCCCCTAGTAGAAAACGCAGTTATTCATGGTGTTTCTAAAAAAACCGAAGGTGGGAAAATTATTATTTCTATAGAAGCTTGGGGAACCGATTTAGTAATTCATGTAAGAGATAATGGCATTGGTTTTGACAGTGATGATATAAATCAGGGATTAAACAAAAGGCAGTCGTCCTCTAGGCAGGGTAAACCTGCAATTGGTCTGCGGAATATTGATAACCGCTTACGCATGTTATATGGAGATAAATACAAACTGCTAATCGAATCAGAAATAAATAAAGGTACTCGAGTACAGCTTAAAATCCCTTTAGTAAAAATAATTAAAGCTACAAAAAGTCTTGAATCAAAAAGACTGGAATTAGGTGAATGATGAATATATTAATAGCAGATGATGAAGCTCCGGCACGTGGTGAGCTTAGTTATATTTTGGATATGCTCGAGCCTAAGGCAAAACTTCATGAAGCAAAAAATGGTACTGACGCTCTAAAAATAATAGCCAGTCAAAAAATAGATGTGGTTTTTTTAGATATAAATATGCCAGGAATTAGCGGTTTGGCTGTAGCCAATACAATCATAGAGATGAAAGACCCACCAATTATTATATTTGCAACGGCCTACAATGAGCACGCTGCTAGTGCCTTTGAAATGGCTGCTCTAGATTATTTGGTAAAGCCATTTTCTGAAAAGCGAGTAGCCAAAACTTTAGAACGCATTCACCAAAAATTAGCCGAAAAAGACCTGCGCGAAGAGAGTAATCATAATCTTAAAAATTATCTTGAAGATAAAAATACCGACCTCAAAAAGATTTGGTTAGAACGCGAAAATGAAAATCTCTTGCTTCTAGATTATAAAGACATCTATTGGTTTGCCGCAGAAGATAAAAAGGTCTATGCACACAGTTTTAATGAGAAATTTGTAGTTCGCTACACTTTAAAAGAATTAGAGAATATTTTGAGTGCTGATAAATTTATAAGGGTACATAAGGCCTATTTAGTCAATATCAGTCATATCTCTGAACTTGTGCCTTGGTTTTCTGGTAATTATTTGGTACGCATGAAAGATGAAAACCACAGCGAACTAAAGCTATCTCGTCGTTATGCGGTTAAATTAAAAGAGATAACTCTTTGGACCTAAAACTATCTAATTTTATCTAAGTTTGCCATTAGCTGGCTCTCATTAATTAAGCCAGTATGTATGGCTGCTATTTCGCCAGATTTATCAATAAAAATAGTCATTGGTAAGCTGTTGCCACCATATTTGTCGCCAAATTTACCACTATAATCTAATACTAAGTTATCTATTTTTAAGTCACTACGGCTGATATAGCTTTTTACTTTGCTGATATCTTCACGTTGATCAGCGAAAACGAAGTTGATATCTGGTATTTCTTGAGCGGTTTCACTTAACAAAGGCAGCTCTCGGCGGCAAGGAGGGCACCAAGTAGCCCATAGATTAACTACCATTGGCTCACCAGCAAAATCATTTAGGCTTAATTCTTTGCCTGAGATGGTCTCAAATTTTAAATGTTCAAAGTCAGCTGGTGCTGATTTTTTGGTAGCTACTAAGATAACAGCAATTATAGCTATTGCAGCCACTGAAGTAATTATCCATAAGATTTTAGAACCCTTTTTTGTTTCTGACATCATATCTCCCTAGGCTCGAGCTCGAGCCAATCCAAACTATTAAAGACTATAAGTTAAGCAGGTATTTTATTAAGTTAGCAAAATTACAAATACCCCTTAGGGATATAATACAACGACGTATTTAGTAATAATAAGGACATTTGTCTAGCTATCTAATCTCTAGGGTTTTGTGGTTGTTTGATAGCCTTGAAAATTGTAAATAGAGTAGCTATAAATTTTTTTGTAGCAAAAACATCTTACTATAAAATGGGATAAACGCTAATTTTTTCTGACTTTGGCAGTCTAAAAACTTTCCCCCTTCTCCTTATAGAGAGTTAGATACTATGTAATA
>Ga0256832_1003462_pt1 | contig 10727 bp, 9 predicted proteins | sample 134614metaG_FD_190534 | JGI IMG/M metagenome (GOLD analysis project Ga0256832, IMG submission 190534) | Hydrothermal vent microbial communities from Lau Basin, Pacific Ocean - 134-614 | ecosystem: Environmental > Aquatic > Marine > Hydrothermal vents | place: Pacific Ocean: Lau Basin | collected...
CGCCGATCTGCCCAAGGGCTATCAGATATCACAGTTTGAACTGCCGATATGTGAACATGGGGTTCTGGAGATTCCCTCGGGCGAAGGGACAAAAAAAATCGGTATTACGCGTATCCACATGGAAGAGGACGCCGGTAAATCGATACATGACGAAGCCTTTGTCAGTAAACATGAAACCCTGGTGGATCTGAACCGTTGCGGGGTACCGCTGATTGAAATCGTTTCCGAACCCGATCTGCGCAGCGCGGCCGATGCCGCGGCCTATGTGACTAAAATGCGCCAACTGGTGCGCTACCTGGGGATATGCGACGGGAATATGGAAGAGGGTAGTTTGCGTTGTGATGCCAATGTGAGTATCCGGCCCGTTGGCCAAACCACCCTGGGCACAAAAACAGAACTTAAAAACATGAACTCCATAAAAAATGTGGAGAAGGCCATCTCCTATGAAATAAAACGTCAAACGGAAATTTTGGAGGATGGCGGCAACATCGTTCAGCAAACCCTGCTTTGGGACCCCGACAAAAATGAGGCCCGCCCCATGCGCGGCAAGGAAGATTCCCACGATTACCGCTATTTCCCCGATCCCGATCTGGCGGAGGTCTATATCGATGAGCCGTGGTTGCAGCGGGCACAGGAGGAATTACCCGAACTGCCCGATGCGCGACGACTGCGCTTTGAACGGGAACTGGGCTTGCCGGCTTATGACGCCGAACTGCTGACCTCCAGCCGGGAGGTGGCCGACTACTTTGAGGAAACACTTTCCCGGACTAACAACGCTAAAAAAACAAGTAACTGGGTTATGGGGGAAGTCCTGCGGTTGAGCAAGGAAAAAAACTGCTCCGTAAGAGAACTCCCGGTAACAGCGGCGCGCCTGGCCGAGCTGATGCAAGCCGTGGAAAAGGGTGAGGTGAGCCAAAGTGCCGCCAAAACCGTCTTCGAGGCCATGGACAAGGATGATGCTCCGGTAAAGGTTCTGATCGAAAAACTGGGCTTAAAACAACTTTCCGATGTGAGTGCGCTTGAGGAAATAATCGACCGTATCTTTGCAGAGAATCCCGATAAGGTCGAGAGTTATAAAAACGGAAAAACAAAATTAATGGGATTTTTTATGGGCAGCGTTATGCGTATTTCGCAGGGTAAAGCCGATCCGCAAAAGGTGAGTGCCATGCTGCGGGAAAAACTCTCCTCATAAAAATCCGCGACAATTAATCGGTACTTTTTAATTTAACAGAAATGAAGTCTTAATGAGTCAGTCGACACATCTTGATCAGGTAACCATCCGTTTTGCCGGAGACTCCGGTGACGGTATGCAGCTTACGGGAACCCAGTTTACCAATACCACCGCCATGGTGGGCAATGATATTTCCACCCTGCCGGACTATCCGGCGGAAATCCGCGCACCCGCCGGAACGCTTTTTGGTGTTTCCGGATTTCAACTGCAATTCAGCAGCCATGAAATCCACACCCCGGGCGATCAGGTGGATGTCTTGGTGGCAATGAACCCGGCCGCCCTTAAGGTTAATCTGCAACATCTCAAGGATAACGGCATTATCATCGCCAATGCGGATGCCTTTACCATGCGTAACCTGAAACTGGCCGGGTATGAGCAAAATCCTCTGGAAGATGGCAGTCTGGAAGGCTTTCAGCTTTTTGCCGTTCCCATTTCCACCCTGACCCGGGAGGCTTTGGTGGATGTGGCCATGGGGGCCAGGGATAAGGATCGTTCCAAGAACTTTTTTGCCCTGGGCATCACCTATTGGATGTTCAGCCGGCCGTTGGAGGTGACCCTGAAGTGGATCGAAGAGAAGTTCTCCGGCAAGCCGGAACTGATCGATGCCAATAAAAAAGCTTTGAACGCGGGCTACAGTTACGCCCTGTCCACGGAAGTTTTTACCACCACCTATACGGTGGAGAAAGCAAGTACCGCGCCGGGAACTTATCGTAAAATCACCGGCAATGAAGCCGTGAGCCTGGGGTTGATCGTGGCCGCGCATAAGGCCGGTCGTCCTCTTTTCCTCGGTGGTTATCCCATTACACCGGCCTCGGATATCTTGCACAATCTGGCAAAATACCGCCATTACGATGTGAAGACTTTTCAGGCCGAAGATGAAATTGCCGGTGTGGGCGCGGCCATCGGCGCCTCCTACAGCGGCGCTTTGGGGGTAACCGCCTCCAGCGGCCCGGGCATCGCCTTAAAATCGGAATTTATCGGGTATGCCGTGATGACCGAAATCCCCCTGGTGGTTATCAACGTACAGCGCGGCGGCCCTTCCACCGGTCTGCCGACCAAAACGGAGCAGGCCGATCTGTTTCAGGCTTTTTACGGACGCAATGGGGAGGCACCGCTGCCTATCGTGGCCGCCAAAAGCCCCGCCGATTGTTTCCAGACAGCCCTGGAAGCGGCTCACATGGCCATAAAATTTGCCACACCGGTATTTTTGCTTACCGACGGCTATCTGGCCAATGGCGCGGAACCGTGGCTGATACCCGATGTGGCGGATATAGCGGAGATCCGGGAGCCGCTGGCACAGCCCGGTGAAGAGTACCTGCCCTATAAACGCGATCGGCAAACCCTGGCCCGTACATTGGCCGTTCCGGGTACGGAAGGGCTGGAACATCGCTTGGGCGGACTGGAGAAGGAAGACCTTACCGGCAATGTATCCTATGATCCGGAAAACCACCACCGCATGATTCACCTGCGGCAGGAAAAGGTGGAAAAAGTGGCTGATTTTATACCGCCGCCCGATTTTTCCGGTGCCCAGGAGGGGAACCTTTTGATTATCAGTTGGGGGAGTACCTTCGGTACCGTTTTCAGCGCTTTGGAAGAGGTTAAAAAACAGGGCCGGGAAGTCTCCTGGATGCATCTGCGCTGGATAAACCCGCTGCCGGAAATGCTGGGACGCCTGATAGGCAACTTTAAAAATGTGCTGGTACCGGAAATTAATGCCGGGCAGTTGGTAAAGATAATACGGTCGGAGTATTTGGTGGATGCCAAAGGATTTGACCGGGTACGCGGCTTACCCCTGCAAACCCATGAACTGGTGGAAGAGATTTCCTCCTATTTTGAGGAGAAAAAATGAGTACGATAGAGACCCTGGAACAAAAAGAGCTGAAATATACCAAGGAAGACTTTATCAGCGATCAGGAAGTGCGCTGGTGTCCCGGTTGCGGAGATTATTCCATTTTAGCCCAGATGCGCCGTCTGTTGCCGGAACTGGGCGTTAAAAAGGAGAATGTGGTCTTTGTATCGGGGATCGGGTGTTCCAGCCGTTTCCCTTACTATATGGACACCTACGGCCTGCATGGCATTCATGGCCGCGCCCCGGCCCTGGCTTCCGGCATTAAGCTGGCCAATCCCGACCTGACGGTATTTATCATCACCGGAGACGGTGATTCCCTGAGTATCGGCGGGAATCATTTTATCCACCTGTGCCGGCGTAATATCGATGTGACGGTGCTTCTTTTTAATAACCGTATCTATGGGTTGACCAAGGGGCAGTATTCTCCCACCTCGGAGCGGGGTAAGATAACCAAGTCCTCACCCTATGGCTCACTGGAGGAACCCTTCAATCCGGTGAAAATGGCCCTGGCCGCCGGCGCCACATTTGTGGCCCGCAGCATGGATCGCGATCCCAAGCATCTGGAAGCCACCCTGCTGGAAGCCGCACGGCACAAGGGTACCTCCTTTGTGGAAATTTATCAAAACTGCAACATCTTTAATGATGGCGCCTTTGAAAAATACACCAATATCAAAACCCGCTTTGATAATGTGCTCTATTTGAAAAATGACTGGGAATACCGCTTTGGCAAGGAGAACGATAAACACCTGTTCTGGGACGGCTTCCGGTTTCGGGTGGAAGAGTGGAAAGAACAGGAAAAACCCCTGTTGCATACACCGGAAGAAATGCCCGTTTCCATGGAGTTTGCCCTGGCGGAATTGAGCGAACGGGATGAGTTCCCCGTGCCGGTGGGTGTATTTCGTAAACGGCAGGCCGCAACCTATGACGCGTTATTGACCAAACAGATCGAGGAGGTTAAGAAGAGCAAGGGACAGGGCGATTTACAGAAGCTGTTGGAAGCAGGGAATACCTGGAAAGTGGACTAACCGGAAAATACGTTGACAATAGATTTAATTACCCAAAAAGAGATCAATGTCGATACCTCGAAAATACTGATCGTGGACGATGCCCCGGATAATATAGTCACTCTGGAAAACATCCTGGAAGACATGCCTTACGAAATATACAAAGCCTATAACGGGCGAGAGGCGCTTTCCATGGTTTACGAGGTTGAACCCGACCTGATTCTGCTGGATGTGATGATGCCGGTGATGAATGGTTTCGAGGTAGCCGAAAAGCTTAAGTCCGACGAACGCACGCGGCTGATCCCCATCATCATGCTGACTGCTTTGGATGGACAGGGGGAACGGTTGCGCGGTTATAAGGCGGGCGTGGACGACTTTATCTCCAAACCCTTTAACATCATCGAGCTTCGTTTGCGGGTGAGCAACCTGTTGAAATTGCGTACGTACATCAGTGAACTGGAACATGCCGAGCAGATCATTTTTTCCCTGGCCCGCACGGTGGAAGCCAAGGACAAGTATACCGAAGGGCATTGTGAGCGGCTTTCGCGCATGTCCGTCAGCATGGGTAAAAAACTGGATTTTCTGGATAAGGAACTGGTGACCCTGCGGCGCGGCGGCCTGTTGCATGATATCGGGAAAATCGCCATTGCCGACGCCATTCTGCAAAAAAAGGGCCCGCTGACCGATGAGGAATACGAAATTATAAAAACCCATACCACCATCGGTGAACGCATCTGTTCTCCCCTGAAAAGTCTGAAACCCATTCTGCCCATCATCATGTATCATCATGAAAAAATTGACGGTTCCGGTTATCCGGCCGGTTTAAAGGGAGATGAAATTCCGCTAAACGCCCGCATCATGGGTTTGGTGGATTGTTACGACGCCCTGATCACATCACGATCCTACCGCCCGGCCATGACCCGCGAGAAGGCCATGCGGATTATTGAGGCGGAAACTTCCAACGGGAAATGGGATCCCCAGCTTTTTGAGCATCTGGCCGATCTGGTTATGACCGATCCTATTTTCTCCCATACAGGCTGATTTTTTTTCAGACGTTATTCTTCTTATCTTCCCTTCTGCGATTAACCATAAAACGGTAAAGTGTGATTTTTTATGAACAACATTCAACGACTCATTCAAATATTTGTACGATTTCTGCAATATGTTTCACCCGTGTATGCCCGGAAAATCGGTCTGCATCTGTGGGCCACGCCGGTGCGTTTTAAACGTCCCCCGCGCGAAGAGGCCTATTTAAAAAAGATGCGGGTGGAGAAACTCAATGTGGATTTTAAAAATGCCCTGATCTATGATGAAAGTTATGGCCGGGGTAAAACATTGACCCGCGGGTTTTATGATGACAGCGCAAAAAAATATATCATGACCTACCATCAGGGGGCCGGGCCGCTGATATTGCTGGTGCATGGTTGGAGCGGCCGGGCCACACAAATGGGAGCCATAGCCGAATCTCTGGTCAACGAAGGATATGGCATTCTGGCCTTTGACGGTTTTGCCCATGGTGACTCGCCCGGTAAGCAGACCAGTATGCTGGAATTTGTCTACCTGATACAGCTATTGGCCCAGGAATATGGTCCTTTTGAGGGAATTGTCGGTCATTCCATGGGCGGGATTGCCGCCGGAATGGCCATTTCCAAAGGGGTGAAGGCGGATCATCTGGTCACCCTCGGTTCACCGGCTACCTTTGAATTTATTACCCGGAACTATATGGAAAACATCCGTGCCAACGAGGAAACCCTAAAGTTTATTGTTGACTTTACGCTGAAATATACCAAAAGCACGGCAGCGGATTTTGAACTGGTGACCGCGGTCAAAAAACTGGATATCCCCGGTCTGATCGTTCATGACCGGGATGACACGGAGGTGGAATACCGCCAGGCGCTGATTCTGAAAGAGGCCTGGCCGGCAGCGGATTTATTTACCACCGAGAAGCTGGGTCACCGGCGTATTTTATGGGATGTAAAAGTTTTACGAAAGATTTCATCTTTTTTAAGTGAAAAAAAGGTGACCCTGTAGAATAAGGAGTGCGGAAAATGAAATATATAGGCGCGCATGTCAGTGCGGCGGGCGGGGTGGAAAACGCTCCCGTCAATGCCCGGAATATCGGCGCGGAGGCTTTTGCCCTGTTTGTTAAAAATCAAAGGCAATGGAGCGCCAAACCCTTGACGCCGCAAAATATTGAGCGCTTTAAAAAAAATTGCGCCGCCCTGGGCTATTCCCCGGAGCGGATTCTGCCTCATGACAGCTATCTGATCAACCTGGGCCATCCCGAAAAGGAAAAACGGGAAAAGTCAAGGCGGGCCCTGGGGGATGAAGTGCAGCGTTGTATGCAATTGGGAATTACCATGATAAACTTTCATCCCGGCAGCCATTTAAAGGTCGTAAGCGAAACAGAATGCCTCGATTTAATAGCCGGGAGCCTGAACCGGATTCTTGAAGAAAGCCGGGACGTGACACTGCTTTTGGAAAACACGGCCGGGCAGGGCAGCAACGTCGGCTATCGCTTTGAGCATCTGGCCCATATCATCGATAAAGTGGAAGACAAGGCACGCATCGGCGTATGTCTGGATACGTGCCATACCTTTGCCGCCGGTTATGCCTTGAGCGACAGGGAGGGCTTTCATAAAACCTTTGAGCAATTTGATCGTATCATCGGCATGAATTATCTCCGGGCGTTGCACCTGAATGATTCCAAAAAAGAAATGGGAAGCCGGGTAGACCGTCATGACAATCTGGGATACGGTTTGATGGGCTGGGCCCCTTTCGAGTATATCATGAACGATCCCCGCTTCGATGACATGCCTTTGATACTGGAAACACCCGACAGTTCCCTGTGGGCCGAAGAGATTAAAAAACTGTATGCCCTGCAAAAAAAGGCGTAATGTGGGGCTCATTTTCCTTTTGTAACAAAGGTTACTGACACCGCTTCTGAAAAGAACTATATTAATTCCAATGTTAAACTTTTTAGGAGGAGTGTATTATGTCAAAGAATGTAGGTGGTTTTGATAAAATTTTTCGCATTGTGCTGGGGCTGGCCGTTGGCGCCTGGGGCATTTACGCCCAGAACTGGTGGGGTCTGCTGGCCCTCATTCCGCTGGGAACGGCTCTGATGGGGTTTTGCCCTATTTGGAGCATTATTAAAGTTAACACCGCCAAAGAATAGTTTATGGCCGCCTCCGGGCGGCTTTTTTATTTACCTGACGGCTACCACAAGACAGCACTCTATAACATTGTCCTGCCGGCGATTCCGGAAAAGCGTGTTACAATTTTCCGGCAGTTTTAATTTTGCTCCTTATCCCCGACGGTTTTATTTTTTAGACCTTATCAACAGCGGGAGGCAAAATGAATTTCGTACGCATCACTCTTTTTATATCCGTTTTCTCAATGCTCATGGCCCAGATGCCCATCCGTCCGGTACATACCTATTCCATCGTGGCCCGGGACAGCGTCACCGGCGATCTGGGTGTGGCCGTGCAGTCCCACTGGTTTCAGGTTGGTAACAGCGTAACCTGGGCCGAGGCGGGCGTAGGCGCGGTAGCGACCCAATCCTTTATTGAAATTTCCTACGGTCCGTTGGCGCTGGACTTAATGCGCGGCGGCAAAACGGCGCCGGAGGCCCTGGAAGCTTTGCTTAAGATCGATCCGCAGCGTGAAGTACGCCAGGTGGCCATGGTGGACGCCAGGGGCAATGTGGCCGTATATACCGGAAAAAATTGTATTAAATATGCCGGTCATGAAAAGGGGAATTCCTTTAGCGTTCAGGCCAATCTGATGGAAAAAGCGACCGTGTGGCCGGCCATGGCAAAGGCCTATCGGGAAAGCAGGGGGGATTTGCTGGAGCGTCTGATGACGGCACTGGAAGCGGCTCAGGCCCAGGGAGGCGATATCCGGGGCAAACAATCGGCCGCCATCCTCATTGTACCGGGAACCACCCAGGGACAACCCTGGCGTGAAAAAAAGGTGGATCTGCGCGTGGATGACAGTCCGACACCGTTGAAGGATTTACGACGCTTGGTAACCATTCACCGGGCCTATGATCACATGAACCGGGGAGATGCTTATCTGGCCACGGATCAGGTGGATAAAGCCCTGGAAGAATATTCCACGGCTTATAATATCTATCCGCAGAATATAGAGATACTCTATTGGACGGCGGCGACCATGGCCGGAGCGGGGCAGGTGCAGAAGGCCTTGCCTCTGTTTCGCGAGGTGTTTAAAAAGGCGCCGGAATGGCGTGAAGTAACCAAGAGGCTGCCCGCCTCGGGTTTGCTGCCCGATGATCCCGATCTGCTGAAGATGATCTTGGGAACCGATCATTAAGGGAATGGCGCCAGGCCGGAGAGCTTTAACGCAGCAGGAGCATGCGCCGGCTTTCCCGAAAAAGGCCGGCATTGAGCCTGTATATATAGACGCCGCTGGCATGGGAAAGCCCGTCCCACTCAACCTGATACCGGCCAGCGGATTGTTGTTCCGCCACCAGGGTGGTTATTTTTTTACCCAGAAGATTGTATATACTGAGCTCCACCGTGGTGCTTTGGGCGAGTTGATACCATATGGTCGTGGAAGGGTTGAAGGGATTGGGATAATTCTGCCGGAGAATAAAACCGGGCCTGTTCCTGCCATCCCCCCGGCCGATGGATGTTAAAAATGTGCTTGCGGGGTAGCGGGGCCTGGCAATGGGCCCCTCGTCGCTAAGCAAAACCGAAAAATCGGCATCCGTTAAAAGGCTGTCCGTCCGGGTGGAATCGCTGTCAAGCACGGCCTGCCGGGAAATCAGGCGCACACCGTGGGAGTAATCGGCGTAAGAGGCGCCATGACCATTATAGACGGGCTGAATGGGGTCGTTAACGCTTCGGTGCCAACCGTAAATAACCACCCGCTCATAGTTTCTGTCCGGGCTGTAAATCTTATTTGACAGAATGATGTCTTTCTTGTGTCCGCCATAAATACGGTTAAGCAGGCGGCTAAATCCTTTCCGGGATATTTGTTGTTTTATCGAGTCGGTATGTTGCATAAATACCGGCACGGTTGTCATTTTATCCGATGGCGGAATGGGTTGTGGTGACAGTTTGATTTCCGCGTTGAGGTAGATATCATCTACCATTTTTTTTGTGGGCAGGGTACAACCCAGCTTATCGGCCAGATATTGGGCCGTGGAGGGCGTCATGGGCATGTACAGGTAATCACTGTCCGAGCCGACCGCCATGTAATCACAAAGGGCGTAGAAGGTCAGTTCATGGTTTACACCCTTAACCTTGCCGGAGACGGTTACCGGTCTTAATTTCCGCGCAAAAGAGGGTACGTTTCCCGAAAGGATTTCATTGACAACGGCCTGCTCCCGCTCGCTGACTGCCAGGCCTGTGATCCGGCGGGCAAACTCCGAGCCGCTCCGGGCATTTTCCGCCCGCTTGGGAATATGGAGATAGCGCAGGGTGTCGCTTGCCGGGGATGTTGTTCCCGTTTGGGCAAAAACATGCGCCATGGAAACGGATATCATATAAAGTATTATAACGGTTTTTATCATCATCTGCCTGTCTGCTTCATGGTTAAAGATTACATCCATGACCCGTTTTGTTTTTTATGTTTACCGTCGGGGGAAATCCAATCCCTGTTTTCCTTAAATCTACCATATAAACAAACATCTTAACAGCCCTGTTTAATGAATCCGAAGAAATCGCCCTTTTCCGGCCGCCATCCGGCCGGTATTTGTCGTGAACCCCGGTCAGCCCCGGAAACGGGCTTAGGAAAAACCGTCCGACAGAAGCGGATAAAAGCGTTATTTTGGGTGAATTAGGCTTGTAATAATTTTAAAAAATGCCTAAACTTAAATCTGTGGAATGCAGATATCCGTTTTATATTAAAAATTAGAGCGTACAAATCCAATGAAAATAGCCGTCACACTGTTTTGGATCATCATCGTTGCCCTGCTGTTGGGGCTTTTTTCCCTGAATGTCGGGCAGACGGTCAATATCGATCTGCTCTTCACCGATCTGCAACAGGTGAATCTTGTTACGGTTATCTATGTTTCGGTACTGGCGGGTTTTCTTTTAGGATTAACATTCTGGCTGGTTCGGCTGATAAAGGGCAAGAAGGAGGAATCACGGCTGAAGAAAACCATAAAACAGCTAAACGAAGAGCTTGCCGCCATGAGTGGTAAAGCGGACGCCCCCGAAGAGTTACCACGCCTGGGGGAGGCGGGTTCAGAGGGAGCGACGGTTGAAAATCCTTAAACTGATACTGCTCCTGGGCTTGTTTAGCGCTTTGTCCGCGCAGAATAAAACCCTGTTGGAGGCCTATCTGGACAAAGATTTTAAGCTGTTGGCTACGCTGCAGGAGCAGGAAAGAATATTCACCTCCGATGATGAAAGCTCTTTTTACCGGGCTCTTTTTGAGCGTGATGGCGATGAAGCGGTAAAAACCTATAAAAAACTTTATCGGGAAAGTACACAGCTTTATTTAAAATACCTGGCCGCCGACCGTTTGCAGGACTATTATTACGCCCGCGGTTATTACACCACGGCCGCCGAGTATAAACAATATGTAGCGGATCATATCCGGGATATCGAGATTCGGCGTTCGGAAAAGAGGCCTGTTCTTCAAGAGGAAACCGTATCGCAGAAGGATGCGG
>Ga0256832_1003463_pt1 | contig 10725 bp, 8 predicted proteins | sample 134614metaG_FD_190534 | JGI IMG/M metagenome (GOLD analysis project Ga0256832, IMG submission 190534) | Hydrothermal vent microbial communities from Lau Basin, Pacific Ocean - 134-614 | ecosystem: Environmental > Aquatic > Marine > Hydrothermal vents | place: Pacific Ocean: Lau Basin | collected...
CTTCGAGGATCCGCCGTTGCCGCCGCTGCCCGGCACCCCCGAGCCCGAACCCGAGCCTGCCTTCCAGGCCGAGGCCAAGGCGCCCGCCCGCCGCCTGCCCGCATGGGTGCTGGGCGTGGGCGGATTGCTACTCGCCGCCGCCGTGGGACTGGGCTGGCTCGACTGGCGGCTGCTCGAAGAACAAAAGCACCTGCGCGCCGAACTCAAGGCCACCCAATTGATGGTGGACCTGCTCGACGAGCGCAGCCGCGAGCAGGGTGAACGCCTGGCCCGGCTGGCGCGGCCAGAAAAAGAGGAAACGCCCGCGGTCACCCCGGAAATGCTCCAGGCCGCCCTCGCCGAGCAGCGTGAAATGTTATTGGGCGAGATGCTGCTGATGATGCCCCCGGCGGCGCCGGTCGAGGCGGCCGCCGAGCCGCAGCCGCAAAAGGCCGCGCCCAAAGCCGCCCAGGCCGAAAAACCGGCGGCCCGATCCAAGCCGCAACCGGCCAAGACCCCGGCGCCCACCGGCCCCTGGATGGTCCATCTGGCTTCCTACGACTCCAAGGCCAAGGCCCGCCGCGCCCGCAAGCGCCTGGCGGACAAGGTGCCGCACCTGGAAGTGCAACGCGCCAGCTTCAAGGGCAAGCCCATCTACCGCCTCACCGCCACCGGCCTGGCAAGCCGCAAGGCCGCCATGGCCCTGCGCCAGCGCGCCCGCCGCGAGCTGGGCTTCAAGGGTGCCTGGGTGGCGCGGCGCTGATCCGCCAGGCTTTTTCGACATCCTGTCAGGGATGATTCTCCCAAACCTCCTCTTCCAGGCCGTTTTCCCGGCTCCACACCAGCCGCCCGATGATCTTGAAGCGCGCCACCGACAAGGCGCCCCGGCGGGCGCGGTTGCTGCTCGAAGCATCCAGGTATTCGAGGATCTCGTCGCGCTCGGCCTCCCACAGCTCGAAGGGCTCGTAATCGGCGTCCATCAGGCTGAGCACCACCAGATCCCAGTCGCCGTTGCGGTTGAGCTGGCCGATGCGCTGGCCGCCCCGGCTTTCGTCGGTGATCAGCCGCCCTTTGATCTGGATCTTCAGCCCCTCCCGAGGGCCGTGCCCCAGGGCGTCCACGCCGCCGCTGCGGTTTTCGAGCAGTTCCAGGCCGAGCAACCGCGCGGCGTCGAACCGGGCGATCTCGCCGGTCACCGGCAACACCTGGCCGGTGGCGCGCCTGAATTCGGCGGCCAGGCGTCGGGTTTCGGCGATCAGCTTGTCGAGGGCGTAGGGGTTCACGCTCGGCTCCCGGAATTTTCGGCCAGTATTCCTTTCCGACGCTTCCCAGGCAAGGGCCGACAGCGGATTGACGGCGGAATTTCGTCGTCCCGGCGGCGACCCTTTCCGACGGCATTCAGGCCGTGCCCGGCCGAACCCGCCTCAACTTATTGAAAATACGAGGAAAATATATTGGCCGGCCGGGGGTGTCGGGCTCCTCTACGTTGGCACGTCGGTTGCTTGAACAGGGCAGGCTCAAGAAAAGCGCCAAGCCGCCGACTCAGCCGGCAGGAGGACAGAATCGTGTACCTGGAACACTGGGGCCTGGAATGCCCCCCTTTCCGCATCACCCCGGACACCCGCCGTTTCTACACCGGCGCCCGGCGCGGCGACATTCTCCAGGCCCTGGAATATGCGGTGCTGGGCGGGGAGGGCATCGTCAAAGTGAGCGGCGAGGTGGGCTCGGGCAAGACCATGCTCTGCCGGATGCTCGAAGAACGCCTGGCCGACCGCCTGGAGGTGGTCTATCTGGGCAATCCCTCGCTCTCGCCGGTGGAAGTGTTGCGTGCCATCGCCCTGGAGATGGGCTTGGCGCCGGCGCCCGACGAAGGCCATCTGCAACTGATTCAGCGGCTCCATCAGGCCCTTCTGGAACGCTGCGCCCGGGGACGGGCGGTGGTGGTCTTCATCGAAGAGGCCCAGTCGATGTCGCCGGCGGCGCTGGAAGAGATCCGGCTGCTCTCCAATCTGGAGACCGGCAGCCGCAAGCTGCTGCAGATGGTGCTCTTCGGCCAGCCGGAGCTGGATGAGACCCTGGCGCGCCCCGAAATCCGCCAGCTCAAGGAGCGGATCACCCAGAATTTCCACTTGCCGCCCTTCCGCCGCCGGGAGATCGCCGACTATCTGCGTTTTCGCATGGCCGGTGCCGGCTATCGCGGCCCCGATGTCTTCACCCGCGGCGCGGTGCGGCGCATCGCCCGCGCCTCGCGGGGGCTGGCACGGCGGGTGAGCATCCTGGCCGACAAGGCCCTGTTGGCCGCCTATGCGCGCGGCAGCCACCGGGTCACCGGCCGCCACGTCAAACTGGCGGTGGCCGACAGCGATTTCGGCGTGCTGGTGCCGCGACGCCGTCCCTGGCTGCGCCCGGCCCTGGCCGGCATCGGCCTGGGTTTGATGGCGGCGGGCGGCTGGTGGGCGGCGGCCCACTGGTCGCTGGCGTGGCCGGACCCCACCGCGGCGGTGGAGCGGATGTCGCTGCTGCTGGCCGACGCCTTCACGGAGGCGCGGCCATGAAACGGATCGGTTGGTTCACGGCGCTGTTCACTCTGCTTTTGGCCGGTTGCGCGGTGCAGCCGCCCAAGGTGTCCGAAGGGCATCTGGCGCCCCCGCCCAAGCCCGAGGCCCCGGCGCCCATACCGGCGCCGGTGCAGGCGGCGCCCGCCCTGCCGCCGCCGGCCGCCGCGCCCGTGGACGAGGAGCGCTACACGGTGGTGGTCGATCAGGTGCCGGTGCGCGATCTGCTTTTCGCCCTGGCCCGCGACGCCCACCTCAACATCGACATCCAGCCGGGCATCGAGGGGCAGGTGACCCTCAATGCCGTGGACCAGACCCTCCAGCAGATTCTCGAACGGCTGTCGCGCCAGGTGGACATCCGCTACCGGATGCGCGACGGCACCCTGGTGGTCTCCCCCGACCTGCCTTTCGCCCGCACCTACCGGGTGGACTATCTCAACATGGACCGCGACAGCCAGGGGCGGGTGGCGCTCTCGACGAGAGTGGGTTCCACCGGCGGCACCGGCACCGAAAACAACACCCCCACGGGCAACGACTCTTCCACCAGCGTCGAAAACCGCTCCCGGCACCGTTTCTGGTACACCCTGGTGCGCAACGTGCTGGCCGTGCTCGGCGACGAGGCCACTCTGGAACGGCAGGAAGAGGGCGACGCCCAGAACGAACTGCCGATCACCGACGAAGTGATCCCCCATCCCGAGGCCGGCCTGCTCACGGTGGTGGCCACCGAGCGCCAGCACCGGCGCATCCGTGAGCTGATCGACCGGGTGGAGGAGAGCACCCAGCGCCAGGTGCTGGTGGAGGCCACGGTGGTGGAGGTGGATCTCTCCTACGAATATCAGACCGGGGTGGACTGGTCGCGCCTCGCCGACGGCGAGGGCTTCACCCTGGTTCAGAACATGCTCGGTCAGAACCTCAACCGGGCGCCTTTCTTCCTGCTCAACTACCGCAACCCCGACAGCGCCGCCGGAGACATCAGCGCCTCGATCAAGATGCTCGAGCAGTTCGGCAAGGTGAAGATTCTCTCCAGCCCCAAGGCGATGGTCCTCAACAACCAGACCGCGGTGCTCAAGGTGGTGGACAACAAGGTCTATTTCACCCTCACCGTGGAGAACAACCTCAACCAGAACATCCAGACCACCACCGTGGAGAGCACCCTGCACACGGTGCCGGTGGGCTTCGTGATGACGGTGACGCCCCAGATCAGCGAATCGGGCGCGGTGATCATGGACGTGCGTCCCACGGTGTCGCGCATCATCGGCTATGTCAACGACCCCAACCCCGTGCTCGCCGACTCCCAGGTCGAGAGCCGGGTGCCGGAGATCCAGGTGCGCGAGATCGAATCGGTCCTCAAGGTGGGCAGCGGCCAGATCGCCGTGCTCGGCGGTCTGATGCAAGACACCAACGACCGCAACCGCAGCGGCATCCCCGGCTTGCGGCGCACCGCCATCGGCGACGCCTTCGGTTATCACGACGACAGCTACGGCAAGACCGAGCTGGTGATCTTTCTCAAGCCCACGGTGATCCACAGCGCCTCTCTGGACGCCGATCTCCATGAGTTCGGCCGTTATCTCGAGCGGGCCCGCCGATCGGAGGTGTTCAAGCCATGAGCCTGCTGATGGAAGCCCTGCGCAAGGCCGAAGGCCGGGGCGAAACCCCGCCGCCGTCCGATCCCGCGCCCGGGCCGGCGGAGGATGCGCTGCCCGATTCCCTGCTCACCCTCGATCTTCCCGAAGAACCCGCCGAAACGGTGGCCTTCGAGCCCCTGGATCCCAAGGAGGAGACGCCCGAGCCAGGCATCGCGCCCGAGCCGGCCGAAGCGGAAAAGGGCGCGCCCGAGGACGAAGAGCCGGCCGCGCAGGCGACCGAATCCGAAGCCGCGTGCGATGAGGTCGAAAATGAGCCGCCGCCCGCTGCGGAGAGGCCCCGACCCCAGGTCGTGTCCACGACAGAAGCGGCGCCGGTCGTGGCAACCCCGCAACCAGCACCCAAAGCCCCCGCCGCAACAGAGCCGGAACCGGCGGAACCGAAACCGCATCCCGAAGGCGATCCGCGCCTGGCCCGGGCCCTGCTGGAAGCCGGGCGCAAGCCCCAGCGGCACCGTCGCCGGATGCTGCTGCTTCTGGTGGCCGGACTGGCGGTGGTGGTGGGGCTGGTGGTCTGGTATTACCTGGTGTTGCTGCCCGAGGGGCAGGCGCTGCATCCGGCCATGACGCCGCCCGGTCCCTCTGCGACGCCCGCGCCCCGACCGGCGCCGGCTTCCCGGGCCGAAGGGCAGGCCGCCGAAACGCCTGAACAGGAACCAAAAGAGACCCTTTCGGAAAAGTCCACCACCCAGACGCCCAAAGCGCAAGCCAAGCCCCAAGATGACGCGCCGGCCGCCGGCCGCCGCGGGCAGCGCCCGGCGGCCGAGACCCAAAACGCCGGCCCGGTCGCCGTGAAGCGGCGGCCTGCTTCCAAGGCCGCTCCCACCGCCCGGCAGATCTATCAGCAGGCCCTGGCGCGCCAGACCCGCTCGCAACGCCCCATCGAAATCCGTCGCAGCCGCCCGGCCCGGGGCGGGCAACGGCTGCGGCAGGCCTGGGCCGCCTACCAGGCCGGCGACTATCAACGCGCCGGGCAGCTCTATCGCCAGGTGCTCGAACGGCATCCACTCAACCGCGACGCGCTCCTTGGCCTGGCCGCCCTGGCGGTGGTGGCGCGCCGGCCCGATCAGGCCCGGGACTATTACCTGCGCTTGCTGGAGCGCGACCCATCCGATCCGCTGGCGGTGGCCGGCCTGGTGTCGGTGGCCGGCGGCGGCGACCTGGTGGCGGCCGTCTCCCGGGTGCGCAGCCTGATCGCCGACCACCCCGATCTGGCGCCGCTCAAATTCGTGCTCGGCAATCTCTACGCTGCCCAGGGACGCTGGAACTACGCCCAGCAGGCCTATTTCGAAGCGGTGGCCGCCGACCGCGATCACCCCGACTATCTCTACAACCTGGCGGTGAGTCTCGATCATCTGGGCAAGGGGCGCGAAGCGGCCCGCTACTACCGCCGCGCCCTGGACGCGGCCGGTGAGCGGCCGGCCGGTTTCGATGCCCAGGCGGTGCGCCGCCGTCTGGTGGCCCTGGCCGGGGGGGAGGGCGCATGAGTCCGCCCAAGAAGATGCGTCTGGGCGATCTGCTCATCGCCCGCGGGGTGATCACGCCCGACCAGCTCAAGATCGCGCTCACCGAACAGCAGCGCCAGCCCCTGCCCCTGGGCGAACTGCTGGTGCGCCTGGGGTTCGCCACCGAGTCGTTGATCAAGGAGGCGGTTTCGGAAGTCCAGGAAACCGAGACCATCGATCTGGAGCGGATCACCCCCGACGAGGCGGCGATGCGTCTGTTGCCCCGCGAGCAGGCCCAGAAGTTCCGGGTGATGCCGGTCCACTGGGATCCCGAGCGCCGCGAGCTGAGCATCGCCATCGGCGACGTCTTCGATCTTTCCCGCCTGGACCAGATCCGCTCGGTGGTGGGCAGCGAAGTGCGCATCCGGCCGCTGCTGGCCGGCGAGTCGGAGATCGAAAAGGCCATCGACCGCTTCTACGGCATCGAACTCTCCATCGACGGCATTCTCCACGAGCTGGAGACCGGCGAGGTGGACACCGCCTCCCTGCAGAGCGGCGAGGCCGAATATACCCAACCGGTGGTGCGCCTGGTGGATGCGCTGCTCGCCGACGCCGTGCGCCGCCGCGCCTCCGACATCCACTTCGAGCCCGAGCGCGGCTTTCTGCGCATCCGCTACCGCATCGACGGGGTGCTGCGCCAGGTGCGCAGCCTTCATCACAGCTACTGGCCGGCGATGGTGGTGCGCCTCAAGGTGCTCTCGGGGATGAACATCGCCGAAGTGCGGGCCCCCCAGGACGGCCGTTTCTCCAAGGTGATCTCCGGGCGGGAGGTGGACTTCCGCGCCTCGGCCCACCCCACCACCCATGGCGAGAATTTCGTGCTCCGGGTGCTCGATCGCGAGCGGGGCATCGTGGCGCTGGACGATCTCGGGCTCCACGACGAGGCCCTGGTGACCCTCAAGCTGATGCTCGCCCGCCCCGAAGGGATCCTGCTGGTCACTGGTCCCACCGGCAGCGGCAAGACCACCACCCTCTACTCCATGCTTAACCATGTGAACAAGGAGACGGTCAACATCATGACCCTGGAGGATCCGGTGGAGTACCCTCTGCCGCTGTTGCGCCAGACCTCGGTGAACGAAGCGGCCAAGGTCGATTTCGTCACCGGCATCCGCTCGATGCTGCGCCAGGATCCCGACGCCATGTTGATCGGCGAGATCCGCGACCGCGACACCGCCGAAATGGCCATGCGCGCGGCCATGACCGGCCATCAGGTCTTTTCCACTCTCCATACCAACAGCGCCGTGGGCGCCATTCCCCGGCTGCTCGATCTGGGCATACTCCCCGACGTGTTGGCCGGCAACATCATCGGCATCATCGGCCAACGCCTGGTGCGCAAGCTCTGTCCCGCCTGCCGCGAGCCGGTGGAAGCCGGCGAGCTGGAACAGCGCATTCTCGGCCTCGACGGTCCCCGCACCATCTACAAAGCGGTGGGCTGTCCCGCCTGCGATCATCAGGGCTACCGCGGGCGCCTGGCGATCATGGAGCTGCTCAAGATGACGTCCGAGCTGGACGAGCGCATCGCCACCCGCGCCTCCCGCCGCGAGTTGCTGGAAACGGCCCTGGCCGAGGGCTTTCGGCCCCTCGCCGAAGACGGCATCCGCCGGGTGCTCGAAGGCCTCACCACCCTCGACGAACTCTCCCGGGTGGTGGATCTCACCGGGAGGCTCTAGTCATGGCGCTCTACGCTTACCGGGCCATGGACACCACCGGCAAGGTGGTCTCGGGCCAGCTCGACGCCCGCGACGAGACCGAACTGGGCCGGCGTCTGGAGCGCCTGGGCCTGGAACTCACCCGCGCCCGGGAGATCCGTCCCAACCGCTGGCTGGGACGGCGACGGGTGACGCGCAAGGATCTGATCAATTTCTCGGTGCACATGGAACAGCTGTTGCGCGCCGGCATCCCGGTGATGGAAGGCCTGGAAGACATTCGCAACAGCACCGAGAATCCCATGTTTCGCGGCGTGATCGCCGCCCTCCTCGCCGAGATCGAAGGCGGGCGCCCCCTCTCCGCCGCTCTGGCGGCCCATCCCGAGGCGTTCGACAAGATCTATGTGGCCCTGGTGCGCGCCGGCGAGGAGTCGGGACGCCTCGACGAGGTGTTCCGCGAGATCGCCCAGGCCCTCAAATGGCAGGACGAAATCGTCTCCCAGACCCGCCGGGCGCTGCTCTATCCCAGTTTCGTGATGGTGGTGGTGCTGGCGGTGATGAGCTTCATGATGATCTATCTGGTGCCCCGCCTCACCGGCTTTCTCACCGGCCTGGGCCACGAAGTGCCCATCCAGACACGGTTGCTGATCGCCGTTTCCGACGCTTTCGTCAATTATTGGTATCTGCTGGTCGGCGTGCCCGTGGCGCTGGTGCTGATCTATCGCTGGTTTCACCGCGTCAGTCCCTCTTTTGCGGTGGCCGCCGACCGCTGGAAGCTGCGTGTGCCGGTGGTGGGGCCCATCCTGGAGAAGATCGCCCTGGGGCGCCTGGCCAACTATTTCGCCCTCCTCTACAGCGCCGGGGTGGGGGTGCTGGAGAGCCTGGCGCTGTGCCAGGACGTGATGGGCAACGCCCATCTGCGCGAAGGGCTGGTGGCGGCACGGCAGCGGCTCACCGAAGGCGCCACCCTCAGCGACGCCTTCGCCCAGGCCAAGATCTTTCCGGTGCTGGTGGTGCGGATGCTGAAGGTGGGGGAGAGCACCGGGGCCCTCGACGAGGCGCTGCTCAACGCCGCCTATTTCTACGAGCGCGACGTGCGCGAATCCATCGAAAGGATGCAGACCCTCATCGAGCCCACCCTCACGGTGATCCTCGGCATCCTGCTCGGCTGGGTGATGCTCTCGGTGCTGGCGCCCATCTACGAAAATCTTTCCAAGCTGATGGTGTAGGCAGATGCGGCGGATCTTTCATCTCACCGACGGCGCGCTCACCACCCTGCTGGTGGAAGGGCGCGCGCTGGTGGCGGCGGTGCGCTACCCCAACGACGCCGACGGCATCGCCCGTTTTCGCCGCGACCTGGAACGGGCGCCCGATCTGGTCTCGCGGCTGGTGCTCGACATCACCGGCGAAGAGTTTCACGACGAGCAGGTGCCCCATGTCTTCAGCCGCGACCAGCACAAGATCTTGCAACGCAAGATCCGGCAAAGATACGGGGCGTTGCGCTGGGTGTGGCACCAGCATCAGGGTCGGGACAAACGCGGCCGGCGCGACGACCGCTATCTGGTGGGGGCGGTGACCCGTCCCGAAGTGGTGGAGACCTGGCTGGCGCCCATCGAGGCGGTGGGCGTGCCCCTGGAGGCCGTCACCTCGGTGCCGCTGCTCACTCCGCGCCTGGCGCGGCTGATGCAGGTTCGCGGCGCTCACCAGCTTTTCGTCAGCCTCGACGACCGTGACGGCATCCGTCAGACTTTCGTCTCCAACGGGCGCCTGCGCACCAGCCGGTTGGCGCCCATGCGTCGCGGCGACGAGGAACAGGCCGCCGCCCAGGTGCTCGAAGAAGTGGAACGCATGAAGCGTTTTCTTCACAGCACCCAACTGCTGCCCTGGAACCAGGAACTCCAGGTGGTCCTGCTCGCCGGCACCCGGCTGATCGCGCTGCTGGGGCGGATCCGGAGCAAGACCGAGGAGGTTCACTACCACCATTACGATCTTCACGCCCTGGCCAAACGGTTCCGTTTTCAAGGATTCGAAGACACCGATCACGCCGGCCCCTTCTTCGGCCTGCTCGCCGCCGGCCGGCGGCGGCTGCCCTCCTATGCCACCGCGGCGGAACGGCACTGCTATTTCCATTTCCAGGCCCGCGCCGCGCTGCAACGCCTGGCCCTGGCGGTGACCCTCGGAGGGGTGGTGGGGGTGGCCTGGCAGATGGCCGGGGTGGTCGAAGAGCATCGCACCATCGCCAACCTCGAAAGTCAGATTATCGCTTTCCAAGGGCAACGGGCGATGCTGCAAGCCCGCAATCCCCAGGCGGCGCGCCACGATGGCTTCGCCATGGCCGAAGCGGTGCGCTTCGAGCACAATTTGCGCCCCTGGTTGGGATCGCCCTTCGATGCCCTGGAACCGCTGGGGCGGAGTCTCCTCGGCCATCCCGACATCCGCCTGCAAAACCTGGAAGTGACCCGGCAGGCGGCGCCTGAAGGCGACGACGCCATGGCCCCGCCCACCCCACGGCCGCCGCGGGTCGAGGTGCTGGCGGCCGGGGTGATGGAGAAACAGGGGCGTGCCTACCGGGTGCTCTACCAGGCGTTTCGCGATCTGCTCCAACGGTTGGTGAAAACCGGTCGCTTCGAAGTGCCGGCGGTGGAGCGTTGGCCCCTGGAGATCCGCCCCGACCGCTCCCTGGTGCTGGTGGATCAGCAGACCCGCGCGGAAGACGACGTGCCTTTCCGCATCCGGCTCACCGTTCGGGAGGCGCCATGAACGGCTCACAAGGCAAACGGGTCATCCATTGGAGCTATCTGAAAGGCGCGCTGGCGATGGCGGCGGCCAGCCTGCTGCTGGCCGGGGGCGCCCTGGTGGCCATCCATCTCGAGCGGGACCGGCTCGACCAGCGGGTGGTCGAAACCCGTCGCGCCCTGGAAGCGGCCCGCGCCGCCTACCACCGTCAGGTGGAATCCATGCGGCTCTACGAACAACATCACCAGGCCTGGGAACGGCTGCAGGCCCAGCGCCTCTTCCAAGGCCCTGACCGGCTGGCGCTGGTGGAACTCTTCAACGGCCTGCGCCGGAAGCTGCAACTGCCCTATCTGGGCTTTCGCTTCGAACCGCGCGCTCCCTTGGAGAACTACCACGGCCTGGCGGCGCCTGGCTACCGCCTGGAGGGCAGCCTGCAAAAGATCGAATTCTCCCTTCACCACGAAGGCGAGCTGGACCTGCTTCTGGAACGGCTGCGGGCCGCCCGCCAGGGCTACTTCGTGGTGGAGTCCTGCCACATGACGCGGCCCGACCGGCAGCTCTATCTGGTGGAGAAGGGCAATGTCCAGGGGCGCTGCCTGCTGCGCTGGCTGGTGCTGGTGCCCCGGGAGGCGAAAGATGCGGCGGGTTGAAAGCGTGCTGC
>Ga0256832_1003464_pt1 | contig 10722 bp, 7 predicted proteins | sample 134614metaG_FD_190534 | JGI IMG/M metagenome (GOLD analysis project Ga0256832, IMG submission 190534) | Hydrothermal vent microbial communities from Lau Basin, Pacific Ocean - 134-614 | ecosystem: Environmental > Aquatic > Marine > Hydrothermal vents | place: Pacific Ocean: Lau Basin | collected...
CCGTCCTCGACAACCTGACGCTCTTCCGCACCATGCTGGTCCACGCCGAGGAGAAGGCGGTCAAGGACCGCGACTTCGACGAGGCCGAAGAAATCCTCGAGCAGGCGCGCGCCACCATCGAGGCGCTGAAGCCCGAGATCAGCCCCGATCTCTACGACGAGCTGATCCGCGAGTGGGTGGGCGCCACGCTCAAGGTGGACCACATTCAAAGCGACTACCCACCCAACGAGTTCGACGAGCGCTGAGCCGCCTCACTCCCCCGCGAGCAAGGCCTGCTTGCGCAGCTCGATCTCGCGGGCGCGCGCCTCGAACCCCATCGAACGCAGCACCGCCGCCAGGCGGTCGTAGAGGTAGGGGTCGCTGGGGTCGATCGCGATCAACCGGCGGTAGAGCGAGAGCGAAGCCTTCTCCTGACCCATCGCCTCCAGCAGTTCGCCCGCCCGCTCCCCCGCGCGAACGGCCAGCGCGCGCAGGTAGGCGCGTTCCGCCTCGACCCAGTCCGCATAGGGCTCGTCGGCCAGGAACTCGCCGCGGAACAGGTCGAGCGCGGCCAGGTAGCCGGCCAGCGCCCGGCCCTCGTCGTCCTGGTCGTCGGCCTCCCGGATCAGCGCCTCGAAGCGCTCCACGTCGTAGGCGTAACCCTCGGTGAAGCGGAAGAGGTAGCCCCCCTCCACCGACCGCAGCATCCGCGGCGAGCCCGCGTCGGGCTCGATCTGCTTCCGCAGTTCGTGCACCACCCGCGCCACCCGGCGGGCGGCGTAGGCGGGGTCGAGGTCGGGCCAGAGCGCCTCGGCGATCTCCTCGGGGGTCTGCACCCGTTCGGGGTGGGCGAGAAAGAGCTTGAACAGTCGCCAGGGCAGCGTTTGGAACCGCTGCGGCGGCAGCGCTTCGCCCTGGATCCTCACGGACAGCGCCCCCAGCGCCCGGACCTCGAGACGGGGGGCGGGGGGCGGGTCCTCCGCCGTCGCCGTACGCGGGGCGAGCAGCTGCCAGGCCATGCGCTGCAGCCAGAGCAGCGGGGCCATCGCCCGCGTCTGCGGTCTGGGCACGCGCGAGAAGAAGATGGACTCCACGGCCACCACCTCGCCCTGGACGACCACGGGGAGGCAGTAGCGGGGCCGGCCCTCCTCCACCCAGGGGCAGGGGCGGCCCCCCGCCCGCACCGCGTAGGGTTCGCCGATCCAGACCGGGCAGTCCTCGCGGTCGCAGTTCACCACCAGCTGCGCGGGAACGGCGACGCGGTGGCCCGACCGGTCCTTGTACTGGGCCGCCTTGGCCCCGGAGAACGCCATCGCGGAGCGCAGCAACGACTCGATGACCGCATCGCCGGCCCGGTCGCTCAGCCGGCTCTGGCGCAACAGCGCCAGCAGCTGGCGCTCGCCCATGCTGGTGAGCACGCTGTAAACGCCCGCGGCCACGACCGGGGCCACCGCCTCGAGCAGCTCGAGCGCCGCGCCCTCGTCGGCGTTCGCATCCTTGCTGGCCAGGTTCAGCACCCCGATGACCCCCTGCGGCAGCTCCAGCGGAAAGACCAGGTAGGTGCGGTAGCCCGCCTCCTTCACCTTGAGGCGCAGGTACCGCTCGTCCTCGTCCAGGCGGTGCGTGACCAGGGGGGAGCGGTCCACGGCCACGATGCCGGGGTACCCCTCCCCCAGGGCGAACCAGGGGCGCTCGAGGAAGGCGGAACGGTTTTCCGCGTCGAGGGCGGTGAGGATGAGGTACTTGTGCTCGGGATCGGCGAGGAAGAGCTCCGCGGCGTCCATGCCCGCGGCCCGGCGCAGCTTTCCCAGGAACAGCTCCGCGGTCTGGAAGAAACGCATCGGCTCGTCGACCATGCGCTGGGTGGCCCAGGAAAGCGAGAAGAGCACCTCGCCCAGCTTCGGCCGCCGGCGTTCGTCGAGCACGACCTGGACGCCGGAGTCCTGAACGATCGCCTGGCAGCGCAGCCGCTGCCCGCGCACCCGCAGCCGCACCTCGGCCTCGTAGGCGCCGCCGCGCAGACGGGCGAGCACCGGGCAGCGGGCGCAGACGGGGCGGCCGAAGTCGTCCGTGCCCCGGACCACCTCCCAGCAGTAGCGGCCCAGCGCCGCCTCGGGCTCCAGCTCCAAGAGCGCGAGGGCGCGCTCGCTGGCCTGGACGATTCGCCCGTTTTGGTCGAGGCGAATGCGTTGGAGCGGCATGCTTCAACTATACCGCTACCGGGACATTTGTCCCCTACGCGGAAACCCGGGGGAAGGCCGCCTCCTTAGCGTGGGCTGAGGAGGTGCACGATGCGAAAAACGCTGGTCTTGGCGTCGTTGCTGTGGCTCGCCGGCGCAGCCTGGGCGGGTGGAGCCGAACTGTACGCGCAAAACTGCGCATCCTGCCACGGACCCGGAGGCGAGGGCGTGGCCGGGGTCTTCCCGCCGCTCGCGGGCAACCCGCGGGCCGCGGACGCCGCCTACGTGGCGCGCGTCGTCCGCAACGGGCTGAGCGGACCGCTCACCGTGGGCGACCAGACCTTCAACGGCAGCATGCCCCCCTTCGCGCAGCTCTCGGACGCCGACGTGGAGGCGCTGGCCGGGTACGTCGCCGGCCGTCTGGCGGCGGGAGCGGCCCCGGCGGCCGGGTCCGGAACTACGGCGGCCGCGGCGGCCGGCGACCCCGAGGCGGGCCGCGCCTACTTCCTGGGGAAGCGCCGCTTCGCGCGCGGCGCCACGCCCTGCGTCGCCTGCCACGACGCCCCCGGCACCGGCGCCCTCGGCGGGGGCACCCTGGGCCCCGACCTCAGCGACGCGGGGACGCGGTTCGGAGCGGGCCTCGCCCAGCTGCTCGAGCGCCCGGGCTTCAAGGTGATGCGTTCGCTCTACGGCGACCGCCCCCTCACCCCGGAGGAGGCGCGCGACGTGGCCGCCTTCCTCGCCTCCGGCAGCGGCGCGCCCGCGCCCGCTGCGCGCGGTTGGCGGTTCGCAGGCCTGGGGGCGCTGGGCACGCTGCTGCTGTTCCTCGTCCTGTTCCCCTTCTGGCCCCGGCAGCGGGAGAGCTACCGCGATCGTCTCTTGAGGAGGAAAGCATGAAGGACTGGATCAAAGAGCTCGAGTCCCCAGCGGAACGCAAGTGGGAGGAGTTCTACCGCAACCGCCACCAGCACGACAAGCGGGTGCGCACCACCCACGGGGTGAACTGCACCGGCAGCTGCAGCTGGGAGGTCTACGTCAAGGACGGGATCGTCACCTGGGAGCTGCAGGCCACCGACTACCCTCTGCTCGAGGAGGGGCTGCCCCCTTACGAGCCGCGCGGCTGCCAGCGGGGCATCAGCTACTCCTGGTACCTCTACAGCCCCATCCGGGTGAAGTACCCCTTCGCCCGGGGCGCGCTCGTCGACCTCTGGCGCGAGGCGAAGAAGCAGCACGCGGATCCGGTGGAGGCCTGGGCGGCGATCCAGTCCGACCCCGAGAAGCGCCGCCGCTACCAGCGAGCCCGCGGCAAAGGGGGCTTCCGCCGGATCACCTGGGAGGAGGCTTTGGAGATCGTCGCCGCCAGCACGGTGCACACGATCAAGAAGTACGGCCCCGACCGGGTGGTGGGCTTTTCACCGATCCCGGCGATGAGCCAGGTCAGCTACGCCGCGGGCAGCCGCTTCCTGTCGCACCTGGGCGGCACCATCCTCAGCTTCTACGACTGGTACTGCGACCTGCCGCCCGCGTCGCCGGAGATCTTCGGCGAACAGACCGACGTCAACGAGTCCGCCGACTGGTACAACAGCCGCTTCATCGCGGTGATGGGCTCGAACCTCAACATGACCCGCACCCCCGACACCCACTTCATCTCCGAGGTGCGGCACGCCGGCGCGAAGCTCACCGTCTTCAGCCCCGACTTCTCCCAGGTCGCCAAGTACGCCGACTGGTGGGTTCCCACCAACCCGGGCCAGGACGGCGCCTTTTGGATGGCGGTGGACCACGTCCTGCTCAAGGAGTACTACGCCGACCGCGAGACCCCCGAGTTCAACCACTACCTCAAGACCTACAGCGACGCCCCCTTCCTCGTCGAGGTGCGGGACGGCCGGCCGTACCGCTACCTCCGCGCCGCCGAGCTCGAAGGCTACGCCGACGTCGAACACAACGAGTGGAAGCTGCTCGTCTGGGACCGCGAGCGCGGACCGAGCATGCCCCAGGGCAGCATCGGCTACCGCTGGGCCGAAAAGGAAAAGGGCAAGTGGAACCTGGAGATGAAGGACGGCAAGACCGGGGCACCGATCGAGCCCGAGCTCTCCTTCTTGGAACGTCACGACGAGGTGCAGCAGCTCGCCTTCGACGACTTCGCCGGCGAGCGCACGCTCCAGCGGGGCGTGCCCGTCCGCCACGTCCAGACCCGCCGCGGGCGGGTGACGGTGGCCACCGTCTTCGACCTGCTCATGGCCCAGTTCGGGGTCGGCCGGGGCCTGCCCGGGGAGTACCCCGAAGGCTACGACGACCCCCAGCCCTACACCCCCGCCTGGCAGGAGGCCTACACCGGGATCCACCGCGACACGGTGCTGCGCTTCGCGCGCGCCTGGGCCGAGAACGGCCTCAAGACCGGGGGGAAGAACCTGATCATCATCGGGGCCGGGGTCAACCACTGGTACCACAACAACCTGATGTACCGGGCCGGCATCGTGGGCCTGATGCTGACCGGCGCCGTGGGCAAGAACGGCGGCGGGCTCGCCCACTACGTGGGGCAGGAGAAGGTGGCCAACCAGGCCTCCTGGGGCTCGATCGCCTTCGCGCTCGACTGGGGGATGCCCCCGCGGCACCAGAACACCCCGAGCTTCCACTACGTCCACACCGATCAGTGGCGCTACGAGCGCGGCTCCAAGGACTACGACAAGACGCCCGGCGCCAACGAGCACCACACGATCGACCACCAGATCCGCGCGGTCAAGCGCGGCTGGCTGCCCTTCTTCCCCCAGTTCAACCGCAACTCGCTCGAGCTGGCGCGCGAGGCCGAGGCGGCCGGAGCCCGGAGCGAAGCCGAGATCGTCGGCTACGTGGTGGAGAAGCTCAAGAAGGGCGAGCTCAAGTTCGCCGTCGAGGACCCCGACGCCCCCGAGAACTGGCCGCGGGTCTGGTTCATCTGGCGCGGCAACGCCATCGGCACCAGCATGAAGGGGCACGAGTTCATGCTGCGCCACTACCTGGGCACCCACTCGAACGCGGTCGCGCAGGAGTGGGCCAAGGACGAGGTGCACGAGGTCGCGTTCCGCGAGCCCGCGCCGGAGGGCAAGTTCGACTTGGTGGTCGATCTCAACTTCCGCATGGACACCAGCGCCCTCTACTCCGACCTGGTCCTTCCGGCGGCGAGCTGGTACGAGAAGCACGACCTCAACACCACCGACATGCACACCTTCGTGAACCCGATGCAGCCGGCGGTGCCGCCCGTCTGGGAGTCGAAGCCGGACTGGGAGATCTACAGCCTTTTCGCCAAGAAGGTGGCCGAGCTGGCCCGGACCCACCTGCCCGAGCCGGTCAAGGACGTGGTCATGCTGCCGCTGCAGCACGACACCCCGGACGAGCTGGCGCAGACCGAGGTCCGCGACTGGTGGAAGGGCGAGGTCGAGGCCGTCCCCGGGAAGACGATGCCCAAGTTCCGGGTGGTCGAGCGGCGCTACACCGAGATCTACGAGCGCATGGCCTCGCTGGGGCCCGCGCTCGAGAAGAACGGCGTCGCCGCCCACGGCCTCAAGATCCCGGTGGCCGAGGAGTACCGGGCCCTCAAAGAGCACCAGCCGCGGAAGAGCGAGGTCCTGGGCGGGGTCTTCCCCGCGCTGGAGGACGGCCGGCAGGTGGCCGAGGCCATCCTGCGGCTCGACCCGGTGACGAACGGCGAGGTGGCCTACCGCGCGTTCCTGGAGGAAGAAAAGAAGACCGGCCTCAAGCTGGCCGACCTGGGCGAGAAGAACCGCAGCGTACGCATCACCTTCGACGCCATCGTGGCCCAGCCGCGGCGTCAGCTCACCACCCCCACCTGGTCGGCGATCCTCAACGACGGCCGCGCCTACAGCCCCTTCACCCTCAACGTCGAGCGGCTCGTCCCCTGGCGCACCCTCACCGGCCGCATGCACTTCTACCTCGACCACGAGGGCTACCTCGCCTGGGGCGAGCACCTGCCCACCTACAAGCCCCGCCCCGACGTGACCATGCTGCTGGAGACCGAGGTGACCGAGAAGGAGGCCAAGGGGCGGCTGATGAACTACATCACCCCCCACGGCAAGTGGTCGATCCACTCGACCTACTCGGAAAACCACCGGATGATGACGCTGTCCCGCGGCGGCTACCCCATCTGGCTGAACGACAAGGACGCGGCCGAACTGGGGATCCGCGACAACGACTGGGTCGAGCTCTACAACGACAACGGCGTCTTCGTGCAGCGCGCCATCACCTCGGCGCGCATCCCCCGGGGTACGGTCTTCGTCTACCACGCCACCGAGCGCACCGTGGGCATCCCCAAGTCCCCCCTGCGAAAGAAGCGCGCGGGGATGAACAACTCGATCACCCGGGCCCGCCTGAAACCGGTCCTGATGAACGGAGGGTACGCCCAGTTCACTTACTTCTTCAACTACTGGGGACCGACCGGCGTGAACCGCGACACCTGGGTCTTCGTCCGTCGCGTGGATCGCCCGGAGTACTAGGAGGCGCAGGATGAACGTACGCACCCACATGAGCATGCTCTTCCACCTGGACAAGTGCATCGGCTGCCACACCTGCTCGGTGGCCTGCAAGAACCTCTGGACCGACCGCGAGGGCACCGAGTACATGTGGTGGAACAACGTGGAGACCCGTCCGGGCACCGGCTACCCCACGGGTTGGGAAGACCAGCAGTTCTACCAGGGGGGTTGGCGCTACGACGGGCGCGGCGGGCTCTCGCTGCGGCTGCACAACAAGACCCAGGGCCTGACCCGGCTCTTCTTCAACCCCGCCCTGCCGGACCTCAAGGACTACTACGAGCCCTTCACCTTCCGCTACGGCGACCTCTTCACCGCCCCCGAGGGCGACGACCAGCCGACGGCGCGGCCCGTCTCGATGATCACGGGCGAGCCGATGGAGATCGAAACCGGCCCCAACTGGGACGACGACCTCTCCGGCTCGGACGTCTACGCCCGCAACGACCCCAGCCTGGAGGGGCTTTCCGAGCAGGTGCGCGCCCAGCTCGAGGAGATCGAGGGCGTGGTCTTCAACTACCTGCCGCGCATCTGCAACCACTGCCTGAACCCCGCCTGCGTCGCCGCCTGCCCCTCGGGGGCGATCTACAAGCGCGGCGAGGACGGGGTGGTGCTGGTCAACGAGAACAAGTGCAAGGCCTGGCGGATGTGCGTCGCCGCCTGCCCTTACAAGAAGGTCTACTACAACTGGTCGACCGGCAAGAGCGAGAAGTGCATCCTCTGCTTCCCCCGGCTGGAGACCGGTCAGGCGCCGGCCTGCGCCCACTCCTGCGTCGGCCGCATCCGCTACATGGGGGTGCTGCTCTACGACGCCGACCGCATCCCCGAGGCCGCGATGGTCGACGACCACGACCTGGTCGAGACCCAGCTCGAGGCCATCCTCGACCCCTTCGACCCCGAGGTGATCGCCGCGGCCAAGAAGAACGGCATCACCGACGACTGGATCAAGGCGGCCCAGGACTCGCCGGTCTACAAGTTCGTCAAGGAGTGGCGCCTGGCGCTGCCGCTGCACCCCGAGTTCCGGACGATGGCCATGATGTTCTACATCCCGCCGCTCTCGCCGGTGATGAGCGTCGTGGAGGACCGCGCCCTCAACCTGGCGCTGGACACCAGCGGCCCCGAGTTCGAGCTCTTCGCCGACCTCTCCAAGGCGCGCCTGCCGGTGCGCTACCTGGCCAACCTCTTCTCCGCGGGGAACGAGGGGATCATCGAAGGGGTGCTGAAGCGGCTCCTGGCCGTGCGCATCTTCAAGCGCGCCGAGTCCGTGGACGGCGGACTCAACGACGCGGCCCGCGCGGCGCTGGACGAGGTGGGGCTGACCCCGGAGACGGCCGAGGCCATCTACCGGCTGACCACGCAGCCGACCCTGGACGAGCGCTTCGTCATCCCGCCCTACCACCGGGAAGCCTCGATCGAGGCCTGGAACGATCCGCTCGAGCGCAAGGGGCAGGAGGGCTTCGGCTACATCCAGCCTCCGGTGAGGGGGGAGTAGACCGATGTTCGAAGCCCTGGCGCTCGCCTTCACCTACCCCCGGGAGGGCCTGCTGGAGGCGCTCGAAGCGGAGCTCGAGCGCGCCCCCGCCGGCCCCGCCCGAAAGGCCTTCGCCCGCTTCGTGGCCGAGGTGAAACGGCTCGAGCTCGCCCGCTGGGAGGAGGTGTACACCGCGACGCTGGACATGAACCCCAGGCTGGTCCCCTACATCGGCTACGTCGTCTGGGGCGAGAGCTACCGGCGCGGTGAGTTCCTGGCGCGGCTCAAGCAGGCGATGGACCGGCTGGACCTGGACACCGCGGGCGAGCTGCCCGACCATCTGGTGCCGGTGCTGCGCTACCTGGCCCGCACGGATGAGCCGCTGCCCGAGCTCCTGGAGGTGCTCGAGCCCGCCCTCGCCCGCATCCGCAAAGACCTGCACGCGCTGGAAGCGTCCAACCCCTACCTGCACCTGCTGGACGCGCTCCTGCAGCAGGTGCCCGCACCCGAGAGGAGGAAAACGTGAACTGGAACCGTTTACTCTTCGAGATCTTCCCGTACCTGGCGCTGGTCGTGGCGGTGGTGGTCACCCTCTACCGCTACGCCTACCGCCCGTTCTCGGTTTCGGCGCTCTCCAGCCAGCTGCTGGAACGCCGGCTTCTCTTCTGGGGGTCGCTGCCCTTCCACTGGGGCATCACCCTCATCCTCACCGTGCACCTGATCGCCTGGATCTTCCCCGAGGCCATCTACGCCTGGAACGCCTCGCTCTTCCGCCTGTACCTGCTCGAGGTCAGCGGCTTCGCGCTGGCGCTGTGGACCCTGGCGGGCCTCGTCGTCCTGCTGTGGCGGCGGCTGGTCAACGCCAAGGTGCGCGCCACCGCGACGGCCATGGACTACCTCGTCCTCTTCGCGGTGCTCATCTCCGTACTCACCGGGCTCTACACCGCCTTGGCCTACCGGTTCGGCAGCAGCTGGTTCGCGGGAACCATGGCGCCTTACCTGACGAGCATCCTGACGCTGCGCCCCCGCCCCGAGCTCGTCGCCGACCTGCCCTTCGCCTTCCAGTGGCACGTCTTCAACTTCTGGGTGCTGCTGGCCCTCTTCCCGTTTTCCCGGCTCGTGCACATCATCACCGTACCCTTGGGGTACGTCGCCCGCCCCTGGCAGATCGTGATCTGGGTGCGCCGCCGTTTCACCCAGCCCAACCCCTAGTCGAGAAGGAGGAGGCATTCCGTGAGCACAGAAGCGTTCAAGAAACACCGCATCAAGTCCAACCCCGCCGAGGCCCTCATCGCCGCCACCATCGGCTTCTTCGTCGGGTTCGCGGCCGTGGCGCTGTTCAACGTCACCGCGAAGAACTTCAAGGACGCGATGGGGCTCGACCCCGTCCAGGTCGGGCTGCTCGTCGCCATGCCGATGCTCTCGGGGTCGCTGCTGCGCATCCCCTTCTCCGCCTGGGTCGACACCGACGGCGGGCGCAAGCCCATGCTGACCCTGCTCACCATGGCCATCGTCGGCCTGCTGGGCCTCATCGCCCTGATCGTGGCCTACTACCCGGACCGGCTCAACGAAGGCCTCTACCCCCTGCTGTTGTTGCTGGGCTTTCTGGCCGGCTGCGGCATCGCCACCTTCTCCGTAGGGATCAGCATGGTCGCCTACTGGTTCCCGCAGCACCGCCAGGGATGGGCGCTCGGCACCTACGCGGGCGTGGGCAACCTGGCACCGGGGATCTTCACCTTCCTGCTGCCGGCCGCGCTGGCGGGCTGGGGCCTGCTCGGCGCCTACGTCGCCTGGACGGGGCTGCTGGTGCTGGGCACCCTGATCTTCATCGTCATCGGCTTCGGGGCCCCCTTCTTCCAGCTCGTCAAACACGGCGTCCCCCGCGAGGAGGCGATCACGATCGCGCGCGAGCTGGGTCAGGAGATCTTCCCCGCCGGCTCGGTGCTGGAGACGCTGGTCATCAGCGCCCGCAACTGGCGTACCTGGGTGCTCGTGGCCCTCTACTTCACCTCGTTCGGCGGCTTCCTGGCCCTGACCGCCTGGCTCCCCACCTACTGGCGCGAGTTCCACCAGGAACCCGTGCGCACCGCCGCCTACCTGACCGCCTACTTCTCCATTCTGGCCTCGCTCATCCGCGTCTGGGGCGGCTCGCTCTCGGACCGCATCGGCGGCGAGAAGACGGCCATGCTGGCCTTCGGCTCGGTGCTCCTGGGGGCGCTGGTCATGGTGGTGGCCCAGAGCTTCCCGCTGGCCTTCCTGGGCGAGACGATCATCGGCCTGGGGATGGGCATCGGCAACGCCGCGGTCTTCAAGATGGTGCCGTTCTACGTACCCGACGCGGTGGGGGGCGCGTCCGGCTGGGTCGGGGGGCTGGGCGCCTTCGGGGGTTTCGTCGTTCCCCCGATCATGGGCTTCTTCGTCAAGGAGCTCGGCCCCGCCCGCGGTTACCCCGAAGGCTTCACCGTCTACATCGCCCTGGGCGTCATCGCCCTGCTGTTCGTCTGGCTGCTGCAGTCGACCCGCAGGTTCTACAAGGCCGCCTGAGCCGGCTCCCGGTCGTGCGGCCGCGCATCGC
>Ga0256832_1003465_pt1 | contig 10721 bp, 7 predicted proteins | sample 134614metaG_FD_190534 | JGI IMG/M metagenome (GOLD analysis project Ga0256832, IMG submission 190534) | Hydrothermal vent microbial communities from Lau Basin, Pacific Ocean - 134-614 | ecosystem: Environmental > Aquatic > Marine > Hydrothermal vents | place: Pacific Ocean: Lau Basin | collected...
GGCCGTTCTTCGCATCGATCGCCAGGGCGCGGTTGTCGCGCGAAACCACATAGACGATCCCCTCCTTCACCGCCGGCGCGCCGGTGGCCGCGGCATCGAGCTTCTGGCGCCACCTGAGCGCCCCCGTCGCCGCATCGAGCGCCACCAGTTCGCCATAGCCGGAGGTGACGAAAAGCACATCCCCCCCGATCGCCAGCCCCCCGCCCGAGGCCTGGCCCGCGCGCTCGCCGGGGGGGGTGATATCCGTGCGCCAGAGCGCCTTGCCCGCAAGCGAATGCGCCATCACGCCGGCGCGCGAATCGAGTGTGAAGATGCGCCCCTCCGCCACCACAGGATCGGCGGTGATGCGGAACTTGCGGCTGTTGCCCGCCCCGATGGAAGCCGACCACAGCATCTTCGGCTGGGGAGCGAAAGCGAGATGCGTAAGGTGATGGGCGCTGTTGCCGAGGCGCTGGGGCCAGGCGGAGAGATTGACGGGCGCCGGCAGGCTGATCGGCAGGGCGCGGTTTCCGGCGGCCTCCTGCCCCCCCGCGCCTGCCGCATCTAGCGGGGCGCGAATATCGAGCCGTTTGCCGGGCAGGATCAGTTCCCGCTCGCCGCAGCCCGCCAACGCCAGAGCCATGCCCGCTGCCAGCATGAGCGGCGCGCGCGCGCCCCTGATCCCCCGCAAAACCATCATACCCAGCCCCATTTGCCTTCACACCCTCTTCATTCCGATCGCCCCGCAGGCCATCCCGCCAGTCACCCGGCCGGACGGCCCGGCGCCCGCGCTCGGGATAGCATCCCGAAGGGGCGCGGTCACGTGCTTTCGAGCGTGCCGCCAAGCGCGATGATCAACTGGCCCACACGCTGGCGCATGTCCGGCCCGGCCTCGCTGTCTTCATAGATGGCGCGCAGCCGCTCGATCGCCTCAGCCTTGCGCCCCGCCTCGATATCGAGCGCCGCAAGCTGCTCCTCGCCCAGCAGCCGGAAGGGCGCGCCGGGGCGGATCAGCGCCTCGAGCGCCTTGCGCCGCTCCTCTTCGCTCATCTCCGGGCCCGCGAGCATCACCATCTTGAGGCGCGCCATGTCGCGATAGACGGGCGAAAGCCCCTCATCCGCGCCAAGCGCCTCAAGCACCGCGCCCGCCCCTTTGCGATCGCCGGCCGCGGCCTCGGCATCCGCCTTCAGCATGGCGATGACGGCGCTTGTATCGCCCGTTGCCTCTATCCCCGAAAGCGCCTTCGCGCGCGCCGCCGGATCCGCTTCCTCGAGCGCGGCGAGGATGGAATCCCCGAGCGCCTCGGCCGCCGCGCGCGCCTGCGCCTTGCGCCATTCGTTCCAGGCCGCGCCGCCCACCAGCAGCAGGATGGCGAGAATGGCGATCCAGCCGTATTTGCGCATCAGCTTGAAAAGGCGATCGCGGCGCACCTCTTCCGTGACTTCGTCGATGAAACTTTCGTTGTTGCTCACTGGCTTCTCCGCTTTCCGCCCGTTTCCCGCCGCTGTTCGGCCCGCATCCTCTTAGCGTGAAGCCTGCCTGATGCCAACCCTCGGGGCCATCTCATGAGCCAACCCTCGGGCCATCCCTTGACCAGCGAAAGAGCTACCTTGCGCAAAGGCCGAACACCTCCCCTTCCCTTCCCGCATCCCGGGGCCTTGCAAGGCTGGCTTCTCTGCGATAATCTGAACCGGTTAGTTCAGATCGCGGCAGCATCGCGGCATCCACCGGGCAATATGCACATGCCCCGGAGCGCCGCCAAAACCGCAGGGAAAGGCAGGCAGGCCAACCGCATGAGAATACTACCGATCATCACCGCGGTGCTCGTTGCCGGGTTTCTGTATCTCCTGGTGTTCGAACGCGATGCGCTCGATGCCTTCACCGGGCGGCGGGAAGCGCCCCGCGCGGGCGAAACGGCGAGCGCCTCAGCGGCCGGCGCGCCCGATGACGCCACGGCAGGCGCAGCCGAAAGCGCCAAAAAAGGTGCCGCAGAAGGCGAAAAGCCGCTCATCCGGGTGGTGGTGAGCCGCTCCAAGGCCCGCCCGCTCGAAGACATGGTCCTCCTGCGCGGCCAGACGGAAGCGGCGCACGACGTGGCGGTGATGGCGGAAACCTCGGGCCGGGTGATCGGCGAACCGCTCTCCAAGGGCGCGCTCGTGGAGGAAGGGCAGATCCTCTGCCGCCTCGATCCCGATGTGCGCCCCGCCCGCCTCGCGGAGGCCCGCGCGCGCCTCGAGGAAGCGCGGATCAACTACACCGCCGCCACGCGCCTCAAGGATGCGGGCTTCACCTCCAGGACCCGCGCCACCGCCGCAAAAGCGGCGCTGAAATCCGCCGAGGCGGCGGTAGCGGCGGCCGAAGCCGAGCTTGCGCGCACCGAGATCCGCGCGCCCTTTTCGGGCCTGCTTGAAGGGGATACCGCCGAGCTTGGCGCCCTCCTCGGCCCAGGCCAGCCCTGCGCTACGGTGATCGATCTCGATCCCATCCGCCTCGTGGGCCATGTGCCCGAAACCACCGTCGATCGCATCCGCCCCGGCGCGCGCGCCCTCGCGCGGCTCACGGATGGCCGCACCCTCACCGGGCAAGTCAGCTTCATCTCGCGGCGTGCCGATCCCCTCACCCGCACCTTCCGCGTGGAGGTGGAAGCCGCCAATGGCGACATGGCCGTGCGCGCCGGGCAGACGGCGGAAATCCTGATCGAGACAGAGCCGCGCCCGGCCCATCTCGTGATGCAATCGGCGCTCACCCTCAACGACGATGGCGCGCTCGGGCTGCGCATCGTCGAAGGCATCACCGAGAGCGAAGGCACACCCCGGGGGATCGTGCGCTTCAGGCCGGTGCGCATCCTGCGCGACACGCCCGAAGGCGTGTGGCTCACCGGCCTGCCCGATCCGGCGGAGGTGATCGTGCGCGGGCAGGAATACGTGAAGGACGGCGTGCCGGTGGAAGTGGCGCGCTCCGTTGATGGCGATGGCGTGGGTGCGCCCTCCGAAGCGGAAGAAGCAGAAGCAGCGGGGAGCGGCGGATGACCGGGATCGTCGATTGGGCGGCCGCGCGCGCGCGCATGGTGATGGCCTTCATCCTGCTTTCGCTGATCGCGGGCGCCATCGCCTATGTGAGCCTGCCCAAGGAGGGCGAGCCGGATATCGAAATCGCCGCGCTGTTCGTCTCCGTGCCCTTCCCCGGCATCTCGGCGGAGGATGCCGAGCGGCTTGTCGTCAGGCCGATGGAAACCGAGCTCGCCGATCTCGACGGGCTGAAAAAGATCTCCGGCACCGCGCTCGAGAATTACGCCGGCGTGGCGCTCGAATTCGATTACGGCTGGGACAAGGACAAGATCATCGCCGACGTGCGCGATCGCATGGCCAAGGCGGAAGCCAAGTTCCCCGACGGCTACGAGAAATACACCATTTCCGAGATCAATTTCTCCGCCTTCCCGGTGATCATCGTCGATCTGTCCGGGCCGGTGCCCGAGCGCACCATGCTCAAGGTGGCGCGCGATCTTCAGGATCGCCTCGAGGCGCTCGAGCCGGTGCTCGAGGCCGGCATCGCGGGGCTGCGCGATGAAATGGTGGAGGTGACCATCGACCCCCTGCGCCTCGAGGCCTATAACGTGACCGCCGCCGAGCTGATCGACGTGGTGCGCCAGAACAACCTGCTGATCCCCGCCGGCGAGGTGGAAAACCCCACCGGCGCCTTCGCGGTGAAGCTGCCCTCCTCCTTCAGGAGCCCGCGCGACGTGATGGCGCTTCCCGTCAAGACCAACGGCGATAGGGTGATAACGCTTGGCGATCTCGCCGATATCCGCCTCACCTTCGAGGATCGCCGCGGCACGGCGCGCTTCAATGGCGCGCCCACGGTGGCGCTGCAGGTGGTGAAGCGCAAGGGCTTCAATCTCCTCGATACCACGAATCTGGTGCGTGCGGAGGTGGAGAAGGCGCGCGCCGAATGGCCGCCCGAGCTCAGGGCCGCGCTGCACATGAGCACCAGCAACGATCAGTCCCGCATCGTCGGCAGCATGATCCGCCAGCTCGAGAATTCGGTGCTGACGGCCATCGCGCTGGTGATGATCGTGGTGCTGGCAAGCCTCGGCACCCGCTCGGCGCTCCTCGTGGGCTTCGCCATTCCCACCTCCTTCCTTCTCACCTTCGCGCTTCTCGCCATCATGGGAATCACCATTTCCAACATCGTGATGTTCGGCCTCATTCTCGCGGTGGGGATGCTGGTGGATGGCGCCATCGTGGTGGTGGAATATGCCGACAGGCGCATCAGCGAGGGCGTGGGGCCGATGCATGCCTATGTGGAAGCGGCGAAGCGGATGTTCTGGCCGATCGTCTCCTCCACCGCCACCACGCTCTGCGCCTTCCTGCCGATGCTGTTCTGGCCCGGGGTGGCGGGGCAGTTCATGGGGATGCTGCCGGTGACGCTGATCTTCGTCCTGTCCGCGAGCCTGCTGGTGGCGCTCGTCTATCTGCCGGTGATGGGCGGGGTTTCGGGGCGCATCTCGCGCGCGCTCGGGCGCATCCGCGAGGCCCTGCGCCCGCGCCCGCTCATGCTGCGCATCGTGCTGGCGGCGCTTTCGGTGATCGCCATGTTCGCCGGGCTGATGCTGGCGCTCAATCCCGCGCTCTACCCCCCGCTGGCGGCAGGCGCCGGCGCCGGTGGCTTCGCCGCCGCCCTGCCCGGCACGCTCCTCTTCATGCTGGCGGCGATGGCAAGCTCGATCACCATCGGCGCCCTGAAACCGCCCGAAAAGCCCCGCCCCGTGCGCGCGGGCTACCGGCGCAGCCTGTTCGGCCGCTTCATCCACGCCATCGTCGGCAATCCGGTGATGCCGATCATTGCCATCGCGGTGGTGATCGGCCTCGTGATGGCGGTGTTCTCCTACTACGGCAAGCACAATCTGGGCACCCAGTTCTTCGTCGAGAGCGAGCCCGAGCAGGCGATCGTCTTCGTGCGCGAGCGCGGCAATCTCTCGCTCGAGGAGAAGGACGATCTGGTGCGCGCCGTCGAGCGCATCGTGCTGGAAACGCCGGGCATCAAGACGGCCTTCGCCTTCGCCGGCCAGGGCGGGCTCAACCAGAACACCGGCGGCTTCCAGCCCCCCCGCGATACCATCGGCCAGATCCAGATGGAGCTCATCCCCTGGGAGGAGCGCGCCGACAGGCCGGAGCTTGACGGCGATGTGGTGATCGAAAACCTGCGCAAGCGCCTCTCGCGCCTCGCCGGGCTGAAATACGAGATCTTCGTGCCCGGCCGCGGCCCGGCCGCCGCCAAGCCCCTGCATCTGCGCCTGCGCGGCGATGATTTCGAGGCGCTGAAGGAAGCCACCCGCATGGTGCGCAGCAAGTTCGAACACACGGCCGGCCTCTACGACATCGAGGATACCCTGCCGCTCCCCGGCATCGATTGGGAAGTGCGGGTCGATACCGAAAAGGCAGGGCGCTTCGGTGCCAATGCGGCGATGGCGGGGGCGATGGTGCAGCTCGTCACCCGCGGCATCCTGCTGGACACCATGCGCGTCGATACTTCCGACGAGGAGATCGAGATCCGGGTGCGCCTGCCCGAGCGCGACCGCACCCTCTCCACCCTCGATGGCCTGAAGCTGCCCACCGCCCTCGGCCAGGTGCCGCTCTCCAATTTCGTCACCCGCGCGCCGGTGGAGAAGCTCGGCCGCATCGACCGCACGGACCGCAAGCGCTCCTTTGACGTCAAGGCCAATGTCCGCCCCGGAAAGACCCCGCTTCTGGACGAGAAAGGCCAGCCCGTGCGCGATCAGGACGGCCGGCCGGTGATGGTGGTGCGCGATGCCAACGAGCGCATCGCCACGCTCACGAAATGGCTCGAGGAGGAAGCCACCCTGCCCGCCGGCATAAGCTGGGAATGGACGGGCGATCAGGAAGAACAGAAGAAGACGGGCGCCTTCCTCGGCAAGGCCTTCGCCGCCGCGCTCGGGCTGATGTTCATCATCCTGCTGGCGCAGTTCAACAATCTCTACGACACGGTGCTGGTGCTGCTCGCCGTGGTGCTCTCCACCGCCGGCGTGCTCGTGGGAATGCTGGTGATGGGGCAGAAATTCTCGATGATCATGACGGGCACCGGCGTGGTGGCGCTGGCGGGGATCGTGGTCAACAACAACATCGTGCTGATCGACACCTATCAGGAATTCTCCCGCTACATGCCCCGCCTCGAGGCGATCACCCGCACCGCCGAGGCGCGCATCCGCCCGGTGCTGCTCACCACCATCACCACCATGGCCGGGCTGGCGCCGATGATGTTCGGGCTTTCGCTCGATTTCATCAACGGCAGCTGGTCGATCGACAGCCCCACCTCGCTGTGGTGGAAGCCGCTGGCGACTGCCGTCGTCTTCGGGCTCGGCATCGCCACCGTGCTGACGCTGATCTTCACCCCGGCGATGCTGGCGCTCCGGGTCTGGGCGGGCCGGCTGATCGCGGGGCTCGCGCGGCGCATCGGCGCGGTGATCGGCGGACGCGAGAGCCGGGTGGCGCGCGATCTGCGCCTTGCCCGCGCCGCGCGGCGTGCGAAGGTGCCGGAATTTCTCTGGGAAGCGCCGCTGCCCGCCCTGAAGCTCGAGGGCGCAACGCCCCCCGAGGGCGAGGACATGGATGAGGAAGTGGTGCGCCTTTCCGATCTGCGCCGTGTCCTGACGGGCAGGGAGAACGCGGGCGATCCCGCCGCCGCAGAGGGCCCGAATGACGGAGGAAGCGGCAGGGACGGCAGGGACGGCCCGGATGGCACCCCCGGCGGGCGCGGGCCGATCAAGGCCGCCGAATAGGGCCGGTTACGCCGCCGGCCGCGCGCATCTGTGCCCTTTGCCGCGTTTTGCGCACGACCGCAGCGTGATCGGCGCGTGCGACAATAAAACCTTGCCAGATGCCGATTTCTCGATAGTGTTTCCATACAAACAAATTTCCGAACGAAAAAGCACCAGGGAGGATAGAATGAAGATTTTCAGAAAAGCCCTTGCGGCCGGCGCGCTCGTTGCCGGATTCGCCTTTGCCGGCATGGCGGCGGCAGAGGATTGCCCGCACGGCGATCTCGACGAACGCTACTGCGATCGCGACGGCGATCTCGTTGCCGACATCCCCGAGGATCCGAGTCAGTGGATCGATCCCGATACGCTGATCTTCGCCTATACGCCGGTGGAGGATCCGGCCGTCTACAAGGAGGCGTGGTCGGATTTCATCAAGTATCTCGAAGAAAAGACCGGCAAGAAGGTGCAGTTCTTCCCGGTGCAGTCGAACGCCGCCCAGATCGAGGCGATGCGCTCCGGCCGGCTGCATATCTCGGGCTTCAACACGGGCTCGAACCCGCTGGCGGTGAACTGCGCGGGCTTCCGCCCCTTCACCATCATGGCCTCGAAGGATGGCCATTTCGGCTACGAGATGGAGATCATCACCTACCCCGGATCGGGGATCGAGAAGGTGGAGGATATCCGCGGCAAGCAGCTCGCCTTCACCTCGCCCACCTCCAATTCCGGCTTCAAGGCGCCCTCGGCGATCCTGAAGGCGGATTTCGGCATGGAAGCGGGCAAGGATTTCGAGGCGGTGTTCTCGGGCAAGCATGACAACTCCATCCTCGGCGTGGCCAACAAGGATTACCTGGCCGCCTCGATCGCCAATTCGGTGAAGGACAGGATGATCAAGCGCGATGTGATCAAGCCCGAACAGGTGGTGACGATCTACAAGTCCCAGACCTTCCCCACCACCGGCTTCGGCGTGGTCTACAACCTCAAGCCCGAGCTTCAGGATCAGATCCGGGATGCCTTCTTCAGCTTCGATTGGGAAGGCACCTCGCTGCAGGAGGAATTCTCCAAATCCGGCGAGGAGCAGTTCATCCCCATGAACTACAAGGATTTCTGGGAAGTGATCCGCAAAATCGATGCCGCCAATGGCGTGAGCTACGAGTGCAAGTGACGCGCGCGTGAAAGCCGAAAGAGCGGCGGCGCCGGCGCTGTCCGGTGCCGCCCTTCATCCGGGAAAAACGGCGCGTGAAACAGGCGCATGAAGGGGCTGGCATGCTGAGGCTCGAGAAACTCACCAAGACATATCCGACCGGGGATCAGGCGCTGAAAGCCGTAGATCTCGAAGTGCCGGCGGGCCAGGTTGTGGCGCTGATCGGCCCTTCGGGGGCCGGGAAATCCACCCTGATCCGCTGTATCAACCGGCTGGTCGAGCCCACGAGCGGCAAGACCTGGCTCGACGATCAGGAGATCACCGGGCTTGGCAGCAGGGCGCTTCGCCGCGCCCGGCGCAGGATGGGGATGATCTTTCAGGAATATGCGCTTGTCGAGCGGCTGACGGTGATGGAAAACGTGCTCTCGGGGCGGCTCGGCTATGTCGGTTTCTGGCGCAGCTTCCTGCGCCGTTTCCCCCAGAGCGACATCGACGAAGCCTTCCGCCTGCTCGATCGCGTCGGCCTGCTCGCGATGGCCGACAAGCGCGCCGACGAGCTTTCCGGCGGCCAGCGCCAGCGGGTCGGCATCTGCCGGGCGCTCATCCAGGATCCGGCGCTGCTCCTGGTGGACGAACCCACCGCCAGCCTCGATCCCAAGACCGCGCGCCAGATCATGCGCCTCATCTGCGAGCTCTGCGCCGAGCGCGGGCTTGCGGCGATCATCAACATCCATGACGTGGCGCTCGCAAAGCTGTTCGTGCAGCGGGTGGTGGGGCTGCGCTTCGGCGCCATCGAGTTCGACGGCCCGCCCGAGGCGCTCACCCCCGAAGTGCTGACAAGGATCTACGGCGAGGAGGACTGGGAACAGACGATCGAGGATGCGCCCGACGAAGGCGAAGAAGAAGATGCGGAAGAACCGCGGGAGGCGGCCCGATGAGCACCACCACGGCCGCCGGCGATCTCGATCTCCTGCTGGGCAGGAAGTGGAAGAAGCCCCCCTTCATCAAGCGCCCCTGGCTGCGCTGGGGGCTGATCATCGGCGCGGGCATCTATCTGGCGCTGGCCATTGCCTCGGTGCCGGTCAACTGGGCGCGGGTCTATGAGGGGCTTGACCGCGGCGCGGCCTTCATCGCCGCCTTCACCTCGCCCGATTTCGCCAGCCGCTGGGGCGATATCCGGCACGGCATGATGGAAAGCCTGATCATGACCGTTGCGGCTTCGGTGGTTGGCATCCTGATCTCGATCCCGATCGGGCTCGGGGCGGCGCGCAACATCGCCCCCCTGCCCGTCTACATGCTGTGCCGGGGCATCGTGGCGATGAGCCGGGCGCTGCAGGAGATCATCGTCGCCATCCTCCTGGTGGCGATCTTCGGCTTCGGCCCGCTGGCGGGCTTCCTCACGCTTTCCTTCGCCTCGATCGGCTTCATGTCGAAGCTCCTGGCCGAGGATATCGAGAGCATGGACAAGGTGCAGGCCGAAGCGATCAAGGCCACCGGCGCCAGCTGGCTGCAATGGATCAACTACGGCGTGCAGCCGCAGGTGATGCCCCGCCTCGTGGGGCTTTCCATGTATCGCCTCGACATCAACTTCCGCGAAAGCGCGATCCTCGGCCTCGTGGGCGCGGGCGGCATCGGCGCCACGTTGAACACCGCCTTCGACCGCTACGAATTCGATACCGCCGCGGCGATCCTCATCCTCATCATCGGGACCGTGATGGCGCTGGAATATCTTTCCGGCATCATCCGGGCAAAGGTGCAGTAATGGCGATTATCAGCCTTCCCGACGGGCGGCGCACATGGCGCCGTTTCACCCCGAGCCAGCAGGTGATCCGCTGGTTCGGCTACCTGATCGGCGTGGCCGCCTTCGTCTGGTGCTGGAACCGCATCTCCGAGGCGACAACGTGGTTCTTCGTGTGGGATGCGCCCAGGATCGCGGGCGATATCCTCACCCGCGCCATGCCGCCCCGGTGGTCCTACATGGAGAAGCTCTGGGGGCCGATCTGGGACACGATCAACATCGCCACGCTCGGCACCATCGCCGCGCTGGTGATGGCGGTGCCGGTGGCCTTCATGGCGGCGCGCAACACCACGCCGCAGATGAACGTCTCGCAGAAGGTGTTTCGCCTCATTCCCCCCTTCCTGCGCCCCTATCTGATGACATCGACAGGCGAGCACAGCTATTCGATCGGCCTCCTGCGCCCGCTGGCGCTTCTCGTGATCGTTTCCACCCGCTCGATCAATTCGCTGATCTGGGCCCTCCTGCTGATCGCCATCATCGGCCCCGGGGTGTTTGCCGGGATCGTCGCCATCGCCATCCGCTCGATCGGCTTCTGCGCCAAGCTTCTCTACGAGGCGATCGAGGAGATAGATCACGGGCAGGTCGAGGCGATCACCGCCACCGGCGCGAGCCGCTGGCAGGTGATGGCCTATGGCATCGTGCCCCAGATCATGCCCGCCTTCGCCGGCATCTCCGTGTTCCGTTGGGATATCAACATCCGCGAAAGCACGGTGCTCGGCCTCGTGGGCGCGGGCGGAATCGGGCTGCAGCTTTCCGCCTCGCTCAACGTGCTCGCCTGGCCGCAGGTGGCGCTGATCCTGCTGGTGATCCTCGCCGCGGTGGTGATCGGCGAATGGGTCTCGGCCAAGGTGCGCGGCGCAATCATCTGAAGGCGGGCATCTGGAAGCGGGCATCCGAGGGCTGGCTAGGCCATGAGGCGTGCAGAGAGCCGCGCGGGCGCGGCACGCAGACGGAGCGCGCCGCCTCAGCTGCGCCAGCCCAGCAGGCGGCGCTCGGCAACCCCGATCAGGAAGCTCAGCGCCACGCC
>Ga0256832_1003466_pt1 | contig 10716 bp, 9 predicted proteins | sample 134614metaG_FD_190534 | JGI IMG/M metagenome (GOLD analysis project Ga0256832, IMG submission 190534) | Hydrothermal vent microbial communities from Lau Basin, Pacific Ocean - 134-614 | ecosystem: Environmental > Aquatic > Marine > Hydrothermal vents | place: Pacific Ocean: Lau Basin | collected...
AAGATCCATCTGTATAAAGCGAAAGTCGCCCCAGCGATCTTGCAGCCTCTGTATCGTATCCAAAAATCCAGTAGATAAGTTGTCCACCACCGTGATATCGTACCCACCCTTTTTGAGTAGCTCTTTTATCACATGGCTACCGATGTATCCGGCTCCACCGGTGATCAATATTTTTTTCATCGCTATCCTTTGAATGTCTTGAGAATGTAGGAGATATCTTTTTTCAAAGACCAGTTTTTTATATACTCTTTATTGATCCGCACTTTATCTGGCCAGATCACGTTGTCGTTGTACTCTTTGGGATTTTCCACTTTGGCCAAAATCTCCTCTTCATTTTTATATTTTATCGAAGCTGGACCTGTGATACCAGGCTTGATAGAGAGGATGATGCGATCTTCGCCCTCCAGCCTATCCGCATATCCCGGCACATCGGGTCTGGGTCCTACGAAGCTCATATCCCCTTTGAGGATGTTGATCAACTGCGGAAGCTCGTCGATCTTATAGCGGCGAAAGATTTTGCCGCTTTTTGTGATACGGGCGTCTTGGGCGGTGGTGATGGTGGAGCCTTTTTGGTCCGGATACATGGTCCTAATCTTGTAGATCAAAAAGGGTTTGCCCCCCTCCCCTATGCGCTCTTGGACAAAAAGGCCGTTGCTTCTGGTCTCGATAGAAGCGACGAGCCATGCGAGGAGGATGATCGGCCAGCTCAGAGCCAGACCGACTACAGCCAGAGTGAGGTCGAAAAGGCGCTTGATTAGCTTTTGTTTCGGGCTCATTTGATCTTGTAGATCTTCATCCATGGACTCGTGATCACCGGCTCGAAGAGCTTTGGATCGTAGCGATCAAAAAAGTACATCTGGAAAAAAGTGGAATTGAGATAGTAATCATCCACCACCAATCCCTCGCCAAAGCTCTCATTGACGATGACATCCAATCCTTGGTTTCTGATATGCTGCTCTTTGAAGCGGCTTTTTCCATTTGCTTCCATCCCTACGATATAGAAGCTTTTGATGGGAATCTCTCTATTACCCATCAAAATCACAGCACGCCGCAGATCTATGGCAAGCTGACCGATAAAGAGCTTGTCTCCTCGTTTGCCGATGCGGTTTTTGTAAAAAAAGTGTCTGGGCTCTACCCGGCCCGTATTGAGATCTCTTTGGCTAAAATAGGCTACCGTTGGGAAGATATTTAGCATCCTGTGAGGCAGTAAAAGATAGACATTGCGACCAGGGCTTGGGACTTGATAGTCAGGACTTCCCATTTTGGCCAAAAACGCTTCCACGTCCACAGGTTTGCCATCTTTGATGAAGATCTGAGGGGCGACGGTGCGGTTGGTGTCGGTATAGACTTTGATAGAGAGTTTGCTAAGATTTGCGGCAAGACGCTGGTTGGAAGTGGTGAGAATTTTGGAGACTATGAAGTTGTCTTGGTTGTGTTTACCTCCATCGATCAATGTATTGACATCGGCGTAGTACCAGATAGGATAGCCATAGTCCCACCAAGTGATGGCGTAATCTTTGGGCTCGCTTCTTTTGTTGAGCCGATCCAAGAGCTCCACTTCGCTTTTGTAAAAGGTGGTGGGGGTAAGATATGGGTAGCTTTTGATGGGATAGAAGCTTTTGATGCTATCGAGCCACGCTACCTTTTCGCAACACCCTACGATATGGGTGATATTGGGCAATAGCACAAAGATAGTCCCGATCGTGGCGATACTTAGACGAAGCTTTTTGGAATCGAACTTTTCGGATAGCCAGATAAAGAAATAAACGGCACTCAAAGCAGCAATTGGCACGGCATAGACGGTAAAGCGTAGCCCTCCCCAATAGGCGAAAAATCCGATCCCCCACAAAGGCAGAGCGATGATGAACTCCCTTTGGCGAACGACCAAAAGAATGTATCCAGCCACAGCGATCACCAAACCCAAAAGGCTTCCAATAATCCGATCGGCTACTACCTCAAATGGGATCTTGCCAGCCTCCCTGACCGTTTCGTTGACGTTGAGAAAATGCAGCCCCCCTACATTTTCGCTGCTTGTGGTATAAGAGAAGACTTTGTGCAAAATGATGCCAAAGACATTGCCCAGCAATAAAAAGACCAGAAAGCTCACTCCAGCAGCGATTTGAAGTTTTCTGAGCTCACTTTCATACTTGCCAAGCAGATACCACAAAATCACTACCAAAAAGAGCTTGGCGATCCAAAAAATGGGCATCAATGCAAAAGAAAAAAGTATGATCGCCTGATACGTGAACTTCTCCTCTCGATGAAACGCCACAAGATACAAAAACATCATGATACCCATCGCATAGACGATGGAGAGACCCTGGTCGTAGAGCCAGGGATAGAGGATGACCGTAAGAGAAGCGGCCAAAAGATAGTTGAGGGAGCGATACCTCACCGATGCGAGCAAAAAGTAGAGGATGAACATAGGCAGCATCGCACTGAACATATCGGTATCGTAGTATCCAGCCAAAGTCCTGTTGTAGTAGCTCCAGCCAATCCCCGCTATCAATGCCGACAAAAATCCCCAAAGCAGATTGCCATAGAGCCGTCCTATCAAAATGACAGGGATCACAACAAGGGAGCTAATCACAGGCGGTAGATAGAGCATTGCCGTATCCAAAGAGATGGGCAAAAGCTTCACTACATATGCTGTAACTACGGCAGTGCCATAATGCCATATCTTTTCGAGTCTTGGGTTGTCCAGGTGCATGTGATAGAGTATCTTTTGAGCTCCACTTCCAAAAAAGTAGCCATCTACGTTGTTGATCATCAGCTGACCGTTCCAGAAAAACTCTGGATTGTGACTGGCCCAAGAGATCCAGTGCAGATGAAGATAGTAAGAAAAGAGATAGGCTACTACTATTGCAAAAAAGAGAAGCATGGAAGAGCGATTTTCAAAATTTTGAGTCATATCAAACCTTTAACGTAAATATTTATATGCAAGCTTTTTTAGCTGTGTGGGTAGAAGATTGATGCCCATTATACCAAAAGCATAAAAGTAGGCATCAAAACCATAATGCAATCTTTTAATCACTTCCAAACGATTTTTGAAATCATATAAGACTTTTCGAACTCCGGCTCGCCTTCCAAAAAAATTCCTACTTACTCTTACTTTGACTCCCACATAATCGATATTGGCAAATCTGCACCCATTTTCAAACCCTTTAAGCCACATCAATGTATCTTCGTTACTTATATGGCCACTTTCAGGATACAAGCCAGCTTTTTTAAAAAAACTTCTTCTAAAACATGCACTCACATGGGCCAAAGGAACTCTTTTTTTGAAAAACTCGAACATCGTCTCATGTGTCAATGGATATTTTACAAGTTTTTTATATTCTACACCATCTCCAAATTCTTCTATGTATGTGCCACATATATCTATTTCTTCGTTTGTTTCCATGAACTCTATCTGTCTTTGGAAACGTTCCGCCACACATATGTCGTCTGCATCCATTCTAAAAATATATTCATAGTTTCTCTTTAAAGCTTCTTTTATCAATTCATTCAACGAGGTGGCCAATCCTCTATTATCTTCTCTTTTTGAAAGATAGGCTATATTTCCTTTTCTATGTTCTTGCAATAGATAGTCTTCAAGCCTCTTATCGATAGGACCATCAATTTTTATGAAAATATCCGCTTTTAGAGTTTGAGAATATAAACTTTCCAAAGCTTTTTGTACATATTGCAATTTATCTTTTTTATAGACTGATAAAATCACGCATCGCACGGATAGACCTCTATTTTTTGAGCATGGATTTTTCTTTTATCTTTGGGAGGCAGCTTCATGTAATCTTTGCCAAATATGGATTGCAAATATCGATCATAGTCGTGAGGGACTGGTAACATATATCCTTCGAACTCCAATTTTTTCAGTGGAAAAATCCAATGTTTTGGCACATTTATAACAAAATGCATACACTCTCCACCACTAACGCACCATGCTTTTTCTTTTTTATGAAAGTTATTGATCTTCTTTATAAATACTTTTGCTATCCTATCCAATCGTAAATACCTATTACTAAACACTTTTGAAAGATTCATCAAGTTTTTATAAATTGGTGTATTTTTCTCATCTATACAATTAATCGGAAAAATATCGATGAATATACCTTGATGATACGAAACTTTGCGATTTGCTTCCCATTTATCTACATATAGACTATTTTTATCTCTTAGTTTGATATAGTGTATAGGAACTTCTGGATCGCTCTCTTTTATTTGGAAAAATATCCATGATGGAAGTTCATCTTTCAATGTTTTTAATTTTTCGTAATCTTCCCGCGGCATGGATATATCCAAGTCATCATCCCAAGGAATGAATCCTTTGTGCCTTACTGCCCCTAAAAGTGTCCCATGATCTAACCAATACGTAAGATTGTGCTTTTTGGCCAGAGTATCAAAGGCCAATAAAATATCCAACATCCTTTTTTGAAAATCTTTCATTCGAAGTTCTTTATGATAGATTGTATCGTCTCTACGGCTTTTTTCAATCCTTCTATATCCAGATTGTAAAATGCCTTTAAATTCTCTTTCAATAAAGAGGTGGAAATACCTTCGGTCCTGGGTAAATAGACAACTTCACAATACTCTTTTAAATAGTCAAATTTACCTTTCCAATCATCTCCAATGACAAAAATGTCGATATCATATTTTTTGATATCTTCGATTTTTTGATCCCAAGACTTTTCAGCTATTGCCTCATCGACATATCTAATAGCTTTTACTATTTCTATTCTCTCTTGGAAAGGTATCAATGTTTTTTTGCCTTTTTGTCTATTGAACTCGTCGGTAGATACACCCACTATCAATCTATCGCCATACTCTTTCGCTCTTTTTAGAAGATTGAGATGAGCTATATGAAACATATCAAAAGTACCATATGTAATGACGTTCATAGTTTTTGCCTTTTTCTCACTTCAAACAGATTCCAATATTTCGATCAATTTTTCCACTTGCTTCTCTCTTGAAAATTTCTCAATCTCTTTTAAATTTGGATTATAAAACTCTATTCTTTTTTCCAGAAATATTTTTAAAAGCTCTTTTTTTAATTCTTCTTTTTCTAAAAAAAGCTTTCCTGTTTGTGTCTTTTCTATCACTTCTCCAGCAGCGTTTTCTTTTGAAATCCCTAAAGCCAAAATTGGTGTTCCGCTTACTAAATATTCAAAAAGTTTACCAGTCAAAACACCCTTTGCAGATGGATCGTTCCACTCCAAAAATAGTAAAAGATCCGATTCTTTTTGAATTTTCAAAGATTGTTCCCGAGAAACAAAGCCTTTTATATTTATAATATTGAATTTATTGTACTTTTTTTTCTCGATTATATCTGTCAACTCTTTTTTATTGTTCCCATAAAAATTGATTTCAATATCTCTTTTCGTGATCTTTTTTTCTTCTATCAATTCATTAACTGCTTGAAACAATATGGATGGATCTCTTCTCTTTGGATAAATTGTACCAAGATATGAAATCACTAATTTGTTTCTTAATTTTGGTTGAGTTGTAATATTTCGTTTCCAATGAGGAAACTCGTCAGGATCGAACCCGTTTTCTATAGTGAATATTTTATGTAATGGATAGTGTTTTTTCATTTCTTTTGTCAATGGTGCCGAGACAGTAATCAACGCATCAGCATTTGAAATGGTTTTCTTTTCTTTTCTTTTTTCTATCTTTTCAAAAACACCTTTGGCCTTTATTATGTGATTGTATGCCCACAAATCCCTAAAATCTGCTATCCATTTAATATTTGGATATTGTAATTTCAATTTATGAGATACGATATGAACCGCTGGAGGAGAAAATGAACTTATGATGTAATCAAACTCTTTTTTTTCTTGTAACTTCACCGCTTCATGAAATGCTGGTTCGATCCAAAAATCATAAAGATCAAAAAAGCTACCAATGTAACCTCTCGCTTTTCTTGTGATAGATTTCAAGTAAGAAAGCAAATGATGTTCACTACTTCTCTCTTTACTCTTCGCTTTCTCATTTGTTTTCTTATTGATTTTTTTTCTTAAAAAAAACGGCAAAAAATCGACTTCTACTACATGAACACCTGGCAACTCCATCTCCAAGCCGAATGGCCCTAAAAAAGGATATTTTTTGGTCGTCAAGACCGTTACATCATATCCTTTCATAGAGAGATATTTGACCCATTGTCCAATTCTTAACACCGAAATTCTATTTTGAGGATAGAAAGTCGCAGTAACAAATAGTATTTTTTTCACTTTACCAATACCTCTATAATTAGCTCGCTCGCATCGCCTTTTCCATATAAATTTTTATTAAAGTCTTGTGAAAACAATGAATTACTACTTTTATAGATTTGGATAATTTTTTCCTTATTGGCCCCCACCAATACATTGACCCTATGCTCTACCAACTCCACCCACTCTGTCTCATCCCTAAGAGTGATACATGGCTTTTCAAAGAAGAAGGCCTCTTTTTGTAGTCCCCCACTATCTGTCATCACCAAAGAGCAGTGATCGAGTAGCCATACCATCTCCAAGTAGCTCACTGGCTCGATGATAGTGATATTTTTGGTGTCGATTTTCTCTTCTTGCAATCTTTTTTTTGTTCTGGGATGCAAAGGCAAGATCACCTGCCTCTCTTGAGCAATCTCTTCAAGGGCTTCGAATATATTATGAAGTCTTTTAATATTATCGGTATTTTCTGCTCTATGCACGGTGCAAAGGATAAAATCACTTTCTATCTTGGCATTGGGCTTTTTTGCATACTGTTTATAAAAAATAGCGGCATCTTGCATCACATCACCACTTTTGACTATTTTACAATCGAAATTTTCAAATCCCTCATTTTTCAAATTCTTGAGTGCTGTGTCTGTAGGACAAAAGAGCCATTTGCTTACTCTATCGGTCAATATTCTATTTATCTCTTCTGGCATTTGCATGTTAAAGCTTCTAAGCCCAGCTTCTACATGGGCTATAGGGATATGGAGTTTGCTCGCTGCTATGCTACCTGCAAGAGTGGAGTTTGTATCTCCATATACCAAGACTACATCTGGTTTTTCTTGTTGCATTACCTCTTCAAGTTTTATTATCATCTCTCCTGTCATTGTCCCTTGGCTTTTGCCGCCAACTCCCAAATAGTAATCTGGCTTTGGCAAGTGCAGCTCTTCAAAAAATATATCACTCATATTCTTATCGTAATGTTGTCCTGTATGGACAATTGTCTCTTGTATTTTCTCACCTCTCTTTTGCCTCTTTTTTATCTCTCTGCTAATTGTGCCAGCTTTGATGAATTGTGGTCTTGCGCCAAGGATTGTTAGGATTTTCAATTTGATTCAGCCTTTCATAAACCATTTAAAATTTCTGCAAATTTTTCATAATTTTTATTTGCTTCAAAGTTCTGTAAAAAAATTTCTTTTGAATTTGTTCGTAATTCATTATAAAGATGTTTGTTCTGCTTATATCCAATAGCTTCGATGACTTTGTTTTTAAATTCTTCATAAGAAGGGTTAGAAGATAATAAAAATCCATTTTTTTTCTCTTGGACTATTTCATTGATACCTCCTACATTGGTAGCTATTATTGGCAATCCAACACTACATGCCTCCATCAAACTTACCGGCAGACCTTCACTTGCACTTAAAGTAACAAAGTAATCAAATGAATTATTCATGTAATATCTGAAAATTTCTTCATTTTCCAAATATCCTACAAATTTTATATCGAACAATTTATGCGCAAATTTCTTCGACATTTTCTTTAGGTCTTTCTCTGATTTTCCACTTCCAATGTGATGCCACTCTATTTCGATATTGAGTTCTGTTGAAACTTTAGATAAATATTTCATTGTTAAATCTATTCTTTTTACAGGAGATATCAAAGCACAAGAAACAAATTTAATTTTTTCGGAACTATTTACAGGGTTTGTTATATTTCGATTCTCTATACCTAAATAACTATTTAAAATATTGTCAATTTTATATTTGTTTTTTAAATAATTATATCCTTGTTGTGAAATAGTGACTATTTTGTCAATTTTCCTCACATCTCTTTCTCTAAAAGGGATATATCCATTTCGTCTTTCTTCATACAAATCATATCTATGTGCTCTTGTTATAACCTTTAAATCGAATTCTTTTTTTATATTTATAAGAGCTGTAGTGGCAAAATCAAACCAGTAAGTATAATAGATATATTCATTGCTCCATACATCTTTTTCAAGTTTTGTTTTTATAAATTTTTCGATCCATTTCATTTTTATATATCTAAAAGTTAAATCTTTTAAATGTTTTAAATTTTTTATTCTACCTAACTCTTTTATAAATAAAGAATTTAATTTTAAAATATTAAAAAATTCATTATATTTATTGAATTCAACATCTTCAACCGATATGTTATTTAGATTATTTATTAATTTCCTTGGGACATCGGTCTCTTTATATAAAGGCAATAATATAATTTTATAATATTTGCTCAATATTTGTAATTCCGGTTCAATAAATGTATATTCACTCGTTTTGGAATAAGGATAAGTATTTGTAAACAAGACTATTGTTTTCATTGAGTTATCCAAAATAATTCTTAAAAAAATTTATAAAGTCTTTATGTTGAATATTTACAGGTATTTCTATCAAATAAGTATCTATTTTTGAAAACACGGTCTCATATCTTTTTTTCCAATTTTCATAAACTTCATCTAAGACAACGATAGGGTTTATTCTATAATCAAAAAGCGTATTGTATTCGCCCCAGATAAAATGTTGAGTAGCCATTCCATATTCATTTTTTATTATCAAATATGTAGCGTAAGAAGCGATCCCTTTATCTAACTCAGTAATTGTAATTTTATCTACTTTATTAGTCTTTTGCAAAATATAATAAGATGTAATTTTATTTTTTTTACGTTCTACTCTCTCATATAGATCAAAAGGTGAAATAGCCCTTCTAATACCCTTATCTCCCCTAATTTTTCTCATTAAATTCCACTGCAATTTATCTAAAATGTCTCGATTTTTGAAAATTTTATTTTCAATATCTTCATTGTTGATTATGTTGTATGCATAAATTTTGGGGAAAGCCAAGTTTGGGTATACATATCCATCTTTATCAACAACAGATATATCATCAGCTATAAAACTATAATTCAAATCATTACATAATAACAATTCTAAAGAGGTTTTACCGACTCCTCCACTTCCTCCAAATAAAATAACTTCATTTGTTACTAAATTTTTTACAGCAGAAGAGTGTATCAACATTTTTTCATTTAAAATATACTGCATCAAAACTAATATCATTTCATGAAAGAATGCACCTATATTTTCTAAAGAATTAAAATATCCTATACTTCTGAACTTTAAAAGATAATCCTTTATAAAATTGGTTTTGTAATTATACTTAATATAAATCGACAAAATATCTTTTTTATCAAAAACAATCTCGTGCTTGCCTATTTTCATAAAAACAACATTATCATATACTTTGTATGAAGTAGGACTGTTATAATAAATTTTTTTATACTCAGAAAGGCTCTTTACGAATTTTATATTTATATCTGCCTTTTTTTTGCTTGAGAAAGGATAATATTTTAGCCAACAATCTAAACTTTCTGCTATTTTATCGTCTTCATATGTAATTTTTACAGCATTACCAAAAATATCATAGATCATCTTATATATACTCCTTAATTATTTTTTTATACCAAAAAATCCTATAAATTGTTAGTAACGAGCTACTTGTAGAATATAAAACCAAACCAACAAAAATATTATCGCTTATAATTCCTATACAAATAGAACATATTCTTAAAAAGATATTAACTATTTCTAAAATAAAACCTTCAAATTGCTTTTCAAAAACGACTACTGTGTGAGATAAAACAGAACCAATGCTTCTAAAAAAAAACATTGGTAGTAATATTTGTAAATAGATTCCCAACATTTGCCAGTTTTCGCCAAAAAATATCGCAGTAATTTTTGGAAGAATAAAAAAAAGCAGTAAAAAAAATGGAAAAAATATTATCAATAATTTTAATACTATCTTTTCGAAAAATCTCAACAAATTATTTTTATCATGCTCCTTTTTGTAGGATAACTCACGAAAAAAAACATCACTGATCGAAGAGCCAATTAGAGAAATCGGCAAACCAACAATTTTATTAGAAAACATAAAATATCCTGCATCATTAGAAGAAAAGTATTTTGTAATCATAATAATAGGTAAATTCGAAGATACATTATTTGTTAGATGATGTAACATAGTAATTTTTGGGAATTTGCTATATCTACTTGCAAGAATTATCAATCTTTTTTTGTTAATATTTTTAAAATGTTCAAAATCGAATTCTTTCAATAATAACAATATGGCAACCAATTGAGAAAAAAAACTTGAAATTATTAATCCAATTTGATTAAATTTGAGTATTCCAAAAATTATACTACTTCCACTATTTGTAAAACTTTGAGTTACTTTTGCTCTTGCTAAAAGTTTATAATTTTTATTTCTATTGAACCAGAGATTAAAACTGTTAAATAGTCCTACAATTAATATAGAAAAAGGAATTAAATATAACCAATTTGAAATATTTTCATCACTTAGAATAAATACTATTTCTTTATTAAAAAATAGTATTATTAAAAAAACAAAAAAACTTATAATAAAAGTTATGCTGATAGATAAGAATAATATATTTAAAGCATCTTTATCCTTCTTTGGGAGCATAATTGCCAATTCATATTTTCCCGTGACA
>Ga0256832_1003467_pt1 | contig 10716 bp, 10 predicted proteins | sample 134614metaG_FD_190534 | JGI IMG/M metagenome (GOLD analysis project Ga0256832, IMG submission 190534) | Hydrothermal vent microbial communities from Lau Basin, Pacific Ocean - 134-614 | ecosystem: Environmental > Aquatic > Marine > Hydrothermal vents | place: Pacific Ocean: Lau Basin | collected...
CAAAGCCTCGATCGCCTCCCTCAGCGCGGATGCGCTCACGGTTTCGGGCTCGAACGTCACGGTGACCTCGTCCGTCGCGAAGTCCCAGGTCGTCTTGATGGATGGGTGAATCCCTTCCAGGGATTCATCGACCGCGTCCGGTCAGCCCATTCACGTCGCGCCCGACTTCGTCTTCTTCATCCCCTTCACACGAAAAACGAGGCGTCCCGGTTGCTTAGCACTGTCCATCGCGTTCTCGGATTCGGTGGCCTGCGGGGCGTCCGATGTCTCGGGGGCATCGCCCGAACACGCCGCAAGAATCGCGGCTCCTGTCACGGCAAGAATCAAGACGAATCGTGAATTGATCAAAATGATCCCTCCATACCCCCAGCATACTCGATGAGACCCGTCGTGTGCCCGATTGCAGGCAGAAGGTTCAGCAGGCGGAACCCACGTAGCTGGACTCCCCCCGCAGGTAGGCCACGACGTCGGCAGCCGTGTAGCGCGTCACCCCGTCGCCCAGGAATTGGGAGAGACGCTCCACGTCATCCCCTCCGGTGAGCAAAGGCGGCTCCTGGAAGCCATCGGAACGAAGCTGAGGCATGCCGAGATTGGCCATGAGCCCATTGCACAGGCACTTTCTCCCCTCGGCATCCTCTCGAGCACCCCCTTTCCGCTCCCATGAGCGAAAGGGCTCTCCGGGGCAGCGCCAATCGACCCGCCCATCGGGAGTCTCGAAGGCTTCGCGGAGATACCCGAGATCGCAGACGCGAGGGCGACGTGCAAAAACATCCTCGTCGGCACTCGTCGCGTCGAGTTTCACAACCTTGAACGGGAAGCCCGTCGGAGAGGCGACCGGATCCGTGAACACGCGGAGGGTGCCTTCCGCCGCTCGATCGATCACCCGGCGCTTCAGGGATCTGGACAGCCCGGATTCCTCACAGAAAGCAAAGAGGGTCCCGACTTGGATTCCGCGGGCGCCCGCCTCCCGCGCCTGCTGCAAGCCGCCGGCGTGTCCGTAGGAGCCCGCGAGCCAAAACGGCAGGCCGAGGGCGGAAAGGGCCGCGAAATCGACCGAGTCGCGGGGCCCGTAGGTGGGCTCGGTCGCCGGGTCTCCCCTTCGCCATCCTCTGGGCGGCGCGTTGTGCCCTCCGGCACGGGGAGTCTCGACGACAAACCCGTCGACGCATCCTTGCGCTCCTCGCATCAAGGTCTTGGCGAGGACGACCGAGGCAACGATGGGGAGAAACTTGGGGCACGGAAGGTTGGGTGCCTCTCCACCGAAGATGCATCGCGGGTCGAAATCCAGGGTTGGCCGAAAATCGGACGAGACTCTGGAAACGTAGAGCGGCACCGACGCCCGATCGCCACTGGCGAGACGCCGCATCACGCCGGGAACCGACTTGGGAACCCCCGCCCCCATGGTGACGACGTCCACACCGGCCAACATCGCACCGTAGAGAGACGGTATAAGCGGAGCTTGGATCTTGTCCAGGTAGTTGATGCCGACGACGCCGTCATGCCCCTCGCGAGCGAGCCACACCTCGGCGAAGTTGGCGACCACGAGAAGTTCCACCGCATCCTGCGAAGGACGGTGTCCCATCATGGGCTTGGCTCGATAGGGAACCCCCGGCGCGCGGCCGCCGGGAAGAAAGAATCGGTCCATGACTCGGCGCGCCACTTCGGGAACGGGGAAGCGATCCAGTGCCCGCCGCATCGCGCCGTCCTCGTCGCCATCCTGCAACCGCCGGGCGCACACGAGATCGAGAGCCGTTCCGGAAACGACACCCATGATCCCCGCCTTGGCCGCGGACCTGGCCAAGCGCCAATTCGAAACTCCCGCCCCCATGCCGCCTTGAATGATCCGAGGAATGTTCATGAATGACCGACGAGGGTCTGTGGCGATCCCTCGATTCTCGCAGAAGGACTCGAAACCCCGGCAGAGACAAACGGGCCGGGAGACACGCCACGGTAGCGCTTATCGCTCGCCGGACAACGCCGCGGTCCGCGGGAGCAGTCGCGGCGTCCCTCTCCTGCTGAGGCCGGTCGAAGCGCGTCTTGAATCTGCCCCCCCAAATATATATGGTTTTTCGTATATGTTTCAGATCCATCAACGCGCCGAACTCTTCCAGGCTTTCGCGGACCCGACACGGCTGCGCATCCTCGCCCTATTGACGGCCGGGGAGCTCTGTGTCTGCCACCTGGTCGAAGCCCTTCAGGAAAGCCAACCGAAGGTCTCGCGACACCTCGCCATCTTGAGATCGGCGGGACTCGTGGCGACCCGGCGGGACGGTCGTTGGATTCACTACGCGCTGGCGGACGCGGACGACCCCGCGACGCGACGCCTCCTCAAGTGTGCGACGGACTGTCTGACTCCGCTTCCCGAGATGCAGGCCGATAGGAAACGGCTCGCCGCCGTGCTCGCCCGCGATTGCTGTTGAGAAGACCTCGAACCTAAGGAACCCACCGTGCCCCAGAATCAGAAGAAAAGACTCGGCGTCCTCGATCGCTTCCTCACGGCATGGATCTTCCTCGCCATGGCGATCGGGGTTTTTCTGGGACACCAGTTCTCCGGCGTCGAAGAATTCGTGCATCGCTTCCAGGTCGGCACGACGAACATCCCCATCGCGATCGGCCTCATTCTGATGATGTATCCGCCTTTGGCGAAGGTCCGGTACGAGGAACTGGGAGATGTCTTCCGCAATCGCAGGATCCTCGGCCTCTCCCTCCTGCAGAACTGGATCATCGGACCGATCCTCATGTTCGGGCTGGCCATCCTGCTCCTCCGCGACCAGCCGGCGTACATGGAAGGTCTGATCATGATCGGGCTCGCGCGGTGCATCGCCATGGTCATCGTCTGGAACGACCTGGCCGACGGTGACCGGGAATACGCGGCGGGCCTCGTCGCCTTCAACTCCGTCTTCCAGGTGCTCTTCTATTCGCTCTATGCATGGATCTTCATCACCGTTCTTCCCCGCCTGTTCGGCATGGAGGGCGTCGTCGTCGACGTCAGCATCGGACAGATCGCCAAGAGCGTGCTGATCTACCTCGGTATCCCCTTCTTCGCCGGAATGCTGACGCGCTTCATCTTCCTGAAGTCCAAGGGACGAGAGTGGTATGAGAACGTCTTCATTCCGAAGATTTCTCCCATCACGCTGATCGCTCTTCTGTTCACCATCCTGGTGATGTTCTCGCTGAAGGGCGACATGATCGTGGAACTTCCGATGGACGTCGTTCGCATCGCGATCCCGCTGTGCATCTACTTCGTGGTGATGTTCTTGGTGGCATTCTGGATGGGCAAGCGTTGGGGCGCCGACTACCCCAAGTCCACGACCATCGCCTTCACCGCCGCGAGCAACAATTTCGAACTGGCGATCGCCGTGGCCGTCGCCGTTTTCGGCATCAATTCTGGCCAGGCCTTTGCGGCGGTGATCGGCCCCTTGGTGGAGGTGCCCGTGATGATCGCCCTCGTCAATGTCGCCCTGAGATTCCGACGGACGTTCTCCGGGGAGAGCACCGTGCCGGCGACACCCAAGAGCTGATCACTTCAGTTTCGGCATCTTGGGATCGGGAGCTCGCTTCCGCAGCGAAGCAGCCAGTTGCCGGACCTTGATCTTGCCCTCGTAGAGCTTCTTGAGTTTCCCCTTGCGGTCATAGATCGCCACCGCGGGCGTCTTGTTGATCTTCAGCCCCGCGGGCAGGTCGGCGGAGTTGCGGTCCATCTTGACGGCGGGCAGTTGATTCCCGAAATGCCTGACGAGGGGATGCATGAACACGACCTCCTGGATGCGACGAGCTTCCTTCGAATCCTTGTCGCCTTCGGCATCGTAGACGTAGAGCCACACTCCTCCCCGCTTCTTGCGAGAGGCCTGGGTCGCCAGCGCGGCCGTAAAATCGGATTGCCAGTCGAAGTTCATGTCATCGCCGGGCGTGAAGCGCCCCTCGGTGACACCGGTCCACCAGAGCATGAAGGGCTCGTACATGCGCGGCCACTTGTGCCCCAGATTGGGCTGAAAACGGGCTTCCACGCGAAGGACCTTCCCCCTAAGACGCGTGACGGTGGCCCGGGCTGCGCGAGCATTCGGGTCCTGCTCGCCCGCCAAGGCCAACACGCTCAAACGTTTCTTGGCCCACTTGGGCGGGCTCGGACCATCATGACCCGCGGCCAGATAGATTGCGCTGACGGGCTTCAGCTCATCGGAGAAGGCGAGGGTGGGCAGATTCCACCCCCCATTGCTGAATCCCATCGTATGAATCTTTTCGGGATCGATGGGCAACAGCTCGAGAAGCCGCTTTCCGATCCGAATCACCGATTCCACCTGGGGCCTCGACCACTGCTTACCCTTGGCTGTGGGAGCGCAGATGACATACCCCTCGCGGGTCCACGACTGCAGGGTGTGACTCAGGTTAGCGCCCGTGTCGCCCAGACCATGAAGGAGCAGCACCAAGGAGCCTCGCCTCTCGGGCGTGAGCCCCTGGGGCACGATCAGGGTCGTCTGCAGGCCCTCCATCACCCGTTCCGACCTTCCCACGGGAATGGAACTTTCCTGGGCGAGGAGGGGCGCCAGGGAGAGAATCAGCCAAGTTGACAAGAGCCGCATGGGAACACTCCGTCGAAACTCCACCCGGGGAGGGAGTGGAGCCGGGGTCTGAAGGACGAGCAAGCGTGGATCAGACAGATTCTACCACTTGCTCTTCTTCTTGCCCTTCTTGTTCCACCAGCGCATCCAGGCCTCCTTCCCTCGTAGCTGCTCGCCTGTCAGCTTTCGGAAGGTCGCGTCGGCCGCGGACTCGATCTTTCTCTTGCGCTCGTAGTCGAACCTGGGATCGACGAGGCCACCGCTGCGTCCCCCGGCGCCTCCACCACGGTTGCCGCCCGACGTCCTCGGGCTGGGAATCGCCCGAAGGATGGTCTTGAAGATCTCCTTTCGGACCGAGGTCTTCGCCTTGTGGAACTGCCCCAGGGACTGAATCGCCGCCGTGACGGTCTTCGTCTCCTTGTCGTTCAAAGAGTCCAGCAAGGCCGCCATTCCCGCAGCGCGCTTCAATAGGCCGAGGCTCTTCAAGATCTCGCGATGGAGGGCCCCCTTCGCGACGACCTTTTTGACCTTCAGATACTTCAGCAGGGTGTGCGTGGACTTCTTGGCCTCGAGGCCTTTCTTGCCGCCATCCATCCTCCCGAGAGCGCGGACGATGGTCAAACGGAGATCCTCCGCCCCCTTGGCGAACAGCTTCTCCATGTCCGCACGCAACAGTTTCCTCTGCTTCTTGTCGAAGTGCTTCCAGCGAGGAACGAGACTCCTGATGAGACGGATCTGCTCCTTCGGGAGCTTCTCCTTGATGGCAGCCTCGAGGGCCGTCAAATCCTTGGCAATCGCCTCGCGCATCTTGAGCGAGGCGGCTTTTTCCTCGAGGGCCTGTGACGGCGCTACGGGGACAAGGAAGAGTCCCAGAGCAAAGACGGCGCACACGAAGCCTTGGACACGCGACGCGGAATGAGACATGGCGAGACCTCCTGGCTCCGGGCGGGATCAAGATCTTGGAGTTCGTACGCGGCCGGAGCACGGCGCGAGACGACTCCTCCTGATACGATCCTTTCACCCCTCCGTCCACTCTCGGGCGTAAACGCTCGCGAAAACCGTTTTTTCGGCCCCGGACCGCGGGATTGCCTTGCGAGAGCGTCGACTTGAAGGCACAAGGGAACCCCAGGCGAGGAGAAGCCTCGTCGCGTCGCGTGAACCCCTGATGGAGATGACACATGGGTAGCCTGAATCTCGAACAAGCTCACCGGGCCATCGAAGCCGCCATGGCGAAGGCCGGAGAACTGGACTGCAAGATGGATATCGCCGTCGTCGATGCCGGCGCCAACCTCACCGCTTTCGTGCGGATGGATGGAGCTTGGCTGGGATCGATCGATATCGCCATGAAAAAGGCGAGGACGGCCCGGTTCTTCGACATGCCGACGGGCGCGATCGGGGAACTTTCCCAGCCGGCGGGTCCGCTGTTTCAAATCGAGGTGTCGAACGGCGGCTTGATCACCTTTCCGGGTGGCGTTCCCATCACGGACGATTCGGGAAGCGTCATCGGCGCCATCGGCGTGTCGGGATCGACGGTCGAGAACGACCATGCCGTCGCCATGGCTGGAGCCGCCGCGGTCTAGCCGTTCGTTGGACCAGGAGGCCGTCCCTTGCGTGTGATCGACGGGTTGGAGTGGTGCTACTACCGCCTCTTCCGAAAACATGATGCGCGGGGTCCTTTGAGTCGCCTCCTGGCCTCCCTCCCCACCGACGCCGCGATCCTTGATTTCGGCGGCGGCGACGGCCGCATCACAACACTCCGAGGCGACGTCTTCTGGATCGTCGCGGATGTGGACGAGGAGGCCCTCCGAAAAGTTCGGAGGGGCCGTCACATCGCTGCCGTGCGTGTGGCCCGGCGACCGCCCTACCCGTTCCAGGACGACCGCTTTTCCGCCGTCCTCCTCGTGGACGTCCTGCACCATTTGGACAGCGCCGTGGACACTCTCGCGGCATTGGGCCGGGCCATGACCCCCGATGCGCGCTTGATTCTCGTCGAGTACGATGGGCGACGATGGATCACGCGCCTTTTCCAGATGCTCGTTCGCCTGGATGGCCGACGCTGCACGCCCCGTACCCCCACCATGGTCCGCGGAGTGATCGAGGCCGCCGGTTTTCACGTGGAGGAAAAACCGATCGACCGACTGCGGCGGCTCTACATCGCACGCTCCTCATCGGCCCTTTCTGAAGAGACACCGAAAGATCCTTAAGACCAGGAGATTCCCATGCTGAGCCACATGCTGACCTACCAGTTTCGCCTGAACGCCACGACTCTGGCCATGAACCTGAAGGACATGACGGACGAACATGCCCGGGTGTTGCCGCCCCATGGAGGCAACAATGCGCTTTGGATTCTAGGCCACGTCGTCCACACCCGACGCGCCCTCATGGGCCTGTTGGGGTTGGACACTTCGGCCATGAATGACGTCCCCCTGGATCGATTCGCGCGATACACCGAACGCCTTGCCGAGGAGGAAGCACCGGTGGAGCTGGCCACGCTGGTGCGACTGTTCGACGACTCCCAGTCGGTCATCGAATCGACGATCCAGGGGATGAACGATCAGGGCTTCGACCAACCTCTCCCCGAGCCCGGCCCCCTGGGGGCCAAGACGGTGGGCGAGTTGGCCTCAGCCCTCCAGTTCCACGAGGCCTACCACATCGGCCAAATCGGCCTTCTGAGGCGCATTGCCGGCCTCCCCCCCGCCATCACTTGACGTCGTGAGGGTCGCCCTTGTTGCCCTTGGAATACCGCAGACCGCTTCCAACACCCGGCATCCACGTCAGCTCCAAGGGTGCGAGGTCGGCTGGCAAGGACATCCGCATGCCCCACATCGTGCGAGCGTCCGCGCAGAAGACGGCCGGAACGACGACGACGGCCTTGGTCGATTTCGAGCGGAGATCCTGGATCACATCGCTAAGCGACGGCGTCCCTTTCTCGAAGGCGATGCGGAGCCGAGCGAAGGGGCTCTTCCTGCGAATCACCTGCTCTGTCTCGAGAGTCGCCCAGGCCTCCTTCTCGCCGGAACCTTCGGGGACGACGAGAACCGTCACTCCTCCAAAATCTGCGGGGGCCACGGGCAGGGCCTTTCCGTCCATCAGATCCTCGGGATGTACGGAAAGGGACCACTTCTTGCCGTCGACGGCTTTCGCCTCCCGGGACCCCAAGATCGTGACGCGGTGCTTGGCGGCGGCGAAGCCGCGGGCTTGCAGGGTGGCCCAAGCCCGCGCTCGTGGCGAGTCCGAGTCCAGCACGATGACGTCGAGCGGGCTGTCGGCCTCCCAGCCGCCGATCCCTTCCAGCCCGAGAGCGTCGCGAACGCCTGACTCCATGAAGAAAACGTCGTCCTCGTCCACCGGCAAGACCTGAGTGTCCTGCACTCCGAGCTCGGCGAAGTCCGTCGCGACTTTCTCGGCATCCCCCGCGTCACCCCGTATCCGCAGCGTCACGCTCCGGGTTTGCGGGGCCTCCTCTCCCAAGGCCTGTTGAAGCACCTGCCCCAGGGGACGCGGCGTGAAGGCCACATACGAGGCTTCGAAACGGCGGGGCGAGCGCGCCGCCATGATCGCGACCGCACCCCCTTCCGCCTCGCCGGCCACACAGATGCGATTCCCATCCACGGGATAGTGGCGTCGCAGGAACTCCACGAGACGGTCCAATCCGTATGTCACTTCGCCCATGTCATCCCGAAAACGGCCGGGACCGGTCCAGAATCCCCCCCAGGCGAGATCCGCCGCCTCGCGACCCAGAGGGCCTTCCACGCAGGCCACGATGGCTTCGTCACCGAGAGCCGCCTTCCAGTAGGCCTCCGCGTCCTTCCCCCGACTGCCCGCCCGCGGGAGCCAGACGAGAAGCGGCAGGGGCTCCCCTTTCGTCGCGGACTCGGGCACGACCAATCGGAACCTCAACTCCTTGGGCACGGCCACCGCATCTGTTCCGGAGGAGCGTCCACGGGCCACGACCAAGGCCCGCACCTCGTAGTTGGCGCGCTCGGGGTTGGGATCCCGCAGAGGGCCCAGCAGATCGAAGGCCGGCTCCACCTCGATGATGCTGACGTCGGCATCCGGCTTGCGCCGCATCACCTGATCGGCCGTTCCCAGTCCATAGGCGACGTGAAAGCCCCCGACAACGTGGACGACCGAAAACCCCGGATGCGCCTTCAGAGCGCGGGTGATCGACTCCGCCATCGTGTTGTCCCAGATATTCTGGCCGTCGTAAAGGCGTTCTTCGGGCGTCCTGGGTCCCCGGCCCATTCCATGCCCCCGAACGGCTCGGTCGACCTTTTCCCAATACTCCGCGCGCCCGGGAAAGAACACCTCGGCGACCCAACGGCGATCCTTCTCGGAGAGGGCGTCCAAGGCCTTCTCCTTCCCCATCGCCAGCTTGAAGAGCAACCTCCTCGGAGCATTGGCCGCCACGACGAGGAGTCCTCGGCGGCGCGCGACTTCGAGGAGCGGACGATAGCCCGTCCAATGGTTGTCCCACGGGTCGGCTCGTTCGAGAAACGTGGCTTCGTCGATCCTCCCCGCCAGAAAGTCATCGAGAGCCTGTTGCTCATCCCGCTCGAACATCTCCATGGAGAGGATGACCCGGTTTTCTCGTGCTTCGGCCAGCGCGTCGAGGACGGCGGCTTCGAACATGTGAGTCGACTCGTCGAGATGGGTTTCCCCCAGGAAGACCACGTCTTTGTCCGTGACCGCCCGGATGAGAGCCGCGAATGGGATCTCTATACCCTGAGCATCGTCGTGAATGCGAACCCGCTCTTCGACGTCGGAAAGCTTCCAACCGTTCTGAGCCTGGACGGCGATCGCTGTGAGCGTCAAGCAGAGCGAGACGAGGACGAATTGAACCTTGTTCACGAGTGAGTTTCCTGTGTTTTGGAGAGTGGAGCAATGAACCGCGAGAAACCTTGCGGCGAGTCAGATCACGGCTTCCGGGCAAGAACGAGCTCGACCTCAGCGCTTCGGCCCGCTGGAACTTGGACGACTTGGCCCTGGGTTCGAAGCCATTCATTCGTATCCCGCCCACTGACGGGAAACACAGCGGAAACCCGATAGGCACCGGGGGGAAGGGCCGAGAAACGAAACGTTCCATCCGGCTCCGACCAACAGCGGGCAACGGCGCTCTCCATGGCAAAAAGGAGGCCCATCCCTCCCGAGGGAATCTCGCCCCCCTTTGTGACGATCACAGAAGCGCCGGCTGCGGGCCGGCCGCCTCCCCAGGACACACGGCCCAGGATCCCACCCTCGACGGGGAGTCGAATCTCCAGGCCCTTCAGGGGCACCCCCTCCTGCAGAACGCAGCTGGTCTCACCGGACCGGTGCTCGGGATGATCCGCCTTCAAATCGAACTCCCCGGCGCCGAGCCCTTGGACGACGAACCGTCCCTGATCGTCAGCGGTCGCCCTGATCCGATCGGGAGCCCGCGCGGGCGCCTTCCCGTTGAGAGGATCCATGGCGGAAAGGTCGCCTCGCAGAAGCGCCAACTCCACACCGCGACCGCGCTCTTCTTGGCCCTTGCGTTGAACGATGATCTGGGCCCCGCCCACCGGATGTCCATCGAAGGTGACGACGCGCCCGCTCAAGGGAACCTCCCGAGGGAGCTCGACGTCCACGGGTCGAAGAACGCCGGATTGAATGCCCGCGACATCGACAATCCGCGTTGCATGGCCCTTGGCTTTGACGACGAGGGTGACACGGGGCTGGGTGAGACCGGCGACGAGCAGGACGCCTTCCCCCACCTGAACGCGCTCCTGTTCCCAGGCCTCATTCCGCTTCAAGATTCGAACTGGCATCCGATCGGCCGTTCTCGGATTCACGACCGACACCTGAGGATTCTGGAGAAGCCTCCCGCCATTCCCTCGCACGGAGACGAGCAGGCGACCGGCGGGCTGGATCCGAATCACGAATTCTTCCGCACCGGCATCGATCGTGGGGTCCGTCGGAGTGAAGTAGCCGGGCGCCTTCATCTTCACGAGGTAGGGACGGCGAGCCAGATCCTTCAGAAGAAGAGTTCCATCCGTGTCCGTCTTTCCTTTGCGGTGGATCAGCTCGTCCAACACGGAATCCTCGGGACGCCAGTTCGCGGCGAACAGTTCGATTTCGGCTCCTGGAACGGGTTGGCCTGTACTGTCCGAGATGACCTGAAGACGAAGCGTCTTGCCAC
>Ga0256832_1003468_pt1 | contig 10714 bp, 11 predicted proteins | sample 134614metaG_FD_190534 | JGI IMG/M metagenome (GOLD analysis project Ga0256832, IMG submission 190534) | Hydrothermal vent microbial communities from Lau Basin, Pacific Ocean - 134-614 | ecosystem: Environmental > Aquatic > Marine > Hydrothermal vents | place: Pacific Ocean: Lau Basin | collected...
AAGCCGAGGCCGAAGCGGCGATCGAACCGATAGAAGAAGAAGTGATTGCCAAACCCGAAGAAACCGTAACCATCACCACCCGGGTCTCCACCTCGGACCCGGTGCGGCAGTACCTGCACGAGATCGGCCAGGTGCCGCTGCTGACGCTCGAGGAGGAGATCGACCTGGCCCGCCGCGTCGAAGAGGGCGAGGCCGCCATCGAGAAGCTAGCCGAGTTCACCGAGCTCGACCCCGACCTGATCAAGAAGGTCATCCGCGCCCAGGTGCGCCACGGCGGGCGCGTGCCCCACATCCCCGGCTACGAGGCCGAGCGGGTGGACGAGGACACCATCCAGGCCGTGGACGCCCGCCTGCGCGCGCTGCCCAAGCCGCAAAAGCGCTACCTGCACATCGCGCGCGACGGCGAGATCGCCCGCCAGCACCTGATCGAGGCCAACCTGCGGCTCGTCGTCTCCATCGCCAAGAAGTACACCGGCCGCGGACTCTCCTTCCTCGACCTCATCCAGGAGGGCAACCAGGGCCTGATCCGCGCCGTCGAGAAGTTCGAGTACAAGCGGCGCTACAAGTTCTCCACCTACGCCACCTGGTGGATCCGCCAGGCCATCAACCGCGCCATCGCCGACCAGGCGCGCACGATCCGCATCCCGGTGCACATGGTGGAGACGATCAACAAGCTCACCCGCACCGCCCGCCAGCTGCAGCAGGAGCTGGGCCGCGAGGCCACCTACGCCGAGATCGCCGACGCCATGGGCCCCGGCTGGGACGCCAAGAAGGTGGAGGAAACCTTCAAGATCGCCCAGGAGCCGGTGAGCCTGGAAACGCCGATCGGCGACGAGAAGGACTCCTTCTACGGCGACTTCATCCCCGACGAGCACCTGGCCAGCCCGGTGGACTCCGCCGCCCAGAGCCTGCTCTCGGAGGAACTGGAGAAGGCCCTCTCCAAGCTCTCCGAGCGCGAGGCCATGGTGCTGAAGCTGCGCAAGGGGCTGATCGACGGGCGCGAGCACACCCTCGAGGAGGTGGGCGCCTACTTCGGCGTCACCCGCGAGCGCATCCGTCAGATCGAGAACAAGGCCCTGCGCAAGCTGAAGTACCACGAATCGCGCACCCGCAAACTGCGCGACTTCCTCGACTAAACCCCGCGCCCAGCGTCGCCCCGCCTCCGGCGGGGCGTTCGCTTGGCGTGTGGGCTGCGCTAGACTGAAGCCATGACCCGCATCGAGGTGGAGGGGCACGAAGGGCGGCGTTTTTTCGTCGTGGTCGAGGGCGATCCGCGGACCGCGCCGCTCGCCTTGGTCTTCCCCGGGCTCCGCTACTCGCCTGCACGCCCCCTGCTCCACTACAGCCGCATGCTGCTGAGGCACCACGGTTGGGCGGTGGCGGAGGCCTGGTACGACTACGACCGCCCCGAGTTCCTAAACCTGGCCCAGGCGGAGCGCCACACCTGGATCACCGCGGATGCGCTAGCGGTCTGGAACTGGGGGCGTGAACACGCCTCTCCACAGCTATGGATCGGGAAATCGATCGGCACCCTCGCCATGGCTTTCCTGATGGAGCACGCCGGTCGCAGCACGACCGCGAAGGTCTGGTTAACCCCGCTGCTGCGCGCCGACGACGTGCTGCACGCCATCCAGGAAGACGCCTCACCGGGCCTGCTGGTAGCGGGCGGCGCCGACCCGGCCACCCCGCCCGAGCTGCTCCGCAAGCTCGAGCGCCCCGGCTTGCACCTGTTGGTGCTCCCGGGAGCCGGTCACGGCCTTGAAGTTTCGGAGCCGGTACGAACGCTCGACCTGATGCGCGACTACCTGGAAGCCCTCGACGCCTTCCTGGACGTGCTATGAAGCTGCTCTCCCCTTCCGAAACCGCCTCCCTCCTCCCCTACGACCGGCTCGCCGCCAGCATTGCCGAGGTCCTCGAGGACGCCCGTGCCGGCCGCGCCGTCGCCCCCGCCCGGGAGGTGCACCCCCTCCCGGACGGGGGGACGCTCCTGCTCATGCCCGCCTGGAACGAGCACCTGGGCGTGCTCAAGCGCGTCAGCGTGCACCCCGGCAACCCGGCACGCGGCCTCGCCCAGGTACAGGCGGAGCTGCTCGTCTTCGACGTGCGGACCGGCGAAGCCCGCCTGGTCCTCGACGGCGCCACCGTGACCGCGCGCCGCACGGCGGCGCTCTCGCTGCTTGCGGTAGAGCGCCTGCGCGCGGGGAAGGTGCGTCAGGCCCTGCTCATCGGCGCGGGGGTGCAGGCGAGGGCCCACCTCGAGGCGCTGGCCGTGCTGCGGCCCGAGCGTCTCTACGTTTACAACCGCACCTTCTCGCGCGCCTCCGAGCTGGCGGCGTACGGCCGCGGGCTTGGTCTGGCCGTGCAGACGGTTCCCTTTCCCGACAAGGTGGCCGCGAGCGTGGACCTGGTGGTCAGCGCCACCAGCAGCCCCACCCCGCTGGTGCCGGAAGGCCTGGCCGACGACGCGCTGATCGTGGCCGTGGGGGCGTTCACGCCCGAGATGGCCGAGGTACCCGCCACGCTGGTGCGGCGGGCGCGGGTCTACGTCGATACCCTCGAGGGCGCCCGCAGCGAGGCCGGTGACCTGCTGCAAGCCGGCGTGGACTGGCGGGAGGTTCGTACGCTCGCGCAGGTGCAAGCGCCCGTGAAGGGACCCGTCGTGTTCAAAAGCGTGGGTTCGGCGCTCTGGGACCTCGCCGCGGCGCGTCTGGCCTACGGCGCGAACAGCACCTGATACAACAACTGGGGCGTCTCGGTAGTCCAGACGTCGTCGGCCGCAACCACGGCGACGACGAGGTTGTGCACTTCGTCTTCGATCTGCCCCTGGAAATCGGCGAGCACCGCGCCGGACAGCCCTGCTGCGGCCACCCGCTCCGGCAGCACCCCCGCCTTGAGCAGGCGCTCCAGCGCGCTCTCCCGCAAGCTCTCCAACCCCCGGCGCGCCCTCTCGGGCTGGTAGCGGGGAGGCGGGAGTTCACGCACCGCCAGCACCTGCCCGATGCGGAACTTGCGTTCCTTGGGCACGAAGTGCAGCTGCAAGAGCACCTTTCCGTCGGGGGCAACGCCCGCCGAGCGCGCCTGCAGAATGCCGGGCGGCTTCCAGGTGTCGCTGCTCAGGTCTTCCGGCACCAGCACGCCCCTGAAGCCCTCGACGCGCACCTGCACCTCGGCAAGGTGCACGACCTGACCCAAGACGGGCTGCAGGTCGCCCGCCGGCCAGACGACCTCGGCCAGGACGGTGTCCTTGAGCGTCTCGCTCAGCTGCTTGCGCAGAAGCTCGAGGCCGCGCTCGCTGGCGCTGCGCTGCTGCGCCAGCTGCACGAGCTCCTGGTTGAGCGACAGAACCTCCTGGTTGGCGGCCGCCAGCTGATCCTGCAAACGGCGGTTCGCCTGCAGCAGGTTGTCGCGCTGCTGTTCGAGCGCCTTGCGCTCGGCGTCGAGGGTGGCGATGTTGCCAAGCAGCTTCTGCCGTTCCTTTTCGAGGGCGGCGATCTCCTTTTGGATCTCCTGCACGCGCGCGAGGGCCTGGGACGCCGCGGCTTCGGCCTTTTGCGTCTCGGCCTGCGCCGTCTCGGCCCGCTGCAACGCCTCCGCCTCGGCCTCGCGTAGCTTCTCCAGCTCTTCCAAGAGGAGCACCTGGCCTTGCTGCAGGGCGTCGAACTCGGCTTCCAGGGCGCTGCGCTCCGCGGTGATGCGCTCCACGTCGGCCCGCACCTTGGCGAGCTCGACCTCGCGGCTCTCGAGCTGGGCGCGTGCTTCCTCGACCGCCTGCTTGAGGAGCTCCTTTTCGCCCTCCAGCCGCTTGATCTCGGATTCGGCCAGCTTGAGCGCCTCGACCTTGGCGCGCAGTTCGCGCTCGAGCCGTTCGCTCTCGCCCAGGGCGCGCGCCGCCCGCGCTTCCAGGTCGTTTACGTGCGCACCCAGGCGCATGACCTCACCCCGGAGCAGGTCGCGTTCCTGGCGTACCTTTTCGGCTTCGAGGATGGTCTTGCGGGCGTCCGTGGCCAGAAAGAAGAAGGCCGCGAAGGCGAGCAGCGCGATCACCACGCCCGTAAACACCGCCACCAGCAGGGCCGTGGTGCGGGGCCTCAGACCGAAGAGCCGCAAGTGGAGACGGCCCACCCGCCGCCCCACCACGTCGCCCGCATAGGCCACCAGCGCTGCGATCAGCAGCAGACCGAAGAGCAGCGACCAGAGGCTCATGGGGCTCTAAAGCTCGAAGTCCTCGCCCAGGTAGTAGCTGCGCGCCCCGGTGTCGCGCGCAAACTCGTCGGGGCTGCCGTGGAAGACCACCTGCCCGTCGTACATCAGATAGACGCGGTCGGTGATGGCCAGCGTTTCCCGCACCGAGTGGTCGGTGATGAAGACGCCGAGGCCGCGGCGCTGCCGTAGTTCCTGGATCAGGCTCTGGATGTCGTTTACGTTCTTGGGGTCGACCCCCGTGAACGGCTCGTCGAGGAGGATGAAATCGGGGTTGGTGGTGAGCGCGCGGGCGATCTCCAGACGGCGCCGCTCGCCCCCCGAAAGCGTATAGGCGTACTTGTCCCTGAGGTGGTCGATGTGGAACTCTTCGAGCAACGAGAGCGCGGTCTCGTGGCGCTCCGGTTTGGGCAGCGGTTGGTGCTCCAGAATGGCGAGCAGGTTCTCGAGGACGGTCATGCGCCGGAACGCCGAGGGCTCTTGGGGCAAATAGCCCAGACCAAGGCGCGCCCGCTTGTGCATGGGGAGGCGGGTGACGTCTTCCCCGCGTAGGAGGATGCGCCCCCCGTTGGGGCGGATGAACCCGACGAGCATGTAGAAGGTCGTGGTCTTACCGGCGCCGTTGGGCCCGAAGAGGGCCACGATCTCGCCGCGGCCCAGCACCAGGTCCACACCCCGCACCACGTCCCGGCGGCCGTAGCGCTTGCGCAGACCATGGGCCGCCAGACGCGCCTGCTGGGCATATTCCACCTCGGGGGAAAGGGCCGTTTCCATTGAGCCCCATCCTACACAAAAGCGCTTAAGGGGCGGTGAGAGGGCGTGCGCGCGTAGAATGGGGGCATGAACTACCTGGGCTGGGCCCTGCTTTTGCTCGGGCTCGTGCTGCTCTGGCCCGTGCTCGGGCCGCTCCTGGCGCTTGCGCTCACGCTGCTGGGGCTTGCGCTGGCGCTGGTGCTGGGCGCGTTGCTCGTGAGCGTCGGCTGGATCTTTGCGTTGGTGCTGCTGCTCCTCGGGGTCTTCGTCGCGGCGCTCAGGTGGGCGCTGCCCTTGGGCATACTGATCTTGGGGCTATGGCTCATCGCCACGGCAAGCCACCGCGCCGGGGGTTGATCCTCGCCCTCGGGGGCGGGGGCGTGCGCGGCTTCGCGCATCTGGGCGCGCTGCGCGCCATACGCGAAGCGAACCTGCCCATTGCGGGCGTGGCGGGCAGCTCGGCGGGCGCGTACGCCGCGGCCAACCTGGCGCTGGATCTCCCACTCGAACCCGAGCCGCTGCTCACGCACGTGGTGGACCGCAAGCTGGCCGACCTGTTCATGGCCAACGGCAACCGCCTCCTGCGGGCGGCGCGCATTCAAGGCCGCCTCTTCAAGGCGCTGCGGCACACGGCCATCGCCGACGCCGAACGGCTGCGCGAGGGCCTGCGCGAACTCTACGGTGACGCCCGCATCGAAGAGCTGGACCTACCCCTGGCCATCAACGCCGCCGATCTGAACACCGGCGAGGTCGTGGTCCTGCGCGAAGGGCCGCTGGTGGACGCGGTCATGGCCTCGAGCGCCATTCCCGGCATCTTTCCGCCCGTCCCCTGGGGCGGCCGGCTGCTCGTCGACGGCGACGTGGTGGAGAAGGTGCCCGTCACCGCCGCGCAAACCCTGGGCCAGGGGGTGGTCGTCGGCGTGGACGTGTCCAACCCGGTGCGGCCGCACAAACCCCACAACTCCTTCGAGGTCATGCTCATGGCCAGCGAGGCCTCGATCCGACGGCTCAAGCGGCTGGCGCTCGAGCGCGCCGACGCCACGCTCTCCCTCGTGCCCGAGCAGCCCGTGGACACCTTCGACTACGAACGGGCCGAAGCCCTCTTCCGGTTCGGTTACGAAACCGCGCGCGAACAGCTGGAAGCCTTACGCGCCCTGCTCGAACCACGGCCGCGGGGTTTACGCGCGTGGCTGCAAAGCGTAACCCAAAGCCGCGCTCGCAAGCGCTAACGCGAGCAGAGACCAGCCGGAGGGCGCGTACCCCGCCCAGAAGGCAAGCACCGCGAACAGCCCCCAGATAAGCGGCAGCGCGGCCAGCGAAAGCGCGGCCACGCGGCGCTCCGGCTCTTCCTGTTCCTGGCGCGTTCGCCAGCGCCACCCCACGAACGCACTCAACGCTGCGGCGCTCCCCCACCAGGCGAGCGGCATCCACTCCGGCCAGGTGCGGGGTGCGGGCAGTAGGAGGGCACTCGCCGCCGCGAAGAGCACGACGAAAGCGTTGAAGCCCAGCAGCCAGAGGTAGACGCGGCGGGTTGCGTTCACGCTACCCAGGTTAGTGCAAGATCCGGGCCAGGAAGGACTGGGTGCGCTCGTGCTGCGGGTGTGAGAAGACCTGGTCGGGCTCCCCTTCCTCGATGATCTCGCCCATGTCCATGAAGATCACCCGGTCGGCCACCTCGCGGGCGAAGCCCATCTCGTGGGTGACCACCAGCATGGTCATGCCGCTCTTCGCCAGCTCCTTCATGGCGTCGAGCACCTCGCCGACCATCTCCGGGTCCAGGGCGCTGGTGGGCTCGTCGAAGAGCATGATCTTCGGCTGCATGGCCAGCGCCCGGGCGATGGCGACGCGCTGCTGCTGCCCGCCCGAGAGCTGCGCGGGGTACTTTTCCGCCTGGTCGGCGATGTCCACCCGCTCGAGCAGCTCCATGGCGATCTGCTCGGCCTTCTCGCGCGGCCACTTGCGGACGATGCGCGGGGCCAGGGTGATGTTCTCGAGCACGGTCATGTGCGGAAAGAGGTTGAAGCTCTGGAAGACCATGCCCACCTCTTTGCGGACCGCGTCGATGTTGCGCACGTCGCGGTTGAGCTCGATGCCGTCCACCACGATGCGCCCCTTCTGAATCTCCTCGAGCCGGTTGATCGTGCGGATCAGGGTGCTCTTGCCGGAGCCGGAAGGACCGATGACGACCACCACTTCCCCTTTTTGCACGTCCAGGTTGATGTCCTTGAGCACGTGCAGGGCTCCGAACCACTTGTTCACGTTCTCCATGTGGATGATGGGTTCCATGCGTTCCTCCAGCTTACCGCGTCCCCAGGCCCATGGCGCGCTCGAGCCTGCGGCTGGCGTAGGACATGAGGGCGGCCCCGACGAAGTAGACGAAGGCGACGAACAAAAGCACCTCGCGCTCCGTTCCCAGGTACTTGGGGTTGCGTGCGACAGTGAGGGCCATGAAGAGAAGGTCGAAAAGGCTCAGGATGTAGATGAGCGACGTGTCCTTGAAGATCGCGATGAGCTGACCGATCAAGGCCGGGATGACCGAGCGAATCGCCTGCGGCAGGATGATGTAGCGGGCCGACTGCGACCCCGACAGCCCCAGCGCCCAGGCCGCTTCGTACTGCCCCTTGTGCACGCCCTGAATGCCCCCGCGCACGTACTCGGCCAGGTAAGCGGCGGCAAACATGCTGAAGCCCACGACGATGGAAAAAAGGGTGGGCACTTCCCAGCTTGCCGGCAGGAAGAGGGGCACCATGTAGTACGAGAGGAAGAGCACCGTGATGAGGGGAACCCCACGAATCAGCTCGATGTAGAGGATCGACAGCGTTCGAAAGACGGGCCACTTACCTGTCCGCCCCAGCGCCAGGAGCAACCCCAAAGGGAACGCGAACACGCTGGCAAGGGCGGTAAGCAGTAGCGTCAAGGTAAATCCTCCGATGCGGGCTGTTTGGCCCCACAGCATCGAAAAGACAACCAGTACAACCACCACCGTCATCCAGTTCACGAAGCGGCGCGGAACGTTGAGACCCACGGTGACGCCTACGGGCAGGGCCAGCAACGTGATGAGCAGGAAGAACCGGGTCGCCGGGAACACGACCGGGTAGCTCACGGCAAAGAGCGCGAGCGCCCCCGCCCACAGCCACCAAGGCGCACCGCCTCTTGCCTGCGCAGCGTACTGAAGGCCCCCCGTGAACAGAATGATGGCTGCAATCATCCACAAGCGCCAGACCAGATCAGGGGGGTAGGACCCAGCCATGAGCAGACGCATGTTGTCGGGCACCACCGACCAGCGCGCTTCGGTAAAGGCCCACACCAAGACCCCGCGGGTGACGACGAAGATCAACCAGGCGGTGATCAGCGTGAGCAGCGAGTTGAACCAGCCGTTGAAAAGGTTTTCTTTCATCCAGCTAAGCGCCCTCATCGCGCCACCCCCACGAGGGCGACCTTGACGTTGTACCAGTTGATCAAGGCGCTGATGAAGAGCGAAAGGCTCAGGTACGCCGCCATGACGATGAGGATGCCCTCGATGCTGTGGCCCGCCTGGTTCACCGTGGTTTCGTAGACGCTCATGATCTCAGGGAACGCAATGGCGATGGCCAGCGACGAGTTCTTGGTCAGGTTCAGGTACTGGTTGCCCAGCGGCGGAATCACGATGCGCATGGCCTGGGGGAGGATGATAAGGCGCAGGGTCTGAGCGTAACTGAGGCCCAGGCTGGCCGGAGCCTCCCACTGCCCCTTGGGCAACGATTGAATAGCCCCACGCACGATCTCGGCGATGTAGGAGGCCGTGTACAAAACGAGGGCCAGGAGCACCGAGCTGAACTCCGGCGAAAGCTGCATGCCCCCTTCAACCCGGAATCCTTGCACCCGAGGCACGGACCACTCGAGCGGCAAGGAACCCACAAGGATCAACCCCAACCCCCAGAGCGCCACGGGGGCGACCCAATAAAGCCAGCGCGGCGGTTTCCAAAAGGACCGCACAGCCCAAAGGAGAATCCACAAGCCCAGACCGCCGTAGAAGTACGGCGCAAAGTTGGCCCATGCAGCGTCGGGAACCAACCAGGGTATGAGCACGCCCTTGTTGCTGACGATCAGGCCGTGAAAACGCGGGGCCGTCCGCAGCGGCGGTAACAGCAGGAACACCGCCAGGTACCAAAACACCATCTGCACGAGCAGCGGGGTGTTGCGGATCAGCTCGACGTAGGCGAAGGAGAACCGATTGACGAGCCAGTTGCTTGATAACCGGCCGACGCCTACGAGAACCCCGAGGATGGTGGTCAGCACGATCCCCAGAAAAGAGACGCGCAGGGTATTCAAGAAACCCGTGACCATCGCCTGCCAGACCTGGTCGGAGGGGTGGTAGAGGCGGAGGATCCAGCGGCCTTGCTCCTTGGCCACGGTGTAGCCTTCATAGATTTGGAAGTCGGCCGGCTCGCTCAGGAACCCAAACGAGAACTTAAGATTCCTGTCGGCCATATTGGTGCTGGCCATGTACCCCAAGAACAGCAGCACCACGAGGACAACGGCAAGAAGTATGGCCTGGAAGATGACGGCGAGCTTGCGTTCGTCTTTCCAGAAAGGGACGGCCTTGGTCATAGTCTGGTTTCTCTTGGTTATGGGGTGAGCGGCCCCTTGCGGGGCCGCTCGTGAGGTTGCGGTTTACCTGAAGGGTGGCGAGTAGATGAGCCCGCCGTCGGTGTAGAGCGCGTTCGGGCTGCCCTTGCGAGGAATGTAGAAGGGGCTGTCGGGGCCCAGGTGACGCGCGTACATCTCTCCGTAGTTGCCCACGTGCTTGATCACACGCGCAGCAAAGTCGTTGCTAAGGCCCAAACCTTCACCCAAGTTGCTATCAACACCAAGGAAGCGGCGAATGCCGGGGTTGCTGCTCTTGAGCATTTCGCTGAGGTTGGCCTGGGTGATGCCGAACTCTTCGGCCTGCATGGTGGCGTAGACGATCCAGGTGAGGGCGTCGCGCCACCTGCTGTCGTTCTGGAAGGTGAAACCCGCGAGCGGCTCTTTGGAGAGCGTTTCGGGCAGGATCACGAGCGAGTCGGGGTCCTTACTCTTGGCCTTCCAGCCCACGAGGCCGGACTTGTCGGTGGTGACCGCGTCGCAGCGGCCCGACTCGAGCCCCGCCATGGACTTGCTGAAGTCGTCGAAGGTGAGCAGCTTGGTGCCCAGGTTGTGCGCGCGGTCCACGTCGGTCCAGTTCTTTTCGGTCGTGGTGCCCGCGTTGGTGCACACGGTGGCGCCCTTGAGGTCGTAGACCGATTTCACGCCCAGGCTCTTCTTGACCATCACACCCTGACCGTCGTAGAAGTTGACGGGCAGGAAGTCCACGCCCAACTGGCTATCCCGGTAAGTGGTAACGGTGGTGTTGCGGAAAACCACGTCCACCTTACCGGTCTGGATGGCGTTGAAGCGCACCTTGGCGTTCAGGGGTACGAAGTCCACCTTGGTGGGGTCGTCGAAGATCGCCGCGGCCACGGCGCGGCAGAAATCGACGTCGAACCCAACGTAGTCGCCGGTCTTTTCGTCAATGAAACCGAAGCCCGGCGCGCCCCCGTTGACGCCGCAAATAAGCTTGCCGCGCTGCTTGACCACGTCAAGGCGCGACTGCTGAGCGAATCCAAGGGCTCCCAACGACAACACGGCCAACAAAACAAGCAGTTTTCTCATAGGTTTCTCCTTCCAATGCTATATGCCCCTGCATTTTGCATGAAGTAAAAAGCGATGTCAAGAAAATACATCGCTGACGGATAGCCTA
>Ga0256832_1003469_pt1 | contig 10714 bp, 7 predicted proteins | sample 134614metaG_FD_190534 | JGI IMG/M metagenome (GOLD analysis project Ga0256832, IMG submission 190534) | Hydrothermal vent microbial communities from Lau Basin, Pacific Ocean - 134-614 | ecosystem: Environmental > Aquatic > Marine > Hydrothermal vents | place: Pacific Ocean: Lau Basin | collected...
TTCAAATGCTGCTAGCGCAGCGTTCAAATTGGCCTTTGGCCGTTCAATTGGCTCTTCGAGCCGTTCAATGGGGGTTTTAGTCAGTTTTGGAGATGGGTTATTTTTTTCCCGCAAGGTGAATACGTGGCTAAAAGTGGTTACTTATTCTTTGCCTCCTTCCTAGCCATTGTTTCTTTATACTTTTTAACATCCCAAATTATATCCCAACGCCTAGCATAATCAGCAAGTCTTCCCAGCCCCATTTTCGCACGCCTTTCATCAACATGCTCCGGGTCAATTAGCGGTGCAACATACGCTTCCCCCGTTTCTTTATCAGTATATATTTGACTTCCGTAGATTTGTTTCTTCCCTTGCCGCAAGGCCACCCGATCTTCTAAAAGAGCCAAATTACTGGGCCTAGCATTTCCTTTTTGAACCGCTTCTCTCATCATTGGCAAATATTTCTCTTGAGTCCCTAAATCCGCGTGCTGTATTACTAAAAATAGCGTCAAATTCCCCTTCTTTCCAACAGCAGCTGGTCCTAACCAACCTTTTGTGTCTAGGATTGATCGAACTTCAATTAAATTTAGAGAATCCTTTTCGTTTATGATTTTCCATTGGGCACGGACTTCTTTAGACTCTATCCCATATTTTTCCTGAATTCCGGGTAACTGTTTTCTATATTTTTGATCTTCTGTAAATATTTTTTCAAGCTTTGCAGCCAAAGGCTTATCTGAATATTTTGGTTCGTTTTTTTTATTCCATTTTACAATCTCAACAATCTCATCCCACCTTTTGTCTTTGTGTAAAAATTCCAAATCTGGATCAGTCGTAAGACGCTTTAAGTTACTATATCTACTAACATTCCCTAATCTAAATAAATGACTAAAGGCCTCATCGCTATTTCCTGCTAATGAATTTGCGCAAGCGGCCTTATACCTGTCATCATCAGCCACATCTCCGCCCATTGCGTCAAACCCTTCTTGAAACTTTTTTGCGGCAGAAGAATAGTCCTTTTGTTCATAAAGCGCCAAGGCTTCTTTTATTAAGATTGCATATTTTCCCTTGTCAACCTTTACAGATGATTCCGCTACTTTTTCAGTCCTACTTGTCTGAGTAACACTTCGTTTTTGCGTTTTACAAGCAGTCCAAAATACAATTGCTAATAAAAAGAGTATGATTTTTTTCATCATTTTGATTTTGTTTTTTTATCAATGATTCGGTAAAGAAAATATTTGTTTAGCCCAAAATACTTTCAATAAAAAAGTAAAGATACATCATTTCCTTCATTCTTTGTTGATATGGAATTAAGCCTGGGTGTTGACCATTGCTTGTGAATGATAAGATTTCGGAGATGCCTGTATTATTTTCCCTGTACCTAGCCACACTTTTTATCACTTGCCAATAGGGCGTACTCCTATCCTTAAGACCGGACAAAAAGATCATAGGGGGATATTCTTGTTTCTTAATATTTTGATAGGGAGAATAGGAATGCATATAAGCTAGCTCGTTTTCTAAATTAGGATTTCCCCATTCGCAATACTCTGTTGTTGTCAAATATAATTTATCATTCGACATTGTATTAATAACATCCAAATATGGATAATCAAAAATAGCCGCTACAAAAAGTTCCGGGCTTTCATTTATTGCTCCACCAACAACCACCCCCCCTGCACTTTGACCATAAGCCACGATTTTATCCGTCTGATATTTCTTTTTCTGTTTAAGATATTTTGCGCAAGCTAAATAATCAGAAATAGAATTTTTCTTTTGCATGCCCTTTCCTGCTTGATACCATTGTGTACCTTTCGCCCTGCTTCCTCTAACATGAGCGACTGCTATAACGTACCCATTATCCATCAATGTTTTTAAAAATTCATCATAACCCGCTTCCATAAAAGCACCATAAGCACCGTAAACTCTCAACAGAATACCTTTGACGGCTAAATTCTTTTTTGCACTTCGAGTAAGCGTAAGCGGAATCAACTGCCCATCTTCTGCTTCAACTTCAAGCGTTTCAGAGATATATTTTTGCTTTACTTTTTCATGCTCATCAAAACACAAATATGGCTTAAAAGATAGTGATTGATTTACTGAATTAAACATGTATTCCCGTCCGGGAATATTAGGCGATTCATAATAAAAATCAGGGAGACTGTCTCTTTCTAAATGAGCATCTTCAAACATTAAGGCATGATGCTTTTCAGGAAGGGAAAGTTCTTTACGAGATTTATCATCGACCGAGTAGGCATAAACCTTTGTTTTTCCTCCTTTAATAATTTTAACCAAATCAGAACCGTCCTTTCGGAAAAAATTATCAAAATATTCTCCGTCTCTTGGCTGTAAAATAACTTCCCAATCCATATTCCCATTTTTTTCCTTTCGGAAAATCATTTTTTTTTCGCCATTTTTACTCCCCAAAACATACCAATAAGTACTATCTTCTCTTACCCAATCCCCCACTAGCTCTCCATATCCAGTGAGTTGTGTAACGTAAAGACTATCTGCATCAGGCAAGTAATAAAACGAGTTGTCACATGAATTTCTAATATTAATAATAGTCGAATTCAAAGCCGTATTATAGCGCTCTATCTCATACGTATTATTTATCGGTTGTAGTAACATGCGGTTCTCCTTCAATGGTATATTAAACACAAACAGACCGTCCGTCCTTCCTGTCGCATCCAAAGTAACATAACATAAATTATCATTATTTTTCCAAAAAATTTGCTCATAAGTATTACTTAAAGAATCAACATATAAACCCGTCGTTAAATCCTTGATATAAAGCATTTGATTATCATTATATTCAAACACCATAGCTATTTGGTTTTTAGATGGACTTAAACTAAAATATTTCAATGTTGATTTTCCAGCATTTAATTCTGCAAAATCCACAACAATTTTGCTAAATACGTCCGAAGAATCGTATTCCATTAAGCCGAATTCTCCAGTAGGGGCATAACTTACGTTCACACTAGGCACTCCTGATATTGAGTTATTATTACACCTTTTTGTACCATGGGTAATTGCATAATAAATCTTATAAAACTTAGACTGATAAGGTCTAAAGAAGTTTTCAAAATAGTCATTCTCTTGGGCAATATAGTCTTGTGTCCGCACATCATGCGAATCTTCCAACCATCTATAGGCATCAACCATCCTTTGATTATTTAAGGTAACGGTATCATAATCTTCCTGCGGGTTGGGCGGTTGTAAATCTTTTTTATAAAATCTATTCTCAAACTGCTTTTCCAGCTTCCTATTTTTTTCCAATTGGTCTATTTCACTGTTTGTCAGGGACTTATAACTATCCCCTTTCTCATACTCTGCCCATATCTCACTATTATAACCAGTTGGAAAATCTCTTAAGTTAGCATATTGAATATCCTTCAACAAAGTGGGATCTGATTTATCAAAATGCTGTACAGAATCCAATTTCACATTATTAACAATTAATTCACGAGTACATTTGTACCTATGGGGAATCACCAAACACCGTCCTTTTGTATCCCTAGAAGGCATCAGCACTTGTTCCGTAAGAATGCGCTTTACAACCATTTTTTTCCCAATTCTTTCATAGTCAATTTCCAAGTCATTCACATCCGGAAACTGCCTACAACGTTCCTTATTTTTGTAGATTCCCAATTTGGTATTCTTTGCAAAACGTGCAGTTAACCGCACAATGGAAAAGTCTTCAATATCTACAAAAATTGTCCCTTCATAAACAGCATATTTCATCTTTCTATTCCATGGCTGATATACAAGTTCGGGTGCTTTAGGAAAATAATTTATAGTGTAGCAAATACGATCGCCAATATACACAGCACCCGTCTTTTTAAAGACATACTTCTTGCGTAGTCTTCTATCCAAAATATCTGAAAGGTATTTAACTTTATCCAAGGCAGTCATTGCTAATGGCCCACCATTAGGACTAGGAATACGCCCTTCTCCTTGATAATCACTAATTCGGCAGACGATTATTTTTGCTTCATCCTTCGTTGTGTTATAATATTTAAAATATTGGGGTAATCCAAAATAAAGACTACCTCCAGAATGTCGAAAATAATAGCTATCCCCATAATATTTACGAAAAGACTTTCTTACATACCTTTTCTGTGGATAACCCGTATAATAAAGCTTTACAATCGCTTCTTGTAATAGGACACAGGTATCATTTTGATAAATCAATTCTCGATAGAAAGCGTCTAAATTTATTGGCTTCTTGTAGTAGTTATTTTTTATCTTCTTTCTGGCTTTTTTGATGATTTCTATTGCACTGATTTTTGACAATTTACCCCGAATATCGACTTCCTGAATTTGAATAAAATCAGGTTTCAAATGCACATCAAAGTGAGTCTTTTTAAACAAGTCCACGTAAATAGAAGTATCCCGATACCCAACAAAAGAACATCTCAATGAATCTTTATAAAAATAACTAGCAGATAAGTTGAGTTGAGCAATTCCCGAAGCATCTACGATACTGCCTATATTGTTTTTTTGTAGATATACATTTGCAAAAGGTAAAATATCCCCAGAATCTTCATCCGTTACCTGAACGAATATTTCTCTTTGAGCAAAGGTATGGTATGAAAGTAAAACAAATAAAAAGAGTAGCAGATTCTTCATGACCAAATAAGGGTATGGTATTATTCAACTTTTATTAGCATCATTTTAACTAGCGATTATTGAACAAAGGTAAAACAACATTCCAATCCAACAAACATCTTACGCCAAAAAAATAAAAATATTTTATGGCAAAATGCTTTTAACACGTACCAATGTATAATATAACGGTGTAACGGTATAACGGTATAACGGTGTAACGGGAAGGCGGCCAAGAAATCCGTTAAAGGTCAAAGGTGAATTAAAGGTCAAAGGTGAAGGGTCAAAGGTGAAAGGTAGGCAGGAAATTAACGGTGTAACGGTTTAACGGTATAACGGTATAACGGGTAGGCAGCCAGGAGCTCTTTCCACTTGATCGTCCGAAGGACATTGAACGCCCGAAGAACAAATTGAACGCCGAAGGCAATTGATTTCCACAAGGCTTTTTTTCTTAACAACTAGTATTCCCGTTTCTCAGATGGCAAGAAATACCTAAATGACTTAATTTAGCTAAATTCAGTCAATAAAATGTCCTAATTTGGCTAAATACGGTTGTAAAGGAAGAAAAAATTGCTTATTTTTGTGTTTTACCGTTAGAATTAGCGCTTATGAAATACATCCAACGAGCCATATCAAACCAACTGAGTGAAAAGGTCATGCCCAATAAGGTACTATTTATTATTGGCGCAAGACGAGTCGGCAAAACAGAATTATTAAAAAAGTATATAGCCGAGATTCCACGCAATGACTATATTTTTTTGCGTGGAGACGACTATAATGATGTTCTCCTATTAAGAGAGCGCTCCGTTACAAACTACAAACAGTTATTAGGCAAATGCAAACTGCTCATTATTGATGAAGCACAAGAGATTCCGGAGATTGGGAAAAAATTAAAATTGATAGTAGATGCTATTCCGGGAGTCAAGGTTATTGTCACCGGTTCATCTGCGTTTTCTCTTTCCGGAGACGTTGGCGAACCATTGGTAGGGCGAAAAAATACTTTATTTTTATACCCTTTGGCACAAATGGAATTTTCTAAAGAAGAAACATTCAAAGAAACAAAAGAAAAATTGGAACAAAGACTAATCTTAGGCTCCTATCCCGAACTCGAACAATATGAGCTTTTTACCGACAAAGCAACCTACTTAAAAGAAATTTTAAATGCCTACCTTTTGAAAGACATTTTGGCTTTTGAAGGAGTAAAAAAATCTGAAAAAATATTAGATTTACTCAGGCTGATAGCCTTTCAAGTCGGTAGTGAAGTTTCCATACAAGAACTTAGCAACCAACTTGGTATTGCCAAAAACACAGTAGAACGCTATCTGGATTTATTGACTAAGGTATTTGTCATTTTTAAGGTCAGGGGTTTTAGCCGTAACCTTAGAAAGGAAATAACTAAAAATTCAAAATGGTATTTCTATGACAACGGTATTCGTAATATTATCATCAACAACCTGAACCCCATTGCATTAAGAAATGACATTGGAGCTCTATGGGAAAATTACTTACTAAGTGAACGAATTAAATATCAAAGTTACAATAGACTGCTAGTTTCAAATTACTTTTGGAGAACCTATGACCAACAAGAAATTGATTGGATCGAAGACCGAGACGGCATGCTTCATGCTTATGAAATCAAATGGAATCCAAAGCAAAAAGCCAAAATTCCGGTGGCTTGGAAAAAGGCTTATAAAAATGCTACTTTTAGCGTACTTAACCGGGAGCACTATCTGGATTTTATTGGGGGCTAGATTTTTTTTGCTCTTTTTTGTTCAAATGCTGCTAGCGCAGCGTTCAAATTGGCCTTTGGCCGCCTGCCAGCTGCAAGCAGGTTCAATTGGCTCTTCGTGCTGTTCAAATGGGTTTTTAGTCAGTTTTGGAGATGGGTTATTTTTTTCCCGCAAGGTGAATACGTGGCTAAAAGTGGTTACTTATTCTTTGCCTCCATCCTAGCCATTCTTTCTTTATGCTTTTTAACATCCCAAATTATATCCCAACGCCTAGCATAATCAGCAAGTCTGTACTCACAGTCCCTACAATATTGCCGAATACATCTTTAGTTTTTCGCATTTCTGTCTTTTTTAGCTCGGTAATAATCATTAACCCTCTTTAATGATTGTTCAAGTGGTGGAAAGATAAAGTAATCTCTTAAATAACCAACCGTATCTCTTCCAAAAGCTAACTTCTTTGGAACATAAACTCCGTCTTTCATCTCAATCTGCGTCCCAAACAATTGCTCACCGGTCTTTGCCAACAACCAACGATCATACAGCATTGCAAAATTCCGAGAGTTAATATTTTTATTTTTCAATGCTTCAAACATCAACACCAAGCACTCTTCTTGGAAAGATAAATTCCTGTCTGCGTGTACTGCGATTAACCCAGCAATACGACTCCCTTTTTTCCCTACTTCTGATATTCCCGGCCAACCACCTACAGAAATTATTATTTTTTCTAACGCAAGCTGGTTCAAAGAATCTCGACGCTTCTGCCCTTCCCATTCTTCCCTTGTAGGCTTCACCGAATAATATCCACGGCACTCCTGATCTTTAGATTTTAAAGATAATAAAACCATTCGCAAAGAATCGTATTGCACAGTATTTCTATTCGATGATTGTAAATAATCAAACTCAATACTCTTATGATAGTGCATTACAAATGTATCCTTATATATCAATAAAGAATCACGGTATATCAACCCATCTAAAATGGCTTTATTTAGATAAAAAATCACAGAATCATCCTGTCCTCTTGCATCAAAACAACGTGCGATGCGATATGCGTCATTTGGCACATCGAACCACCCCCACAAATAATTCATAGAAAAAGACGTATCCCTTTTTCCACAGGGAAAAGTATCAATTTGTCTATTTACGTAGCTAACAATTTCCTGCGGTTCAACTTGTCCAAGCATATCAAATGCAAGGAAAGCTACCAGCAACGCACTACAAATAATTCTGAATATTGCCGTTTTCATCGATAATAATTTTTTATTAAAAAAACGTTAAACTGCTTTGCTTCGACAAAAAAAAGGCGGGGCAACCCTAAACCTTCCTTGGGTGCTAACAAACTCCTTGAATCAAACAGCAGAAAAAGCATCAGATTCAATATGAAATTGAAATGTACAATTAGAAAGCTCGATTCCCATTTTCATACCAGACAAACTGTCAAAATCTAACTCATTAATTCTTGTAAATTCACAATTGTACCAATTCAACCATTCACATGCTTTATTTGTTGAAAAGTCCATCTTATTTGAAAAAATTAGTACTTTTTTTCTATTTGTTACATTCATTTTACCAAATCTAATAAATTATTTATTAGCATCATTTTAACTAGTGATTATTGAACAAAGGTAAAACAACATTCCAACCTAACGAACATCTTACGTTATAAAAGTAGAAACATTGTATAGCAAAATGCTTTTAACACGTACCAATGTATAATATAACGGTGTAACGGTGTAACGGTATAACGGTGTAACGGGAAGGCGGCCAAGAGATCCGTTAAAGGTCAAAGGTGAATTAAAGGTCAAAGGTAAAGGGTGAAAGGTGAAAGGTAGGCAGGAAATTAACGGTATAACGGTATAACGGGTAGGCAGCCAGGAGCTCTTTCCCCTTGAACGTCCGAAGGACATTGAACGCCCGAAGGGCAAATTGAACGCCGAAGGCACTTGAACGCCCGAAGGGCAAGTTGAACAAATTAATCACTACAGTCAAAAATTAAAGCACGGAACAAAATTTTATTCTGTTTACCTTAACTCCCCACTTCTTAGGGGGATTTAGGGGGTTAAAATAAGAGCGAAAACAGAATAAAATTTTGTAAACTCAAGAGCAAACCACTACTCTCGACTTTTAGGAGCAAACTCAACAGTATAACGGTATAACGGGTAGGCAGCCAGGAGCTCTTTCCCCTTGAACGTCCGAAGGACATTGAACGCCCGAAGGGCAAATTGAACGCCGAAGGCACTTGAACGCCCGAAGGGCAAGTTGAACAAATTGAACGCCGAAGGCATACTCAAACCCGCAAAAACACCCCCTTACGCCAAAACAACCACAAAACGATCCCCACCATCCCAACCGTAGTCAAAGCAAAAAACAACGAGCCATTCATATTCCCAAATACCGGTGCATACCATTTCTTAAAAATCCAGGAATAGCCACTCCATTTCGTCCCGGCATCATCCACCCATTTCACTTTAATCAGTATCTTAACAATTACGATTGACAATACAAAGCCTAAAATGGCATTCTTCCCAAATACCTGAAACGGGAAAGTCCATTTGCGCAAGCCCCGAATGTCTATCACCCAAAGCAGAACACCCAAAACAAGACTCGCTATCCCGCCGGTCACCAAGACATAAGAGCTCGTCCAAAGAGCTTTGTTTATCGGGAAAAAACGCCCCCAAAACAGCCCCAATCCAAGACCGATGATTCCATAAATGAACATCTTTTTTATGGCCTCCGACAAATCTTTTTCCTGCTTGATTATCCAAGCCGTAAAATAACCCAATAATATCGTCACCACCGATGGAAAAGTACTCAAGATTCCTTCCGGGTCAAAGGCGATTTTATGGCCATGCCACATGTGATTTGCGCCCAACACCTTCAAGTCTAACAGCCTAGCGGCATTCTCTTCCAAGCTATAGGGAGCAGCTCCCCCGAAATAATACATTACCCCCCAATACCCCAGCAAGATGACCACCGAACTAATCAATAATTGCCTTTGCGAAAGCTTTAAGACCATCGTTCCCGCCAATCCATAAGCCAATCCAATCCGCTGCAATACCCCAAAAATCCGAAACGTACCCATGTCCAATCCGACAAAAGGAAACGCACGCAACAAGGCTCCAATCATGAAAATCTTAAATGCCCGACTCCATATCCGCCGCCCCCGTAGGGACGCACGACCGGCGGCCATCGACAAATACATCGACACACCCACAATCCACATAAAAAAAGGAAATACCAAATCTGTCAACGTAAATCCGTGCCACTCGGCATGCCGAAAAGGTGGATAAACATACGCCCAACTCCCCGGCGTATTCACCAAAATCATCAACATCATCGTCGCCCCGCGAAAGACATCCAAGGCCAATAATCGCTTATTCTTTTTCATTTTTTTGGCTTAAGTTAAGTTTTGAGTTTACTCCGAAAAGTACCCATTATGAATACTCGAAGGAATGAACAAAATTTTATTTTGTTCCCATTCTCCCAATAGCCAGCTATCGGCAATAGTAGGGCTCAAGAGTCAACCATCACACCCAACTCCACCGCTACATCTCCGTAGGAAATTGATACATCTCCCGACTGGCTCGACGTGTATTCGGAAACAAATCCAAATCTATACCTTCCGGCAAACTGGTCTCACAATACCAGCGCCCGATTTCCGGTTTTTCCGGCAAGGACTTGGCCTTATCCCAATCTCTTTCAGGAACTAACACCGGCGCACGCAACCAACCGGGCGCAGATAATGCCACCGGCTTTGGCATCAACCAATAATGCTCTTCCGCAATGGCCTGCCACACCCGAAGATGATTTTGGCGAAAATAACTAAAATTTTCTACTTGCTCCCATTGTGCTTTCGCCAAAACAGCTTGGGCGGGGTAGATTTTAGTGGTTTGGCTTTCGCTAAATGTCCACTTTTTCTCCCAGCGTTTATTGCCGTGCTTAATATCTAACAAGCCTTTATCCGGTATCTTCCGGTCTTCATAAAAATCAATAAAGGCTTCCAATATCTCTTTTTGTGTAAACTCCGGAAATGGTGCGGCCGCTTGTATCTCCTTTATCCTTTCGGAAAAATCCTTATTATTTTTAATGGCTATCATCCCGCCTTGCATGGTGTTAACCGGCATCATAGCATTAAAACTAAACAACGCCAAATCCCCGAAACTACCCAAGGGCTTTTGGTCAAACAAAGCGCCGGGCGCATGCCGGCAATCCTCTATCACCAACACATCATGCGCCTGACACAAGGCCAAAATCTCCGCCAAATGATTGCTCGGAATCCCCAAAAAATAAGGCAAAAACAAGGCATTGGCTCCATCTTCTATCGTCGTTTTCAATTCTTTCAAGTCCGGCCCAAAACTCTCTAATTCAATGTCTATCCACTTGATTTTCAAATCATTACG
>Ga0256832_1003470_pt1 | contig 10713 bp, 7 predicted proteins | sample 134614metaG_FD_190534 | JGI IMG/M metagenome (GOLD analysis project Ga0256832, IMG submission 190534) | Hydrothermal vent microbial communities from Lau Basin, Pacific Ocean - 134-614 | ecosystem: Environmental > Aquatic > Marine > Hydrothermal vents | place: Pacific Ocean: Lau Basin | collected...
GATGACCACCACCTTCTTGGATGTGTTGGCCGCCTCAAGGAAGTAACGATGCGTGCCATCCCAACCGCCATCATGCAGGAAGCGCTCGGTGTCGATCATCTTCACGCCCAGAGGCCGTCCCTGCTTCTCCAGATCCGCATAGTTCACCAGCCAGATCTGGCCCGCTTCCTTGATGTTCACGATCCATTCGGGGCTGAAGTGCGAGCTGACGATGGCGGCCACGCGGTTTTCTCGCAAGAACTCGCCCTGGCTGCGGTCATAGCCCTGGGTGGAGACCATCTTCAGGGGCTCCAGGGTCTGACCATCCACCACCACCATGGCGCTGGGCCAATAGCAGCCGACGATGGCGTATTTGCCCTCGAAGCCTTCGAATTTGCTGGTGTCCACCGACCGGGCGTCGAGGCAGGTCTTGGTTTCGGCCACCAGCGTCGGCTCCTTGCTCCACAGGTCGATGAGGCTCAGCTTGCCATCGCGGCCGATGACATAGAAGTAGCGTCCATCCTTGGAAGAGCGCAGAATATGGCTGGCGAAGCCCGTGGGAAGCACCGCCACCTTCTCGCGTTTGTCGCCATCGATGATGGCCACCTTGCCCACATCGCGCAGGATGACGCCGAAGAAGTTCTGCCAGTTGCGATCCGTTTCGGGCTCGGTGGGGCGCTGATCCACCGGCACGTGCACCACCCAGGAATCTTTGATATCGGGGAATTCCCACGTGGGCGGTTCGGGCACGGGCGAAAGCACGTAGCGGGCCATCAGGTCCACTTCGTCGGGAGAAAGAATGCCCAGATTGCCCCAGGCGGGCATGCCGCCAAAGCCGTTGGTGATGATGTTCTTGATGAAGTTCAGGTCGCGGCCACGCTCGGCCAGGGCCTCGGGGGTGATGTTTTTGCCCGTGGCGCCCTTGCGCAGCACGCCATGACAACCGGCGCAGCGATTGAAGAAGATGCCCTTGGCCTGCTCGAACTCCTCATCGCTGAGCAACGCCTCCTGCGCGGGCGGAGTCTCTTCCTGCTTGCCTTCGGACGTGGCCGATTCACCGCCGCCGGCCACCTTGCCGCCGCTCATCAGATAATCGGCCACCGCGTCGATCTCATCCTCGGTGAGCGTGCCCAGCATGGGCGGCATGGCTGTGCAAGGCCCGGCCGGACAATCCTTCACCTTCACCGCGTCCGGGTCCTTCATGGATTGGACGATATAGTCTTTATCAGCCCGATCCGCGATGTGAGTCAGGTCGGGGCCCAGATTGCCCCCGCCATCGAAGCCGGGCACGACATGACAGGCGGTGCAGCCCGCTTTTTTGATGGCGGCCACAGGATCGGCCTTCGACGCAGCGGCTTCTTCCTTCGCCGCCGCTTTTTGGGCCTCTTCCTTGGTCTTCTCGGCCTCGGCCTTGGCCTTTTCTGCCTCCTTCATGGCTGCATCCGCCTTCTTGTTGGCTTCTTCCACCTCGGCTTGCGCCGTGGCCCGAGCCGATTTCACAGCCGCGTCCGCGTCCGCCTTGACAGCCGACACCGTTGCAGAGACGTCTACGGTCGGGGCCTTTTGGCCGCCGCACGACGCCAGCGCAACGAGCGTCAATAGCAAAATCAAAATGATGACTGTGCGTTTCATGGGTGCTACTCCTCCTTGATGAAAAAATGTGATAGGAAAGGCGTCACGATATTCATAGTAAGACGCCCTACCAACAGGGTAGCAGGCATCAATCCAATTTTATATGACCAGCATCACACAAAACGCGTCAGTTGGTAACTCCTAACATACTTGACTTTAAATCTCAAAAAACACGAAGGAGCGAAGTTTTTTCGAAGGCGCGAAGGGAAAAAGAGGCAAAGAAAAACTTAGCGCCTTGGCGACTTTGCGTGAGATTAGTTTTTTGGTTCCGGCTTGTCCGGGTTGGGGCACACCCCCGTTCTGCGTCGCCTTGATGTCATAGCTCAAGATTAGTTTTTTGGTTCCGGCTTGTCCGGGTTGGGGTGCTATCGATTCGCGATCTGCTCCAACCCCGCCCGATCTCTGATGAGCACCCGCCCGCGCAGGGTTTCGACCAGGCCTTTGTCTTCCAATCGGGCCAGCGCCCGCGAGACGCTCTCGCGCGAAGCGCCCACCAGCCCCGCCAGCTCCTGCTGAGTGATGCGCAGCTCCCAAACGCCTTCGTCCGCCACATACGCCTGCCGCTGCAGTTCATCCAGCAAGGCCACGGCAACCCGCTCCTTGACAGGACGAAAAGCCACCAGCTCCATACGCCCCAACACCCGGCGCACCTCCATCAGACATCCTTGCTGCACCACCGAAAGCAGCACCGGGCAATTGCGGGCCACCTCATTAAAGGCCCCCACCTCTCCCCAAAACAGGGTGACGTCAGTGACAGCCCAGGCGGTGCCCAATTGCACGCCCTGATCCAACAACGGCACAGGACAAAAAGTTTCTCCGACGCTACGCATACACAAAATGCAGGGATGCCCCTCTGGCGACACCCGCTCGATCTTGACCCGGCCCTCTATGGTGAAATAGATCGCATTGCCCCGATCGCCTTGCAAAAAAACCGATTCCCCCATCCGATAATGCCGAATAAAGAAGATCTCTTGCAAACGCAACAGACAATTCCCGGGCAGATTGCCAAACACCCGGATCAATTGACCAATGGAGGGATGAGGAGAATCATTCATGGGCGGGGAGCGCGCTCAGTGGGATAGGTGGGCTACATGGATTGCATCCGATTTTATCATAACATGCGTTATGTGACATAGATCATAGAAGCAAAAAAAGATAATTTCCTAAAATGGAATAATCTCATTTCGTAACAGCTCGCGTATCCTGCCTGAGAGCCGCGAAGGATGCCAGGACGCCAAGAAAAAAGTTTCGCACAACGTCTTTTTGCATCTTCGCGACGAAAAGGTGATGTGATATTTGAGCAGTTGCCGTTTTATGAGAGATGTCATCCACTTCCACACCACATCATTCAAAAAGGAGGTCTTGCATGGACTACGGTTGGCTCGAAATCACGGTGGCTGCGATCTTTCTGTCCGTGGTCATCACGCTGGTGATCAGCCGCGGAGCCGGATGGCTTTCGTGGCGCTTTTGGCGCAACGCCATGGTTGTCAGCAGTGTGGTGATGTTTGCCGTGCTGCTGTGGCTGAGTTTCGACACGGCCGCGCAGACCCGTCCGGGCGGCGAAAGGCTGGCCCCCTGGACGGCTATCAACCACGAAATCGGGCTCAAATGGGATGCCGACAGGCGCTGGCAGGCGCCGGTCATCGGCGAGAAGACGGGCTTCTTTGGCAAGGAGTATAGCCCCGAAGAGGCTTTCGAGCTGGTGAGCCTGGGCAAGCTGACGGTGCAATCTCGCAACTGCATGGAGTGTCATACGCTGTTGGGAAATGGCGCTTACTACGCCCCAGACCTGACGCGGGCGTGGCTGGATCCATGGTGGGAAGAGCGCATCATGCCCATGGTGGGCGCGCAAAGCCATGAAGAGGCCATGAAGACATGGCTGATGAACCCGCCCCAGTATCCCCAGGGCAAGCGCCAGATGCCCAATCTCAAGCTTTCGGACGAAGAGGCCACAGCCCTGGTGGCTTTTCTGAAGTGGATGTCGGCGACCGACACCAACGGCTTCCCTCCGCGCTTTGGCAACTACCGGTAATCCAACGAGGAAGGTGATTATGACTCAAGAAACATCGACCCATCCCAAGATTTATGAATCGCAGAAACTGGCGCGCTGGTACTTCGTGGTGGCCATCACCCTCTTCGGCGCCCAATTGATCTTTGGTTTAATTGCTACTTATCAACAAAATGATCCCAGCTTCCTCTTCAAACTGGCGCCTTTTATGACCAATCGCATGTTGCACGTGAACGCGTTAATCGTGTGGCTGTTGGTGGGCATGATGGGCGGCGTCTATTGGTTCCTGCCCCGAGAAACGGGCCGGGAGGTAGTGGGCATCACCCTGGCGAAGATCATCTGGTGGGTGATCGTGGCCGGGGTCACCGTGGTCATCCTGGTCTTCTTGCTGGTGCAATATGGCCCGGCCAAAATGACGAGCATCTGGTTCATCAACGAGGGTCGCGAGTATCTCGAAGCCCCGCGCTGGGCCGACCTGGCCATCGTGTTGTGGGTGGCCATCTTCCTGTTCAATGTCATCGCCACCGTGATCAAATCCCGGCGCATCACAGGCATTTTGCTGGTGCTCATCTTCGATCTGGTGGCGCTGGGCGCTCTCTACACCGCGGGCATGCACTTCACCGTCAACCTGACCATGGATCAATTCCTGTGGTGGTGGGTGGTGCATCTGTGGGTGGAAGCTACCTGGGAGGTGCTGGTGGGCGTGCTCATGGCCTGGTCGCTGATGTATCTGCTGGGCACATCCCGCAAAATCCTGGAAACCTGGCTGTTCATCGAGGTGACGCTGGTGTTTGGCACCGGCATTATCGGTCTGGGACATCATTATTTCTGGATTGGCACCCCCGAGTATTGGCTGGGCCTGGGCGGTTTCTTCAGCGCCCTGGAGCCGTTGCCTCTCATCGCCATGGTGGTGCACGCGGTGTATGATGCGGGCGGACATCGTCTTAGCGCTGTGAACAAGGCAGCCATGTTCTGGGTGCTGTTCCAGGCCTTTGGCAACTTCATCGGCGCCGGGGTGTGGGGCTTTATGCAGACCCTGCCCCAGATCAACATGTATAGCCACGGCACGCAAATGGCCGCGGCGCACGGCCATCTTTCCTTCACCGGCGCTTATCTTTCCACCGTGATGGTGCTGGTGTACATCGCCGCCCAAAATCTGCGACGCCCGGTGCAAAGGCCGCTGGATTCCAAATTGTGGAAATGGGCGGCGGGCGTGTTGCTGTTGGGCATTGTGGGCGTGGCCGGAGCGTTCACCCTCTCTGGCTTTACGCAAACGCTGGTGGAGCGGGCCGTGGGCGGCAGCACCTGGGCCGCATTCATCAACGCCTACACCCATCCCTGGTATGCTGGCACCCTGGGTTGGCGCTACTTCTTCGGATGGATTGCACTGATAGGGTATGTCGTGCTGGTTTGGGACTTGCTCACCATCGGCAAACGCCCGACCGCAGCCATAAGTGGAGGCGCTCATGATTAGTCCTGATGAAATCGCCCAGATTGTGGGCACGATCATCGTTTATGGATTCCTGTTCATCTTCTTCGCCGGCATGTACGCCACGTTCTATCCCCTGGGCAAGTTGTTCAAGAAGCCCTGGTTGATGTGGATAGGGTATGCGTTTGCTGTGGCGCAGTTTGTTTCGGCGATGATCATGGTGTCCACCGGTTATCTGGATGCCTTCTGGGTGACGCTGGTGGTCTTCACAGCGCTGGCGTATCTGGTGATCCCGCCTGCCATGTGGCGGCTGGTGCTCGCCTTCCATCGACAGGAAAAAGAACAGGAAAGCTCCATATCGCACGCTCATTCAGGCCTCTACTAATGCAGGGAGGAGACCATGGCAAAAATCAAACGCGTTGAAGTTTATGTGGACGGCGCCACAAAGCCGTTCAAGGTCATAGAGAAAGAACCCTTTGCAGTCAAGCTGCATCCCGATGAATTTTCTGAAGGAGATCATGTCATGCAGGTGGTGGTGGCGTATGACAACGGCGATTACCATGAGCAGCCGTACATCTTCACCATCGCCCACAAGAACGAAGTTTCTGTCGGACACATCAGCCGCGCGCCCATCGGCAGCCCCATCGAGGTCGATCTCATCGATCCGATGGAGACGGCGGGCATGCCCGCGCCCAATCTGGTGTATCACGCCATTCTGCCGGCAGTCTTGTTCATCCTCATCCTGGTGGTCAGCGGCTGGTTCTCCATCTATGGCGATACGTCGGCCAGCGATGAGGTCACCAACATCCAACCCATCAGTCACGTCCAACCTCAGGCGGGGGCGGCCAGCGGCGGCGCTGTCGATGGCGCTGCGCTCTATGCCGAGAACTGCGCGTCCTGTCACGGCGCCAATGGCCAGGGCCAGGGCGATATCTTCCCGGCGTTGGCGGGCAACGCCAATCTGGCCGATACTGACCTGGCGCTGAATACGGTCATCCACGGCCGCGAGGGCACGGCCATGCCCGTTTGGGGCGACCAGATGAACGATGAGCAGATAGCCGCGGTCATCAATTACATACGTTCGGCCTGGGGCAATGATTTCGGCTCTGTCACGCCCGAGGATGTAGCGGCCAAACGCTAAACGCGGTCAGCCCTTTCGACAATCGACGCCACACACCAGCATCGGCCGGAGAGTGCGCCTCATCAGTGCGCGTTCCGGCCGATGTTCGCGTTGGTGGAGTAAGTTGGGGCTTTATCGATGGGACCCGTGCTTGGCAGGAAAAAAGTGTCTCACGCAAAGACGCAAAGGGGAAAGGTGGGGGTCGCGCCCGCCAGAAGTGCGTTCCGGCGGGGTTAGCGCGGTGCAACGCTTCACCCCAAAGCAGGCAAGAATCGGCCAAAAACAGCAATTCCAAATTTAGAATCCGCAAGCGGAAAGGAGGCCGGGAGGGGGCTTGTCTCCGAACCAAATTCGAAATTGCTGGGCAAAAAATCAGATGATTTGATAAAGATGGGGAATCGTTTATAATTACAGACATGCCCAATCCCCTCATCGCCCTCAGCGCCGGCATTCTTTTTTTGGTTGTTCTTGCCATCATCTTCTGGCCCGACCGCGGGCTCTATATCCGCTGGCAGCAGGCCCGACGCATGTCGGCCCGGGTGTTGCGAGAGGATGCGCTGAAGTATCTCTACGCGGGCGAGCTGGAAGGACGGGCCGTGACGCTTTCCAGCCTGGCCGGTGAGCTGGGCGTGAGCCTGGATGAGGCCGCCCGGCTGCTGGGGGAAATGACTCGCCTGGGGCTTGTGGAGGCCCGGGACGACGCGTATGAGCTGACCGTCACCGGCCGCGAGGTGGCGGTGCAGGTGCTGCGCGCCCACCGCCTGTGGGAGCAATATCTGCATGATTTCACCGGATACAGCGAGGAGGAGTGGCACGCCCGGGCCGAGGAGCAGGAACATCGCCTGGGGCCAGACGAGGTGGCCGCGCTGGATGAGCGTCTCGGACATCCCCTCTACGATCCACATGGCGATCCCATCCCCACCGTCGAAGGAGAGGTGGCCGCGCCCAAGACCATCCCTCTTTCGCAGCTCGAACCCGGGGATATCGCCCGGGTGGAGCATCTGGAGGATCAGCCGGAGATCGTATACGCCCAACTGGTGGCCGAGGGCCTGCACCCGGGCATGGAGGTGCTGCTGCTGGAGAAAACGCCGCAACGCATCCGATTTTTGTCCCGGGGAGATGAGCATGTGCTGGCGCCGGTGCTGGCCGCCAACGTCTTTGTACTGCCAGTGCCCAAGGAAAAAGCGGCCGAGGTGGCCGCGCCCCTGGGCGACCCGCTTTCATCGTTGAAGCCGGGAGAGGAGGCCGAGATCGTCGACATCAGTCGCACCATGCGCCCAGTGGAGCGACGCCGCCTGCTGGATTTGGGCGTGCTGCCCGGAACCAAAATCCGGGCGGAATTCGTCAGCCCCACCGGAGACCCCGTGGCCTACATGATCCGCGGTGCGCTCATCGCCCTGCGCCGGGAGCAGGCCGAGAAGATTTTCGTTCACCCCCTGAATGGGAACTCAGCGACGCCAGGAGAGAGGGAAGCCGCCGCACTCAGCGCAGATTCCAGCCATCGAGAAAAGAATGCGTGACAAGAGGAAGCAATCGAAAGGCCCCAAAATCAACCTGACGCCGCCGCCCGCGGGCGCGGGCTGCGCGACCTGCCCTGTCCACAACCTGGCCCACCTGCAAAAGCTGGGGGTGGATATGACCGATTGGGATTATGTGGTGGCCCTGGCGGGCAATCCCAATACGGGCAAAAGCACCACCTTCAACGCCCTCACCGGCCTCAAGCAGCACACGGGCAACTGGCCCGGCAAGACGGTGACCCGGGCCGAGGGCGGTTTTGAGTATGGCGGGCGTCGCTACAAGCTGGTGGATCTGCCTGGCACCTACTCGCTGCTGGCAACCAGCCTGGATGAGGAGATCGCGCGGGATTTCATCCTGTTTGGGCAGCCCGATGTGACCGTAGTCGTGGTGGACGCCACCCGGCTGGAGCGCAATCTCAATCTCACCCTGCAGGTGCTGCAGATCACCAATCGGGTGGTGGTGGCGCTGAATCTGATGGACGAGGCCCGGCGCAAGGGCATCCAGGTGGACGAGCGGCGGCTGGCCCGCGATCTGGGTGTGCCAGTTGTTCCCATGGCCGCACGCCAGGGAGAGGGCATCCCCGAGCTGCTGCAAGCCATCGATGACGTGGCCAATGGCCGCACCGCGGGCAAACCGCCTCGCATCAAGCTGCGCTCGCCCCAGGTGCGGCGGGCCGTGGCCGAACTAACGCCTCTCATCGAGCAGGCATTCCCCGGACTGCCCAACGCCCAATGGGTGGCCCTGCGCCTGCTGGACGCGGATCAGAGCATCATCGATGCCGTGAAAACCGGCGAGCTGGGGGATTTGAGCAAGGGCGTGGTCGAGGAAGACCTGATCGAGGAGGTCGGCGGCGGAATCGCGGCCGCGGAGGCGTCGATGATGCCCGAACGCGAAGCGTTGATCCAGAAATTGCTTGAAACGGCCACCCGGTTGCGGTGGGAGATCGGCGGAGATTTTCATGAGCAGATCATCGAAGACATCTACGCCGAGGCCGCTCGCATCGCCGAGCGGGCCGTGACGCGCCCGGGCGAGACCCCGCGCTTCGATCTGGATCGCACCATCGACCGCATCGTCACCAGCAAAATCTGGGGATTTCCCATTATGATCGGGCTGTTCGCCCTCATCTTCTGGCTGACCATCACCGGCGCCAATTATCCCTCCGATCTGCTGGCGGATTTGCTCATCGGCAAAATCTACCCCTTCCTCAAAGAGATCGCCAACGCCATCGGACTGCCCTGGTGGCTCAGCGGCATCCTCATCGATGGCGCTTATCTGGCTACGGCCTGGGTGGTGAGCGTGATGCTGCCGCCCATGGCGATTTTCTTCCCCCTCTTCACCTTGCTGGAGGATTTCGGATATCTGCCCCGGCTGGCTTTCAATCTGGACGGGCTGTTCCGCAAGTCGGGCGCGCATGGCAAGCAGGCGTTGAGCATGATGATGGGCTTTGGCTGCAACGCTGCCGGGGTGATCTCCACCCGCATCATCGACAGTCCCCGAGAGCGCCTCATCGCCATCATCACCAACAACTTCGCGCTGTGCAACGGGCGCTGGCCCACGCAGATTCTCATTGCGTCGCTGTTCATCGGCTCGCTGGTTCCGGCCTATCTGGCGGGCGTCGTTTCCGCGGCTGCGGTGGTGGGCGTGGCTCTGCTGGGCGTGCTGCTCACCTTCCTGGTCTCTTATTTTCTCTCGCACACCATGCTGCGCGGCGAGGTGTCCACCTTCAGCCTGGAGCTGCCGCCCTATCGCCCGCCCCGCATCCTGCAGACCATCTACACTTCCCTCATCGACCGCACCATCTACGTGCTATGGCGGGCCATCCTCTTCGCCGCGCCCGCGGGCCTGGTCATCTGGCTGCTGGCCAATGTACAGGCGGGGGGCCGGCCTATCGCCAACCATATCGTCGCCTGGCTGGACCCCATCGGCATCCTCATCGGCCTCAACGGCGTCATCCTGCTGGCCTATGTGGTGGCCATCCCGGCCAACGAGATCGTCATCCCCACGGTACTGATGCTGACGGTGCTGATGGCGGGCCTTTCTTACGGCAATGCGGAGGGCTCTCGCACCATCTTCGAGGTGAGTTCCACCGAAGACCTGATGCGCATCTTCCAGGCGGGCGGCTGGACCCTGCTGACCGCGGTGAATCTGATGGTGTTCAGCCTCATCCACAACCCGTGCAGCACCACTATCTACACCATCTACAAAGAGACGGGCAGCCGCAAGTGGACGACGGTGGCCGCGCTGCTGCCCCTGGCGTTGGGCTTCATCGTCACCTTCTTCATCGCCCAAATCTGGCGGCTGATCGCAATGCTGGCGGGGTGAGGGAGCGGGAGGGGGCAGTGTTCAGTCTTCAGTGTGGGCCATACTAAAAAGGCATGGTTCATTTTCGTTCAAAACGACCTTTACAATTTCTTCGTCGAACGTCATACGTCAAACATCAAAAAGAGCCTTTTCGTCACGCATTGACGGTGGACGCATTACGTCTGACGTGCTTTGCCAGGCGTTGACCACATAAAATTGTAAAGATGCAGGAAGGACGGTTTGAACCACGCCAGAAAAAGGCTTCGCACCCTCCGTGTCTCTATGGTAAAACAACCTTTTTGCGGTGAAGCCGATGATTAGAACCCGCGCAGCCTGGTCAGATCGGCCAGGCCCGCGGGCAGGGCGGCGATGCGCTGCACCAACGCCAGCCGCGCGGCCCGCAGCGCCGGGTCATCGGCCATGACCAGCACGTTCTCGAAGAAGGCGTTGATGGGGGCTTGCAGCTCGCGCAGGATTTCGATGAGCGCGGGCATGTCGTGGCGGGCGGCCAGTTTTGCGGCCGCGGCCTCGTACGCGGCATGGAGTTCATGGGTGGCGGGCTCCACGTAGGCGTCGGGGTTGAGCTCGTAGGTCTCGTCCAGATTGCGCACGATGCGCTTGGTGCGGGCGTACGCGGTGAACGCGTCCTCCCACCAGGGCTGCTGCACGGCCTGGGCCAGGGCGGCCACCCCGTCCAACGCCCGGGCCGGGTTCCAAGCCTGCTCA
>Ga0256832_1003471_pt1 | contig 10713 bp, 10 predicted proteins | sample 134614metaG_FD_190534 | JGI IMG/M metagenome (GOLD analysis project Ga0256832, IMG submission 190534) | Hydrothermal vent microbial communities from Lau Basin, Pacific Ocean - 134-614 | ecosystem: Environmental > Aquatic > Marine > Hydrothermal vents | place: Pacific Ocean: Lau Basin | collected...
GCGGACGAGCACCTACCGCGGGCAGGAGCAGTTACAAATCACCTGGCAGGCGGCCTTCCCCACCGAGGCGCGCCCCGCGGAGGTCGCGCCCGCCCGCCCGCAGCGGCAGGTGGTGGATGCCCGCCACGTGGAGGAGGCCGCCGCGGCCCGCTGGCTCTCTCGCCCCGGGACGGTGGTGTGGGCGGAGGGCGGGCTGCTGCCTCAGGGCCGCGGGCGCCACGAACTGGAACCCGCCAAAACGCTGGTGGTGTGGAGCGCGCCGCCTTCGGAGGCCATCCTGCAACGGACGCTGGAGCGCGTCCAACCGCAGACGGTGGTGCTGGTGGCCCGCGACCCGCGCCTGGACGAACCGCAGGTCTTTCTGCGGCGGCTGGCGGGGATGGTCAAGTACGCCCTCCAGACCTACGAGGGACGCATCGTTCTGGAGAAGGCCGCCGCGGCCCTGGCCCAACGACTGGATACGCTCCTGGCCGGGCTGGCCTGGCTGGCGGCGGAGGGGCACATCACCCTGCTGGAGGGGGACGAGGAAACCTATCGGGTGGGGACGGGCAGCGGGAAGCGGCAGCCGCAGGAGGCCGCCGCCCTGGCCGGGCGCATCCGCTCCCTGCTGGAGGAGACAGCCGAATACCGCCGTTACGTGCGCCGGGCGGATTTGTCGGGGTGGCTGGCCGGTTAGCACGGCCCAAAACTGCACGCGAATGCCCCAAAACGGCTATTTTGCATCCGCTCCAGAACAGGTATAATCAACACAGTCTTGTGCCATCCCATCACCCCCACTTGTGAGAGACACCCATGCGCATCATAGATAAATCTCCCCTGGTTGCTGAAGACGGCAGCATCAGCCTCTTCAACCGGCTGCGCGGCACCTTGCAGTACGGCAATACCTGGTTTCGCGATATGCAGGCGCAGGAGGAGGCCATCCGCGCCCTCAGCCCCGTGCTGGACAATCGCTACACCTTGCTACGCAACATTGTCCTGCCCGATGTCGGAGTTCCCCTCCCGATGACTCTGGTCGGCCCTAACGGCATTTGGGTGCTGTATGTCAGCGGCCTGCGCGGGGTTTACCGGGCCAAAAACGACACCTGGTCGCGCATGGATAGCGGGCATTTCAAGCCCGTCAAGCCCAACCTTGTGCGGCGCACCCAATTGCTGGCTCGTGCCTTGCAAGCCTATCTGGAAAAACAGGGGCTGCACAATCTCCCCGATGTGCAGGGCGCGCTGCTCTTTACCGACCCGGCCCACCACGTGGACACCATCAACCCCGCCGTCCGCGTGGTACTCAGTGATGCGCTGGAACGCTTCGCCATTTCCATCACCCGCCAGGCCGAGACTCTTACGCCGCAGCAGGTGGAGGGCGTGATATCGGCCTGCGTTACCGAACCTCCCGAAGAATTGCCGGAAGAAGATGACGCCTTTGCCTTGCGCGAGGAACTTCCCGAGGGGGAAACCTCCGTCCCGCGGGCCGCGGCCCCATCAAAGGCAGGTCCCCTCAGCGATTTCGTAGGGCGCATCAATCTGACATCCAAACAATGGATGCTGCTGGGAGGCATGTTTGCGGCTGAAGTTGTCATTCTCTTTCTTTTCGTCCTGCTTTTGATGTTCCGCTGACCCATCCCGCCGGTGGGCGTTTCTCATGCCCCAGAATCCCTTCCTATCCATCATCATCCCCGCTCACAACGAAGAGAACCGCCTGCCCGGAACGTTGGCGCAGGTGGTTGATTTTTTGCGCGCCCAGCCCTATCGGGCCGAAGTGCTGGTCGTGGAAAACGGCAGCACAGACCGCACCTTGCAAGTGGCCCAGGAATGGGCCGCGGCGCACTCCGCCTTGCGGGTATTGCATACCGACCAGCGAGGCAAAGGGTTGGCCGTTCAGACCGGTATGCTGGCAGCACAAGGGGAGTACCGCTTCATGTGCGATGCCGACCTCTCCATGCCGATTGCGGAGGTCAACCGCTTCTTGCCCCCCGCCCTGAGGGATTTCGACATCGCCATCGGTTCGCGGGAGGCCGCGGGCGCGGTGCGCTACCACGAGCCGGTGTACCGCCACTGGGGAGGGCGGCTCATCAATCTGCTCATTCGCACCCTGGCTCTCCCCGGCTTGCAGGATACCCAGTGCGGTTTCAAGTGTTTTCGCGCCGCCGTGGCGGAGGACGTCTTCCGCCGCCAGACCCTGCCCGGCATCTCCTTCGACCCGGAAATTCTGTTCATCGCCCGCCGCCGCGGGTACCGCATCGTCGAAGTGCCCATCCCGTGGTATTTCGACCCCGAAAGCCGCATCCATCTTGTGGGCGATACGCTGCAACTGGTACGCGACCTGCTGACCATCCGCCGCAACGCCAGAGAAGGCCGCTATGACCGAGTATCCCACCCTCAACCTGGAACGTGAGTTGTGGGCGCGGGGGTTTCGACGTCTGGCCGGGGTGGATGAAGCCGGACGCGGCGCGCTGGCCGGGCCGGTTGCTGCGGCGGTCGCCATCCTGCCGCCCGACCCGCAAATTGAGGAGACCTTGCGGGGGGTGCGCGACTCCAAGCAGATGACGCCCTCCCAAAGGGAATCCTGGGCCGAGAGACTTCCCGCTCTTCTCCTGGATTTTGGGGTGGGCTTCGCTTCCCCGGAAGAAATAGACGCCCTCGGAATTTTGCCCGCCACCCGCCTGGCCGTCCGACGCGCTCTGGCGGCGTTGAGCGCCCCTCCCGACCACCTCCTGCTGGATTATCTCAAACTCCCGACGGTGGACATCCCCCAGCGCAGCCTCCCCAAAGGGGACCGCCGCGTCCTGAGCATTGCGGCGGCCTCCGTACTCGCCAAAACCCGCCGGGATGCGCTGATGCGCGCCTACGAAGCGCAGTATCCCGGCTACGGCTTCGCCCGGCACAAGGGATACGGCACCGCCGCCCATCGGGCCGCCTTGCAGACTTTAGGCCCCACCCCCCTGCACCGCCGCAGTTTCGCGCCTTTGCGCTTTGTCGAGAGTAACGAGGTCGGGCAATGACGAGGGGAGAAGATGAATCCCCGTATTTGTACGCGCACGGAAGCGCTCACGTTTTGCAGAAAAGGGGGGCATCATCCTTGCGGGCAGGGGTTACAGGCCCCCACTCTGGCGGCAGAGCAGGACAACTGCTCGCAGTTGTCCTGCTCCCACAACTTGTTGGCGTTGCTATCTTCTGGAAAGGTTGCCAACTTCCTTATTCAGCCTTATAATATGGCCTACATTTCTAAATCACTGGAGTTTACAAAACACTATGGAAGAAAATCGTTCACTGGTTGGTCAAGAGGAGGCCCAGACCGAACAAGTCGACTACAGCCAACTCGATTCAATGGAAGACCTGCTCGAGCAGGAAAATGTAGACATTGAATTTCCTCGTCAGGGCGAAATTCGCAAGGGCGTCATCGTCGGCCTCAACGGCGATGAAGTACTCATCAGCATCGGCACCAAGTCGGAGGGGGTATTGGTTTCCCGTGAATGGGACCGCATTCCCGAAGAAGAACGTGCAACCTTTGTCGAAGGCGCTGAAATTCCGGTTTTCGTGGTACGCCCCGAAGACCAGAACGGCAATGTCGTGCTCTCTTATCTGCGCGCTCGCGAGGAGGAAGATTGGACGTGGGTTGAATCCCTGCGAGACTCTGGCGAGATTTACGAAGGCGCTATCGCCGGATACAACAAGGGCGGCCTGCTGGTGCCCATGCGTACCCTGCGCGGCTTCGTGCCCGCATCTCAGGTCAGCGTACTTCGGCGCAGCAAGGCTACCGGCGATACTCCGGAGGAGCGCTGGTCACAAATGGTCGGCGAGCCTATCCAGGTGGTCGTGGTGGAAGTAGACCGCAACCGCCGCCGCCTGATTCTCTCGGAACGCGCCGCTCTGAAAGAAACTCGCGAGGTGCTGAAAGACCGTCTGCTGGACGATTTGGAGGTTGGCGACATCCGCACCGGTCGGGTGACCAGCCTGGCTGATTTTGGCGCTTTCGTCAACATTGACGGCGCCGACGGCCTGGTACACATCTCAGAAATCTCCTGGGAGCGCATCAACCACCCCAAAGAAATGCTCAAGATTGGGCAAGAGGTGGAAGTCAAAGTCATCAGCGTGGACAAAGAACGCCGCCGCATCGGTCTCTCCATCCGCCAGTTGCAGGAAGACCCCTGGGTACGCAAGGTCAAGCAATTGCGCGTCGGGCAACTCGTCACCGGCGTCGTCACCCACCTGACCAAATTCGGCGCTTTCGCCCGCATCGAAGGCGACGAAGACCTGGAAGGGCTTATCCACATCTCCGAACTCAGCGAGAATCGCATCGCCCATCCCAAAGAAGTCGTTCAGGAAGGCGATGAATTGACCCTGCGCATCATCAAGATTGACATTGACCGCCGCCGCATCGGTCTCTCCGTCCGCAAGGTAGATTCCGCCGCCTACGCCGACCTGGACTGGAAGATGGACCTCGCCGGAGAAGTAACCGAACTGGAGCAGCCGAAAGACACCGCCCCTGCGGAAGAAGAGGCTCCCACCGAAGAAGCATCTGCCGAGGCCCCTGCGGAAGAAGTCACTGCTGAAGAAACTCCTGCGGAAGAGGCTCCTGTTGTGGAAGAACCCATCCAGGAAGAAGAGCCGCCTGCTGAGGAAAGCACCGATGAACCCGCAGCAGAAGAACCTCAGCCTGAGGGTGAAGAGGCTGCTGCCTGAGCAAACCAACGGATTTACGTCCCCAAAGCGCGTCTTTGAAAGGCGCGCTTTTTTCGTTTACCTCGGAGGCGCACCGATAAAATCTCGGAGGTTTCAAAGGACCTCCGAGATTTCCACAGCAGGGAGCGCATCGATTCTACGTCCTGGGGTCTTAAAGGTGATATTCGTCGTCTCTCTGGGGTATTCTCGCAAGTGTTCTTCTGCAAGGCGAAATGCTATAATTGGGTACGCATTCGAACTGCCCCAACAGGCTTCACGGGCCTTGAGCGCATAGTGCCTCTCGAATACGGCGTGGTGTATCCCAGGCCGTGTGGGGGCGCGGCGTAGACTGTGGGGTCTCAACGCTATTTCAGACACAGGAGTGAAAGTCATGCCTTACACAATTATCGAAGTTCCCAAAGAGGGTGAAAAAATCACCATGCAGGACGGGAAATTGCAGGTTCCCGACCATCCCATTCTGCCTTTCATCGAGGGCGACGGCACAGGCCGTGACATCTGGCGCGCCTCGGTGCGCGTTTTCAACGCCGCGGTGGAAAAAGCCTACGGCGGCAAGCGCAAAATCCACTGGATGGAGGTGTACGCCGGGGAGAAGGCTTACCACAAATTCGGCGAATGGCTGCCCGAAGAGACCGTCCAGGCCTTCCGGGAATTCATCGTCGGCATCAAAGGGCCGTTGACCACCCCCATCGGCGGCGGCATCCGTTCCCTGAACGTCGCCTTGCGCAAGTACCTGGATTTGTACGTCTGCCAGCGCCCCGTCAAATACGTGGATGGCGTGCCTTCTCCTGTGAAGCACCCCGAGTACGTGGACATGGTCATCTTCCGCGAAAACACGGAAGATATCTACACCGGCATCGAATTTGAATACGGCACGCCGGAGTGGGAAAAATTCATGGCGACCTTCAAAGAGAACTTCCCCGAAGAATACGCCAAGATGCGCTTCCCCAACACGGCAGGCATCGGCATCAAGCCGGTTTCCGTAGAGGGTACCGAACGCCTTGTGCGGGCTGCCATCAAGTGGGCACTCGCCAACGGGCGCAAGCGCCTCAGCCTTGTCCACAAGGGCAACATCATGAAATTTACGGAAGGCGCTTTCCGCAACTGGGGTTACGCCCTTGCCAAGCGCGAATTCCGCAACGAAATCGTCACTGAGCGCGAATCCTGGATTTTGGGGAACAAAGAGAAAAATCCCGGCCTGACCGACGAAGAAAACGCCCGCATGATTGAACCCGGCTTCGAGATGCTGGCTCCCGACAAAAAGCAGGAAATCATCCAGGAAGTGAAAGACGCCCTGGCTCTGTGGGAAACACACGGCGACGGCAAGTGGAAATCGAAACTGCTCATCAAAGACACGATTGCCGACATCGTCTTCCAGCAGACGATTACCCGCGCCCGCGAATTCGATGTGCTGGCGACCATGAACCTGAACGGCGATTACCTTTCGGATGCGCTGGCCGCCCAAATCGGCGGGATGGGCATCGCTCCGGGCGCCAACATCAACTACGACACCGGCCACGCCATCTTCGAGGCCACCCACGGCACGGCGCCCAAGTACGCCGACCTGGACAAGGTCAATCCCGGCTCGGTGATTCTCTCCGGCGAGATGATGTTCCGCTACATGGGCTGGGACGAAGTGGCCGACCTGATTTGGAAGGGTATCAGCGGTGCCGTCAAGGCCAAGACGGTCACTTACGACTTCGAGCGCCTGATGGAAGGGGCCACTTTGCTGAAATGCTCCGAGTTCGGTGACGCCATCATCAAGCACATGGACGACTGAAAATTGGGCAACCGCATCGTTGGGATGATTCGCGAATCATCCCAACAAAAAATCCCCCGCCAGCGAGCGGGGGATTTTTGATTTGCAGGTACGGCGCATTTACGGGGCGGGAGCAGCCGCGGCAGCGTCTTCCGCCGTCTGCGGCATACCGGCCATCACCCAACGGACGAACATATCAATGTACTCGTCTTTGAGGAGTTTGCCATTGGGAGGCATGACGTCAATCTCACCGTTCACACCCTGGACGGTGTGCCCCTGGATGACCTGCAACAGAATGCTGTTGGGGTCGCCCGCGACCACGTTGGGGGCATCGTCGCCGGTGTTCAGGATTTCATCATACGTGGTCATCAGGTAGTTGTTGTTTTCCTTGCCGGAGCGGTGACAGGAAACGCAGTAGCGCTTCGCCAGCGGTTCGATGTGGACCTCGTAAGAAGGCACTTCGCCCTCGGCCAGCGAGGGAATGCCGCCCACACGCTGGTCTTCCGGCAACTCCATGCGGTCATCCCAGGTGTAGCGCATATAGGCCACAATGGCTTCGATTTCGCCGGGGGAGAGTTCGCCACCATTGGCAGTGCCGAAGGGAACCATCCCCAATTCGGACAAACCGTCGTTGATGATGTTGAAAAGGGTATCGTCGGTGAAGGTGTACATGACATCCTTGCTGCTGATGGGAGTAACGGCTTTCCCATCCAGGCCTTCGACCCCTTGAATGACGGTCACATCGCCATCCGCACCGTGGCACTCCACACAATTGAGGGCGTAGAGTTCTTCGCCCTGGGCGACCTGCTCTGCTATGGAGCCGGCAATCTGGACTTCCTCTTTGGGCGGCGCATTCTGCTGCAAGGGGATAGCCGAACCAACGGCCAGGGCAATAATGGCGAGCGAGGCAACCACGGAGGTGACAATCAGCACTTTGCGCTGGGCTGCCGGTTCCTTTGCCATCGCCGAAAAGACAAAGAGCAAAATCAGGGCAATGGCAGGGATAATCAACCCCGCCAGTTTTTGCATCGTCTTGATGGTAAGTTGTTCCGGGGCGGGAGCGGGCACGCTAGCCATGATGGTCAACATGACGATAGTGACCACAATCACGCCCATGACCGTAAGCGCCAGAACGCGCTTGGAGTAATGCCGATAAGGATTGCGGTCAATGAACGGCAGGAAGAGCAAGGCGGCTACCCCGATAGAGGGGACGACAATCGCGCCTACCCATTCCAGGCTGCCCGGAATGAATTTCAGAAACTCAAACAGAAAGAGGAAATACCACTCGGGGCGGGGCACATAAGCCGTATCGTTGGGGTCCACCTTTGGTTCCGGTTTCACTCCCAAAAACATCGCCAGTCCTACAAGCAGCAGGAACAACCCCAGGGAGACCAGCAAATCCTTGTAAATACTGTCAGGCCAAAAGCGTTCTCCGCGTTGCAAGGCCTGCTGATACCGTTCACGAACGCGTTGTTTGAATTTTTCGTCCATGTTGCGTCCTTTTCAGTCCTCTTCGGTGGGATAGTCGGATTCGCCATGCCGGATGATGAGATACAGGTGCACGCCAATCAGCCCGGCCAGGGTCAACGGCAACATCCAGACGTGAGCGGCAAAGAAGCGAGAAAGCGTCAGGGCGCTCAAATCCGTGCCGCCGCGCATGGTGCGGGTGATGAACGGCCCAATCCCCGGCACCAGGCCCGCGATTTCTGTAGCCACCGTGGTGGCGAAATAGGAGCGCTGATTCCACGGAAGCAGGTAACCGGTCAGACCCAAGCCGAGGGTAGTCAAGAGCAGAAAGACCCCAACCACCCAGGTCAACTCACGCGGGTACTTGTACGATGCGGTTACGAAGACGCGCAGCATGTGGAGGAAGACCATCAGGACCATCAAGGTAGCGCTCCAGTGATGGATACCGCGAATCAACCAGCCAAAGGCCACGCCATTCATGATGTACTGAATGCTGTCATAGGCATGGTCGGGCGAAGGCGTGTAATACACCAGCAAGAAGATGCCCGTCAACACCTGCATGGTGAAGAGGAACAGCGTGGCGCTACCCAGCGTATTCCACCAGGTTCCGTGTGGTTCCGGACGGTCCAGCAGGCTTTTGTACAGGTCGTCGAAACCCAGGCGTTCATCCAGCCACTGATAGATTTTCGAAGCCATGGCGATTACCCTTCCTTGAAGAGAACGAACAAGTTGCCATCTTCCACCTTGAACTCCAGGTGGTCCAGCGGACGAGGCGGCGGGCCGGAGATTACATTCCCGTCCTCATCAAATACCCCATCGTGGCAGGGGCAGATGAACTCTCCCTTGTCCTCGTGCCAGGCCACCCGACATCCCAGATGGGTACACACGTTAGAGAGCACTTCGACTTCCGTATCCGATTTGCGCAACACAAAAAGCCCGTTGGTAGAAAACGTCTTTTCCCAGCCGTTGATTTGGGTACGGGTGAAGTTGAAGGGCGTGGGTTCCCCAATGGGGTAGTTCTCCAGCGGCCCAAGGTCAATCCAGTCCTCCTTCCCGCTGCCACCGCTCTTGATGGCGGGGTCCAGCACATAGCCAACGGCAGGCAAGGTAATGCCGGCGCCGATAACCGTACCTGCCACGCCGGTCATTATCTTGACGAAATCCCGCCGGCTAACCTCATGACTCTTACCCATCACTACCTCCTATCGCAAAATACGAATCAGGCGTTTCAAAACGGTCTCTTGCATTCCGGCCTGGAAAGAAAGAGACCCCGTGCGTCAAAAACACGGGAAAGAGAGCCATCATGCAGAGGAGAAATCACAAATTACAGTACGCCTATTGTAACGTAAGGTATTATAGAGTAACTAGGTTATTATTGTAATGAACTCTGAAACTAAATATCAATGAAGATTGTCACTTTATTCTTATGACGGAGAATGAGATAATCTATTGACATTTACCTCAGGTTCACTTCTCTATCCACCAACACCCACTTCTTGAAGGAGGTAGAAATGCCGCTAAAGCGCAATGTGAGTTACTGGGAGGGACTCAAATACAAGGGTGGCGGGCCAATGTGGGCATGGATTCTGCATCGCCTCAGCGGGCTGGGAATTCTGCTCTTCGTAGGGCTGCACGTTCTGGCCTCTTTTCTGACGGCACAATTCGGCAGTGATGCAGGGATTACCATCAACATCATTTACGAATCCTGGGCATTCCAGATTATCGTCTACTTCAGCATCTTGTTCCACGCCGTCAACGGTCTGCGCGTTATTCTCCTTGATTTCTGGCCGGCCCTGCTGGAATACGAGCGGGAGGCTGTCTGGGCAGAATGGTTCGTTATCGTGCCGGTCTTTGGCCTGGCAACGTACATCATCATCACCAAAGCATTCGGTGGATAGGCGGAGGGCATCATGCAAGCACGAAGAATTCCCAAAATTCTCAGTTTCGAATCCATCATGTGGCTCTTTATGCGCATCTCCGGCCTGGCAATGTACGTCTTCGCCCTGACCGGGCTGACGATTGCTCTCATCATGGGAGCGCGCACCCAGATGGATATGGGAACGTTGCTGCGCTGGACGTTCTTCCCTATCGGGACGCATGTTACCTCCAGCGACATTCTGGTTTTGGAACAGTGGATTAATCCCTTCTGGACTATCATGCAGTACCTGACCATCGTCTTTGCCACGATGCACGGTACCAACGGTTTGCGCATGGTCTTGGAAGACTACATGGATGCAGGCTGGGGCGTCCACGTCTTGCGCGGCCTGCTGCTCATCATCTGGCTATTCATGCTTCTGGTAGCCTTCAATCTGATTCAGACAACAGGAGCAGTCTAATGAGCAATCAACATCAATACGAAGTTATCGTGGTAGGGGCCGGCGGGGCCGGCTTGATGGCCGCCCTGTACGCCTCACGCAGCGCCAACACAGCGGTCATCAGCAAGTTGTATCCCACCCGTTCCCACACCGGCGCAGCCCAGGGCGGCATTAGCGCAGCCATCGGCAACTACGAGGAAGACCGCCCTGAATGGCACACTTACGATACCGTCAAGGGGAGCGATTACCTGGCCGACCAGGATACCGTTGAGTTCATGTGCAACGAATCGCCGAAAGCCGTCTACGAGTTGGAGCACATGGGACTGCCCTTCAGCCGCACCCCCGAAGGGAAAATCGCCCAGCGGCCTTTCGGCGGGCACACCAACAACGAGACCGGCAGACCTGTCCGCCGGGCCTGCTACGCCGCCGACCGCACCGGCCACATGATTCTGCAAACCCTCTACCAGCAGTGCATCAAGAACAAAGTCACCTTCTACGACG
>Ga0256832_1003472_pt1 | contig 10712 bp, 13 predicted proteins | sample 134614metaG_FD_190534 | JGI IMG/M metagenome (GOLD analysis project Ga0256832, IMG submission 190534) | Hydrothermal vent microbial communities from Lau Basin, Pacific Ocean - 134-614 | ecosystem: Environmental > Aquatic > Marine > Hydrothermal vents | place: Pacific Ocean: Lau Basin | collected...
TGAAAAAATTATGGGACAAATTATAATCAAAGTTCCTGGAGATATAAAAAAAGAGATTAATGATATACAGGAAGCTATAAAAATTTTAAAAGAATTAGAAAAAAGTGAAAAACAAAAAAAGGCTTTGGAAAAACTTATATCTTTAGCTGGAACCTTACCAAAAGATTTTAAGATTGATGAAGATGATTTATATATGCAAGAGGATTAAATGAAAATATTCCTTGATAGCTCTTTTATTATTGAGCTTTTAAAAAATAATGAAGTCGCGGTAAGTATTTCAAAATTGTTATTAAATCTAAGTTACTTAGAATTACATTACAATCATATAGTCTTTAGTGAAGTCGTTTATCAACTTTATTTTAAAAGGAAAATAAACATAGATTTATTAAAAGATATCATGAGTGATTTTGAACTTTTAGATATGAATTCTGAGATAAAAGAAATTGCCTTGAACTTTATCCAAACCTACAATTTAAAACCAAATGATGCTCTAATTTTAGCCACTTGTAAATTTCATAAAATTGAAAACTTAATATCACTTGATGAAGACTTCAAAATTCCGTGTGAAAAAGAAAAAATAAATCTTATTGATTCTGACAAAAAGTTAGAAAGACTTATATAAATTTTATCTACCACCGGCACCACCGCCACCAAAGCCGCCGCCACCACCAAAACTACCTCCACCGCTTGCTGAAGGTGAACGAAGTTCCATAAGCTGGCTCCCAGTATAAGTATAGCTGTCATGCATTTTTCTTTTAAACTTTCTTTCTTTCTCTATCTCAGGAAGCTGAACATTCATAACTTTCATAGCTTCTTCAACTTTTTCTGCGACACCTAATGCAGTTCCATAAACCAACCATTCACGCCACATTTCAATATCATTAGGCGAGTATTTTTTTATCATTGCAAGATTTGATAAAAATCTTCTAAAAGAATCCCACATTAATTTTTCTTTGTAATAATCCTTTTTCCATTTTCCTAAAAACTGGGTCGGAGTTAATAGAACAGGCATGGTCTGAAAAGACAAAGTTAAGAATAGTATCGTTAAAGGATATAAATCAATATTTTTAAAACTCCAACCGTTGATTAATGAAAAAAGTACAAAAACAATAGAAACAACAACTATAGATACTCCTGTTATCTGAACTATTATTTTACCTGTGTTGTTTACAAACTCACTGGAAAGTTTCGGATTTTTATAATTAAAAAGATTATCCATCTGTCTTTTCAATAAGGATAAATTTGATATATCTTTGTGAACTGCATACCGTTTTGCAAGACTTTCTATGTATGAAGGAAAGAATACTTTCATATCCCCAACGTTTTGACTATATCTTTGTAAAAATAACAAAAGCTTTCGTTCGTAAGGATCAGAACTGTGCGTATCTAAAATATAAATAGAAACCTCACCATTTTCTTCTATTTTTATCTTTTCCCTTCTGTGAAGATCTAATAAAGTTGCATAAAATGCATTTTCATCTCCTTTAAATGAATCTCCGTTGAAGATAAGATTTACGAAATATGGTTTTCTTTCAGGATTAGGAACAAAACTTAAGAATTCTGGAACAACAAAATTTTTTTCACTTCCAAATTTTATATAAAAAAGTGCTAGAAGAAAGGGAAAAAATAGAATTACTATTGTCAATAAGTTTTCTAAAATATTCAGAATAGTCCTTAAGCTATCTTCATTAGCTTCTTCTGTTTTTTTAAGGATATCTGGAATAAATCTTTTAAAACCAGTTATATCTGCAGGCTTTAGTAAAAATTCAACTTCCACAAGACCATTGAGAGGTGCTTTTCCTTCGATAAGATATACACTTCCCATTTTTACTATATCAAAATCTGGTAAATGGGGGTAAATCTTTTCAATCAAATTTTGATTATCAATAATCTTTATATCAACTTTAGGATAAGGTATATGCTGATCTGCCAGTTTAAGATTCAGATGTAGATTTTTATTATCCGTTTCTAAAGGAGGAAAGATTTCAAAATCAGCGTTTAAAATATAATATCCTTTTTGAAAGTGATCTGGATTAACTATTCCAACTTCATTTTTATTTGCAAAGGTTCTCACTAACTCTTTAGATTCAGGTTTTGAGAAGTGTCCGAAAATTTCTCCGTTGTATGCTTTTGCATAAAAATCACCGTTTCCGTTTCCATCTACAAGTCTGATAAATGGGTAGTTTAATCCTTCCTGTTCAGGAAGTACCAACGGAACTTTCCAGTATCTATAAAGCATTCTAAATTGATCTGTTTTGTTATTAAAATAGTATTTTTCTTCTAAAGATATGGTTTTATCTAACCTGATTGTGGCACTGTAATCCGCTGTAAGATCTGAAAAATAATTTCTTAAATCTACTTTAGACAGATATATCCCTATAATTCCAATAACAAAACTTAAAAACATCAAAAGGTATAGACGTTTTCGTTCTGTCATTTAGACATTCCATTTCAAATCTGGTGTTTCGTTTATCTTTTCTTCAAACTGTAAATACTCTTTTTTCTTAAATCCAGATAAAGATGCAACAAAATTAGATGGAATTGTGTCAATCATTGTGTTGTATTCTTGAACTATGTTGTTGTAAGTATATCTGTGTCTTGCTATTTCATTTTCAATATTTTGTATTGATGATGTTAAGTCTTTAACTATTTCTGAAGTTTTTAGATCTGGGTATGCCTCAACAGAAACCATTATATTTCCTAAGATCTGTCTGGACTCTTTTTCTATTTGGTTAATCTCTTCTGGTGAGTCTGTTTTTAGTACAGAACTTCTCAGCTGAGTTACCTTCTCAAGAGTTTCTTTTTCAAAGCCTGCATAACTTTTTACGCTATCAAGTAACTGAGAAAGCATATCAAGTCTTTTCTTTAAAGCAACCTTAACCTGTCCTAAAGTAGCTTCTACTCCATTTTTTAACTGCTGAAATCTATTGTATGTAACAATAAAATAAAAAATAATCCCTACAACTATAATAAGAATGATAATACCAATCATTTTAACCTCTCTTTGATTTTTTAAAACTATCGGTAAAATTTATATGGTCTTTACTTTAAACTTTTAGCTTTTTTCTACACTCACTGCAAAGTCCAAATATTTCAAGCCTGTGGAATTTAGGAAGGAAATCGTACATCTCACATATTTTATCCTGTAATTTTTCGATTTCCTCTTCGTGAAACTCTATTATCTTTCCGCAATTTGTGCAGATAAGATGGTCGTGATGATGGTGAATGGAGACTTCATAAATCGTTTTATTTTTAAATTTGATGACTTCTTCTATAAAACCTAAGTCCTTAATGATGTTAAGTGTTCTGTAAACTGTAGCTCTTGAAGCTGGAATATTTTTTTTCTTTATTTTCTGGACAAGTTCTTCTATTTCAAAATGTCCTTTTGTTCGAATAATCTCTTTAAAAATTTTTTCCCTTTGCGGAGTAAATTTTAGTCCTTTCAACCTTATATGATTTTTAAATTGTTCAACAAGATTTTTCATCTCTTTTCTTGAAATTTTTTGTTTTTTCATAGCCTACCTCTACTCGATATCAGGTTTTTTTAGCTGGAATGTATTTTCTTTTGTTATCAGGCAGTAGTTAGCTCCGCCTAATCTTCCAACTATTTCTAATTTTGTAGTATCTATATATCCTTTATTATTTAAGATGTCATCTTTTACATGAATATTCAAGACTTCTCCGAAAATAACGCCCATTTTCCCGATATTTACGATTTCATAAGTTTTACATTCCATATTCACAGGAGATTCTGCTATAAGCGGGGCATTCACCATCGTTGCTGGTTTTGGAGTTATTTTTGCTTTTTCAAACTCATCAATTTCACTTTCAAAAGATATTGATGTTATGTTCATTTGATCAACAAGTTCGTAAGTTACTAAATTTATTACAAACTCACCTATCTCCTCAATATTTTTCCATGTATCTTTTTTCTCTTTTGTATCTTTTTTACCGATGGAAATCATTACTACAGGTGGACTACTTGAAACACCTGCATAATAACTGAAAGGTGCAGCATTTAAAATACCTTCTTTACTAATAGTAGAAACCCACGCAATAGGTCTTGGAACTATTGCACTTATCATAAGTTTGTAAATCTGTTTTGGGTCTAAATCTTTTAAATTTATTTCCATAATTAAAACTCCGGATTTTCCTGAACATACTGTCTGTAAAATTTCAATATTTTTTCCACAATTTCATCTAAATCATCACATACTTCAAATAATTCAAGATCCTCTGGTGAGATAAAATGATTTTCTTCATAAACTGTGTTTTTTAACCAATCAACCAGTCCATTCCAGTATTCGCTCCCATACATTATTACAGGAAATCGTTTTACCTTCCGTGTCTGAATAAGAACAAGTGTTTCAGTAAGTTCATCAAGAGTTCCGTATCCTCCAGGGAAAAGTACATAAGCAGTAGCGTATTTATTAAACATAACTTTTCTTGCAAAGAAATAGTTAAATGTAAGGGTTACTGTAGCATATGGATTTGGAACCTGTTCAAAAGGTAGTTCTATATTTAGTCCTACAGATCTTCCTCCTCCTTCCTTTGCTCCTCTATTCCCTGCTTCCATTATCCCTGGCCCACCACCGGTTATAATGGAAAATTTATGTTGAACAAGTTTTTTAGCTAATTCTCTTGCAGCTTCATAGTATTTGTTACCTTCTTTCACTCTGGCCGAGCCATAAAATGTAACTGCAGGAATAAATTCTGGAAGAACATCAAATCCATCAACAAAATCTCCGATTATTCGGAACATTCTCCATGCATCTTCTTTTTTCATTTCATTGATTTGATATTTTTCCATTTCACCACCCTAAATACTTTGTTATCTGTATAAGAAAGATTATGATAAGTCCTAATGTAAAATTGAGTTTTATCAGATTTGTTATCTTTCCAACTGTTTGAACTTTTTGTTCCTTTGGTAATGAGTCTAACTTTTTAAACAGTCCAAAATATATATAACTGAAAACAACCACCATAACCCCATAAAGAATAAGTTTAAGATCAAATGCCGTTGAATGAATATATTTGTGAGCCCGATATCCTCCTGTTAAAAGGAGTAAAAGTATTGCCATCCATACCAAAGGAAAAAATTTCCCCATTGCTGTCCTTACCAGAATAAACTTTTTATCTTCACATACAGGTAAAGAAGGTCTTAACACAAAAAGCGTGTATAACATTCCACCAATCCAGATAAGAACAGCTATTATATGTAACCAGGTTGCTATCACATCTATCAACTGTTTGCCTCCTCCTGACCTTTTTGGCTTTTGGGATAAAGGATTTTTGCCATAATGATGGAAAGTTCATAAAAAACAATTAAAGGCATGGCAAGAAATGTCTGGCTTATTACATCAGGTGGTGTGAGAATCGCTGCAAGAGCAAAGGATGCAACAATAAAATATGGTCTAAATTTTATAAGAATTTTAGCATTTACTATTCCAAGTCTAGCCAATAATGAAAGAATAACAGGAAGTTCAAAGGTTATTCCAAAAGCAAGGATAAGCCTGATCACAAAAGATATGTACTCTTTTACTGAGAATAAAGCTTCTGCCCCTAACTGTAAATTACCAAAATTTATGAAGAATACAATCGCCAGCGGTATGACACCATAATAGGCAAATAAGCTTCCTGCTATAAAAAATAGAGATGTGAATAAAACAAACGGGATTACGAGTTTTTTCTCATTTTCATACAGTGCCGGTTCTATAAATTTCCATATCTGATAAAAAATAACAGGAGAAGATATAACAAAACCTACAAGTAAAGAAATCTTTAATGCAGTAAAGAACGGCTCTGTCGGTGATAGAAAAAAAAGCTTCATCTCAGGATTAGCTCTGAGTAAAGGCTCTTTAAATATTTCAAAGAAAAAGTCCACCTGCGTAAATGCAATAACAGTACCTATAATGATCGCAATAACTATTCTTATAAGTCTTGTTCTTAGTTCGGCAAGGTGTTCCGTAATAGGTGCTTCAAATTCTTCAGGATTTGTGTTCGGCATTTAGCTGTTCTCCAGTTTTTTCCTTTGGTTCTACTTTTTTGTTAAAAGATATTTTTTCTCTTTTTGGTTGATATTCTTCTTTTTTAAGCTCTTTTTCAAATTCTTCTTCAAACTGATCTTTATGTTCCTTTTCCTCTTTTGTTGTGGATTTTGAAGCTATTTGATGTTGTTTGTGGTGATCTTCTTTTTCTTCATTAACTATCTGGGATATATCCGTTGATATTGAAGATTTCACTTCTTCTGTAACAGATTTGAACTCTTTAAAAAATTTACCAATTGCCCTTGCAGCCTCTGGTAATCTTTTAGGGCCAAGCACAATAAGGGCAACAACCATAATTAATATCAGTTCCTGAAATCCTATTCCAAACATAATAACCTCATTTATTTATCTTTCTTTCATTATATATTATAAAACTTTTAGAACATTGCACCTATACTTAGCTCTAATCTGTACAATCCTTCATCTTTTTTTCTATCTAATATTGTAGCAATGTCAAACATTATTGATCCAACTGGTGTAGGAACAGAAACACCAATTCCTGCAGTTTTTCTAAATTTTAAAGAATTAAGATCATCATCTGTTTCATAAACATTTCCTAAATCAATAAAAATTAATCCATACAGATTTAGAGGTTTATATAAAGGATATCTAAAATCTGTATTTATAAGGATAAAACTTTTTCCTCCTTCTCCATTTTTTCCCTGTATCTGTTCATAACCAAATCCTCTAACCGTTGAAAGACCGCCTATGAAATATCTTTCAGGTAAAATAATATGTGAGAGACTGTTAAAGATGTATCCAAATCCAAATCTTTGAGTGAAAATGAATTTTTTAAACGGATAGTAATATCTACCAAATATCTCTATCTTTGAAAAATCAGTGTCATCAAAACCTTTTTGTAATTTTAATGTTGAATAAAATCCATTCTTAGGATCTATTTTCGGTTTTCTGTAATCAAAAGTAGCAATATAGTTTATTTTTGTATTTTTATACCTACCTTTTGTAGGAATAGATGTATTGCTGACCGTATTATGTGTATCTTCCAATACCAAACTGTGTTTAAAATGTTTTGTTTTTACCTTTTCTAAAGAAATCTCGTAACCTTTTTTATTAAGATTGAACAGTCTATGAATTTCCAAAGATTTAAAGTAAGAGGCAAATCCAGAAATCCTAACTGGGATAAGTCTATCTCCAATAGAATATTTAAATAAACTATCCCCTCTACTTGATATTTCTGAGAAAAGAAGCATCTCTATACCGTAGCTGAACAAATTCTTTAATGTTAACGAACCGTAAACCTTAAACTGCCTGTCCGTATCATAACCAATAGAACCTTGAAAGTATCCTCTTTTTTCTTCATGTAGGATAAGAGCTTTATTAACTATTTTATCCTTATATTCTATATCCAAATTTGGATTAATATAATCAAAGATATACGAAGAATAAAGTGTAAGTAAATCAAGATCAAAGTCATCTTTTTTAAAAAATTTGCTTTTTGTAAGATTTTTTTCTATTACTTTTGGGTTTAAATGATATACTCCGTATATGAATGTATATCCATTTCTAAATCTCTCCTTTAAATCAACTTTATAAATAGCAGTTACATAATAAACGTTTCCCTTTTGTTCAAGTTTAATTTGAAGAAAAACATTGCTATCAAAATAACCGTTATCTTTTAATATCTTTTTATACTTTTTAAGCAGTTCTAAAACTTCTGTACCTGTATAAACTGTAGGGACTTTTATACTTTCTTTAAAGTTATATCCGTCCACTTCTATTTTTGAAAGAATAAATTTTGAACCTATCTGAAAATGAATATCTAGCTTTACAGTTTTATTTTTTCTATTTATATTCTCATTTAATGTATATCTTGCATTAAGATATCCTTTTTTTTGATATTTGTTTTCTAAACTTTTTAGATATTCTTTTATCTCTGCCCTTTTATAAGGTTTATTTTCAAACTTTTCTTCTATCTTTTTGGCCAGTTTTTCATCTTCTGATTGAACCTTAATATCTTTTACAAAATATAATTTTCCAGTATTTATTTTAAAGATTATGGTTTTTATATATTTTTCATCTTTTGTATTGAATTTAACTTTTGCATCAAGATAACCGTTGTCTGCAAAAAAGGTCTCTATCTTTTCTGCAACTGTCCTTATTTGGAAAATAGAAACACCTGTCGTTTTAAAATTTGCAAGTTCTTCTAACTTTTTTTCTAAAGATCTATCAAAATCACCTTCAAATCTGATCACATATTTTTTTCTTAAACTTAAAAATAAATAAAGATCTGCTTTTTTTCCGTCTGGGATAATACTTTGAATAGTCACAAAATTATCAAAATACCCTTTATCTTTTAAAAAGTTTGAAAATTTATCTATTTGATCCTGAAGTTTTTGAAATTTCAGAGGTTTTCCTCTTTTTAGTTTTAAAAATTTTTTAAACTCTTTTTTCTCCTTTTCTGATAGAGGAATGTCTGATATAAAATATATTTCACGCAGTTCTAATTGATTTCCTTCATCTATTTTTACTTTTACAACAGCCTGTCCTTTTTCATCGATTGAGATGAAAACATAAACGGAGGTATTAAAGTATCCATTATCCAGATAAAACTGTTTTACACGAAGTGGAACATTTTTAAAGTTTTGATAATCTAAAGGATGTTTTTCAACAATACCAGAAACACCTATTATTTCATTTTTCCAGAAAGATTTATTACCTTTTACTTTTATTTTTTTTATAATCGGCTTTTTATCAACTACAATTTTATTTCCTACTATTTCAACTTTTACAAAATCTCCCGTCTCTTCTAAAAATCCTTTAATGAGATTTAGATCTTTTACCTTTTTATAAATTTCGTCAAGATTATTTTTAGGAAGTGGATAATTTGATTGTATAAGCTGGGCATTTGAGTTAAATATAAGAAACATTAATAGAGTAACTATGTATATATATGTTTTCGCCATTTAGTATTCTCAAGTTTGGATTTTATGGATATATTATAACAGAGAGTAGTTTTATGCTTGCTGCATAATTTGTTGTATAATAACAAAAAAATCTTAAGGAGTAAGGCAATGAATGAAAAAGACCTTATGCAAAATCCATTTCAAACCAATGCAAAATTTGATATGTTCAAAGAAGAATCAGAATTCGATAGAATATTAAAAAATCTACTTATACCTGCAAGAAGTGGTGTTTATTTTTCAAGATATGAAATAAGAGAAATAGGTAAAGTTTTCGGAGTTGAGGTTCCTGTAAAAGAAAGAAAAGAGATGTTAAAAGATATATTTATGTATGCAAAACAGATGGATAAATTAAAAGATTTATTGGATCTTTTGAATGATATTATTGACAGCAGGATAGAACAGTACAATGAACTTGCCGAACTTTATCCACGCTCAAAAAATATAATCGAAAAATGGGAAAAGAAAGCCTCAAGAGTAAAAGATATGATCAACACCATGAAAAAAGAAATTGATATTTACCCTGATGTTCCACCACAAATGTAGGAGGTAATCAGATGAAAGTTTCTGAATATCATAAACAGGGATTAAAAAATCGTGTTGAAGAGCAGCCAGAAGGATATCAGATTTTAGGTTCTCATAAAGAAGGTGTTCATCAGGTAACCTGTTTTGTAAAAGTAGAAGATGATAAAATCATTGATGCCAAATATACATCATCAAAACGTTGCAAAAAACTTATGGCTGTAGCTGATGTTATATGCGAAAAGTTAAAAAGTCAAAATATAGACAATATCTCGATAGACAAAAATGAGATTTTAGAGTTTTTCAAAGAAGAAAAAGAAAAAGATAAAATGGAAAATAGAATAGATATCGTTCTAAAAGCTTTAAATCTGGTATGAAAACAAAAAGATTGTTTATAGGAACATTTATAGAGTCAAAACCATTAAAATCAAAATACTCAAAAATAAAAAAAGAATTTGGGGGAATACTTCCAGGAAGATGGATAAAACCTGAAAATTTTCATATAACATTTAAATTTTTAGGAAATGTTCCTGAAGAAGAAATACCAGAAATCCAAGATAAACTTAAAGAATATCTTGATAAACTCCAGAACGCCCAGTTTGAACTTAGAGGATTAGGAGTATTCCCCAATGCAGAACATCCGAAGGTGTTATATATAAAAGTTATAGACAATGATGGAATTTTAAAAAAATTGCAGAAGTTCACAGAAGAAAAAATGGAACAGTTAGGTTTTAAAAAAGAAAACAGACCTTTTATACCTCACATAACACTGAAAAGAATAAAGTCTGCAGATGTGGAAAAACTTAAACAAAAGTTAGAAAAATATAAAGAAGTTAGTTTCGGAAAACAGAGTATAGTCGAACTAAACCTTATTGAAAGTATCACTAATCCAAAAGGTGCCATTTATAAAAAAATCAAACATTAATCATATCTATCAACAAAAATTTCAGAAATAATAAATAAAAAAAAGGAGTTAGTTATGAACAGAGCAGTAGTTATCGATGAAAATATGATTTTGTCTTCTAAAATCAATAATATTTTAAAAAATCAAGGATTAGAAACAAAAGTTATATCTTTTGCAAAAAGCAATCTTGTTGACAAATTGAAAGAGTTTAACGCTGAACTGGTCATCATAAATTTAGAATCAAGAGCAAATAACTCTTTAGAAATCATAAAAAACATTAAAGAAAATCTGCCTGAAGCCAAAATAGTAGGATATGCA
>Ga0256832_1003473_pt1 | contig 10710 bp, 1 predicted proteins | sample 134614metaG_FD_190534 | JGI IMG/M metagenome (GOLD analysis project Ga0256832, IMG submission 190534) | Hydrothermal vent microbial communities from Lau Basin, Pacific Ocean - 134-614 | ecosystem: Environmental > Aquatic > Marine > Hydrothermal vents | place: Pacific Ocean: Lau Basin | collected...
CCCTGGCTTTTCTGACGGGAAATCTGGTCGCTCGCGTGAGCAACGTTGCCCCTATCGACCAAAAAACCATCACCATCGAAACCGGTATACAAAACTCCGGTATCGCCCTTGCCCTCATCTTCAACAACCATATCTTCCCCGAGGGATTTGGGGGTGCAGCATTCATTGCTGCGCTATGGGGCATCTGGCACATAGTGTCCGGCATGGGGCTTGCGCTCTGGTGGGGAAGGGAGAGGTAGTGCTACTTCAAGAATACATTTTAAGGAGTCTCCCCTACCCTTACAGTATCACTGTACATTTAAATCGGGTGTTTTATCGGATTTACACATTAAAAATAAATAGAATATATAAAAGGAAAGGAAAAAATTTCATCACTCTAAGCTAGCAATAGAATAATATTCGTAATTTGGTGCAAAATTATCCAATTATGCGTGTTTTTAATCCCCCCTTCCTCCTACTATTTCTGTTATTCCATATTCAATCTTTATTTGGTCAGGGCTGCATCCCGGATGATATCACCCTAAGGGATCAAAGTGAAATTAATGCATTCCCCAAGAAACACCCCGGCTGTCATGTCATTGATGGAAATTTAACGATTGGGGAGCGTATGAATAGGGATGATGTCTTTAACCTGGATAGTTTGTATTTGCTGGAAGAAGTGGCCGAAAATTTGACAATATGGGGGAGGTCAAGCCTTGAAAATGTAAAGGGCTTAAAAAACCTACAATACGTAGGTGGGGCCTTTAGGATTATTGGCGATCAACGCACTCCCTGCCCACTAAGCAGCCTGACGGGGCTTGAAAACTTGCGCTCGGCGGGTGGTATTGAATTAATCTTTCTAGTTAATCTAACGGATATAAACGCCCTCGCCGGTCTTACTACCATCCGGGGAGACATCAAATTCTCATTATTGCCAAGGCTCGACAATATTGCCGGCCTTACCAATATCACCTCCATTGGGGGAAGTCTCTCCATCCTTGGCACCAACACCCTGCAGCGCTTAGATCCGTTGGCGCATCTAACTGCGATCGGGGGCAATCTGGATATAAGCTTAAATGGCAACCTACAAACCCTCTCCGGCCTTCAAAACATCTCAGAAATCAACGGCTATTTAAACATTTTTCAGAACCCTCGACTGACTTCCATCGACTCTATTTATCATATCGACCCTTCCGGCATCCGGTCTACATATCCGGCATATAAAGACATCAATATCTACCAAAATCCCAATTTGACGAGCTGTTCTGTCAGCAACCTTTGCAGCGCTTTGCAGTTGGCCGGAACATCTTTTCATATCGAAGCGAATGGGCCGGACTGTGGGTCCAAGCAAGATTTATCGAATGGGTGCAACCCCGGCTATGAGCGTTGTCCTGAAGGAGACCTCATCATTCATACCCAGAAAGACCTCCGGGATTTTGCTGTTCATTACCCCGACTGTGAGGTTATCGAAGGCGACCTCATCATCGACGAGTCCATTCCACTGACCATAAGTCACCTCCGCGACCTCCAAAAGCTTAAAACAGTCAAGGGCAATCTCAAGGTCACCAACACAACTCTACTCGCAGACTTATACGCGCTCGACCATATCGAACAAATCGGCGGGAATATCATTATCTCCAGCAACAAAGGGCTACAAGGAATATTCAACTTGAGGCAAATAGCAGTGTCCGGCAACCTTTACATCGCGAAAAACCCCAATCTCAACTCCCTTTCAGGCCTAAGCCAAATCCGGAACATTTCCGGTGATTTCACCATTTATAAGAATGAAAAACTGCCCAACCTCATGGGTGTAGAGGCCCTTTCTGAGGTTTTAGGGGCAATGCGAATAAGCAACATCCCCTTGCTTACCGATCTCAAAGAATTTGAAAATCTGCGGAAGGTAGAAGGATATCTATCCATCGACTCCAATGCGATTTTAAACTCTTTGGAGGCGATTCAAACCATCGACTTATCCGCACTTAAGTCGAAGGACACCCGATACAATGACCTGGAGATTCGGAACAACCCCATGCTCACCAATTGCGCCCTTGATTCGATTTGTTACCGGCTTATCAAAAATGACATCTCCATTGAAATAGCAGACAATGGGCCGGGGTGTACCGACAATGCAACCGTCGAACTCAAATGCACCGAAGGAATCAGCTGCGGTGCCAGAGGAATCACATTAAGAACACAGGAACAAATCGACAACTTTGCCTACTCCTACGCAAAGTGTGACAAAATAATTGGCGACTTAACCATCCGGGAATCCAGGGATGGTGATATCTACAATTTGGACGGACTGAGCGTGCTGACATCTATAGGTGGGAGCTTAATTATCGAGAGTAATAATAACTTGAATGACCTGAAAGGCCTCCGGAATATCCAAAGAGTCGGAGGTAGAATCTTAATCAAATCAAATGAACAGTTAGAGCACCTGCATGGCTTGCACCACATCCAAAAGATCGGAGAATCATTGGAAATCACCACAAACCCATCCCTCTTGACTCTGCAATCCGGACTGGATGACTTGCAAGAGATAGGAGGAGGATTGAGCATCAACAACAACCCTGCAATGCTCCATCTGAAAGGTTTGGAAGCGCTGAAGCGCATAAGACTCGGCCTATCTATCTCCAGCATGCAAAACCTGGTCAATCTGTCCGGTCTGGAAGGACTTAACTTCCTAGGATGGAATATTTTTATCAAAAATACCCCATCTCTAAAGAACCTCAAAGGCCTTGATAATCTCACCCAATTAAATGGCCAGCTCATCTTTTCAAACACCAATAATTTAGAGAGTTTTGACGGACTCACCAATCTCGAAGTAATAAAAGGAAACCTGAAAATGTTGGGCCTAACCAAGTTGACTAAACTTATCGGACTCCAAAAATTGGATTCTATTTATGGAGAGTTCGAGGTGCGAAGCTGCCCTAAACTAACCGACCTCGACGAGTTGAACAATTTAAAATACGTTGGTAAGTCCTTCACTCTAATCAATGGCAACCTTCGCCTGGAGCATATCCGGGGATTTGAGAACTTACGCTTTATTGGCGGCACATTTAGGGTCCATAGCTCCAATTTAACACTTCTCAGCGGATTCGACAAATTAAAGCATATCAAAGGCCGTCTTGAAATCGCAAATAACCTCCTCCTCGACCGGTTAGAGGGTTTTAATGGATTGAATAGGGTAGATGACAACATAATAATATCCGCAAACAACGCCTTATCTCAGCCCAACCGATTAACCATTTCGGGATTTAACGGGCTGAAGTCTTTGAACAAAAAATTTCAGATTATTGACAATCCGGGCCTTATGAAAATAGAAGGGTTTAACGGGCTGGAGGTGTTGGACCATTTGCAAATCCATAACAACCATCAATTAGATAAAATCAATGGGTTTCACGAGGCAAAAAATATTCGAAATAATCTTGAAATCACGGAGAATGAGATTCGCCAATTTGATGCATTTGACAAGCTGGATTCGATCAACAAAAGTCTAATCCTAAAAGGGCGCGTCGGATTAGAATCGAGGAATGGATTTGGTTCTCTTCGAAAAATATCGGGAGGATTGGAAGTTAAGGAGACAGAACTGAAGCATTTAGGGGGATTGGAGTCACTCGAATCCGTCAATGGTACCATTTCAATCCTCAAAAACAATAATCTAAGAGACTTCCAAGGGATGGGAGCGCTTAAAGAAACGGGGAGCAACATCGAGATAACCGAAAACAATGCATTGGTCAGCCTCAAAGGCCTGGAAAATCTCGAGTATTATAAGGGTACATTTACGATATCCAAGAATAACAATCTGCAATTTATTTCGGCCATTAATCAGCTCAAACTACGGGTCAAAGGGAGCGGTAGCATTAATAAAATCAAGTTGACTTCCAACAGAAAACTGACCGTTTGCGGAATCCCCTTATTATGCAGGCTACTCTCTTTGAGCGCCGCCAATCTCACCGTCGGTGGCAATGGTCCGGGATGCAACACTAAAACCGATGTAATAGAAATATGTTATCCGGGGACGTGTGTCATCCCCGAGATGAAAACCCAACAAGACATTGACGAGTTCCCTATAAATTATCCCGACTGCAAAGCAATTTTTGGCGCGGTTAAGGTCACCAATGTCACATTCGAGCACCATATCACCAACTTGGACGGCCTCAACCAAATCGAGGAGATCTACGGAAATTTGGTCATCTATACGGGTACCACTCTGGAATCTCTTGAAGGGCTTTCCAACCTCAGAAAAGTGACCGGCAGCATCTGGATAATAGCTGAAGGATATGATTATGGAGAGATTCTCGCATTAAAAAACCTAAAAGGCTTAGAAAAGTTAAAAGAAATCGGAGGCTCCCTATACATCCGAAAAAAGGAATACATCAACAGAAGCAACATCAGCTTTGAAGGGTTAGAACATCTGGAGCACATCAGAGGCTCTCTTGTGTTGACCGGATCCTATAACAACTGTCGAGGACTTGGATCACTAAAAACGATAGGAGGCAATCTGCACCTTTATGGTTACAGAACCGACTCGGAATACGGCTGCCATTTAGAAAGTTTTGAGGGACTGGATGCTTTAGACACCATATATGGTGGCATACTCATCAGCGACCAACATTCTTCACTGGGCTCCTTCAAAGGACTGAAGCGATTAAAGTATATCGGGAATGGCGTTGCAGCAGCAGGGCAGCTCACGGGTTTTGTCGGGGGGTTTGAAGATTTGACCGGATTAGAAAATGTCCAATACATGGGCGGGGGCATCAAACTAACCTTTTGTACAAAAGTAAAATCATTAAAAGGCATGCCTCCCTTTTCCAAAATCAAAGGGGGAATCACATTGATCGACCTTCCCGATTTGATCGAGATCACCGACTTAAAGAATGTAACAGAAATCGAAGGACGACTCGCGCTTGCGGGGCTACCACACTTGGAAAACTTATCCGGTCTGGAGCACCTCGAAAAGGTGGGTGGCTCTCTGACCATTGGCATAGATGGTCTTGGTCACACAAATGATAAGCTCCATGACCTCACTGCATTATCCGGACTAAAAAGCATCAATGGAAGATTGACCATCTCAAACAACAGTTCGCTCAGATCTCTGTCCGGATTAGAAAATATCGATCCCAGCTCCATGGTGCAATTCTACTCATCAACAGGAAGTCCGGGCTTAAGAATTACCTTCAACCCTGTTCTATCGGAATGCAGCATCCAACCTATCTGCGACTATCTGAATACGGACTCTGTGGGAGCTGAAATTTTCTCCAATTATACCGGCTGTGAAAGTGCAGACACGATCAAGCGTTACTGTCGAGATACCCAGGCATGCTTTGCAGACACCATTGTTTTGGACGAACAGGATGACATAGATGGGTTTAGTGCGGCATTCCCCACCTGTCATACTTTCTTCAGTCATATCCTTATTAGCGAAAAAGAAAAGGGCAACATTAATAACCTCAGGGGATTGCATTCGATACACTCCATCAGAGGTGACTTAATCATCCGGGGCAATAGTGGCTTGAAATCGCTGGAAGGGCTAGACAGCTTGTTTTATCTCATGGGAGACCTTCTCATTCAGAACAATGAGCAGCTAAGCAGCCTCAACGGATTAGAGGGGATAGACACCCTCAACCATAATTTTGTACTTGACTCCAATGCGAGTCTAATCAACTTTCGGGGTTTGGAGCGCCTCACGCACATCCACGGGCGCTTTGAGGTGCATAAGAATAACAAACTGGTCAACTTTGAGCATTTGGACAGCTTAAAAAGTATTGGCTCGGAATTTAGCATCACCTATAATGCTTCCCTCGAGTCTTTCGAGGGCTTAAAACGTCTCAACCATCTAAAGGTGCATAATTTTCTATCGGCACTTATCATCAAGTACAACAACTCCCTGACTTCTCTAACAGGGCTTGAAAACCTGGATTATACCGACTTCAAAAACGCTGAAATCACTAACAATCCGATGCTTTCGGATTGTGCCATCAGCAATTTATGTCACGATCTCGACATCCTAAAAGTATTCCCTATCAAATTAGACAGCAATGCCCCCAGTTGCAACAGCCGCAAGGCCATTGCAAATTCCTGTCTGACGATCGGAGTTGATGAATGCTTAACGGGTGGGGTCCACTTTGAGACACAGAAGCAGATCGACGAATTTCCTAAAAAATATCCCGGATGTAAAACCATTTTGGGACAGGTACAGATAGGATATTCAGCGCGCAATTTTATCTTCAACCTCGACAGCCTTTCCCCCATTGAGCACATTCGCGGAGGGCTATGGATAGGGACCAACTCCTTGTCCTATACGCTTATTGATAGCATTACCGGATTGAGAAATCTGCAGTCCATCCACGGCAGGTTAGAGATAAAAGGCAATGCAAAAATCAAGGACCTCAAGGGATTGGACGCGCTAAAAAGCGTCCATGGGGACATCGTCATCTACAACAACAGGGCACTCAAGAGCATCTCCTCCCTTGCGAGTATTGACCCTTCGACGATCAAGAGGAGTGGCAACAATCCCGGCTTGACCATCGTCAAAAACCCGCAACTTAGGGATTGTTCTATTAACCCGATATGCGAATACCTACGGCTACCAAGTTCTAAATTAAGTATTTCTGCGAATGCCGGCACCTGCAAAGACCGTGATGAGGTCAAGATCGCTTGTGGAGATACTATATGCTCCTCTCCGGGCATCTTCACCTCTCAAAAACAAATCGACCAATTCCCGCAAGCATCGGGCAAATGCCGGGCGATAGAGGGAGATCTTATCATCATGGAAGACACTCCTGGAGATATCCGTAATTTGGACGGTCTCATTCATTTGACCACAGTAACCGGAAGCATCATCATCCGCGGCAATCTCCGGCTTCAGAGCTTGGAGGGCCTCGGCAATATTCCCTCGATCGGGGGAGACTTCATCCTCAGCAAAAACTACAGCCTGACTACCCTGGATGGATTGAACAAACTCCACACCATCAATGGAAGGTTGCAAATCGACAACAACCACTTGCTCAACGACATCACTCTGCTCAACCAAATCAATCCAAAAGCATTGCAGTCTTCGGATCAACAACATTGCGATGTCGAAATCGAAGACAATTATGGGCTGAGTGATTGTCAATTGGACATCTTTTGCACCCTTATACAATCCGCTGATAAGACGCTTTGTCTGGCAGACAACGGTGCGCAATGCAGCGACCTCCGGGAGGTCACCAAAAGCTGTCAGGACAACGGGTGCCGGATCGATGGCCTTACGATAAGTAGCGACCAAGATGTCGACCATTTCATACAAGAATATAAAGGGTGTGAGGTCGTCATAGATGGAGACCTCATCATCCGGGACAAGGTAACCGACATTGGAGGCCTGGATATTATCCGGGAAATCACCGGAGATTTGCAGGTCACCGTTCCCTATAGACTTAAGAGCGTTTCGGGGTTCAATCAATTGACAAGGATAGGCGGTAACCTACTGATCAGCAAAACATCGATCGACACCTTAAAAGGCTTCGATCAATTGCGCCGTATTGGCCGCTCTTTTTCCTTAGAATCCAATCCTGAATTGAAGACTATCGGAGGATTTAACCGATTGGAAACCATCGGGCAGCATCTCCAATTATTCAACCACCCCCTGATCGATAAAATAGAAGGGTTTTCTGCCTTAACAACAATCGGAGGGGACCTCAATATTTGGCTATTTCTCGGAGAGCAAATTCGCGGCATGCAAAACTTGCAAACCATCGGCGGGCGGTTAACCATCGAGAACTCTACCCCCCAAAATCTTTCTGACTATATTCCGGTCGGATCGCTCGACTCTATCAAAAATGGTATTCGCTTCGCTTTTACGCGTTTTAAGGACCTGAGTGGTCTCGATCAAATTGGGTATATACGTGGAGGAATCACCATTACCAACAACAATTCGTTAAGGGACATCTCTGCCCTTAACCCATTAAATCCCAAGTTGATTCGTTCGGAGGGGCCGTATGACCTTTCGATTCAAGACAACGAAAATCTCACCACGTGCAATACGTCCTTTGTCTGCAAAATGCTCAGCGATCCGGATGCACGTGTACGCGTCCACAGCAACGGAATCGACTGTCGCCACAATGCCCAAATCAAGTGCAGCCGGCTCTTGATTTCCGGACGGGTATTTTATGATCTGAACCGGAACAAAAAGCAAGACCCCGGAGAACCCGGCATTCCCAATGTGTGGCTCGAATCAAAGCCCGGGGGCGCAAGAATGCTAAGTGGGAGGAATGGAGAATACCATGTGGAAAGTTTCAAAGGGACGATACAATCCCTTGGGTTCTCTCCTGCTCAAAACTGGTCTGCCAGTTCAGACTCCACCACTTATCACATCGAACCGGACCCCATCGAAGACACCCTCTCCTACAGTTTTGGGATGATGCCTTCTTCTGATTTTCATGCCGGCTCCATCAATCTAAGTTCGTATCTGACCCAATGCGATAAGACCGTCGATTTTGCCCTTGAGATACGCAATACCGGGTCTTCACCCGAAAAGGTACGCCTGCTCTTGCGTTATGATTCGCTCGTTACATTCCATTCGTCTATTCCTGTACCCGATGATATACAGGCCGGCTCCCGGACGCTCATCTGGCACATGAACAGCCTTTCGCCATTTGAGCAGAATCAAGTAAGTATCCGGATGAACATGCCGGACGACTTGCAAGAGAACAAGACCCTTTCATTTTCCACCTACCTCGAAAGAGATAGTGCCGGGTCCTACGTTCCCCTCGATTCCTTCGAATACCGCCCCGTGCTTTTGTGCACATCATCGACCAATGACAAGTTGGTCACCCCTCCCGGTGAAGGAGTCACACATATTATCCCTCAAGGGATTCCACTGACCTACACTTTGCGATTTCATAATGAGGGTGCGACGTTAGTTCACGACATCGTGTTGGTGGACAAACTGGATCCCAAGCTGGATGTTCATTCTCTAAAGGTGCTCAATAGCAGTGCCGATTACTATCTATCGCTACATGACAGTACGGTGGAAGTGGTATTTGAGGGCATTGACTTACCACCTATGTCGACCCATCCCCGCGAAGGCAGAGGATTTATCACATTCGAAGTGTCTCCCATACCGGGGTTAACGGAGGGAGATGTCATTGAGAATGATGCCCGGTTTTACTTCGACACCGACCCGTTGATACGCACCAATACTGTATTCAACACATTGGGGGCAAAAGGTGGGATTTGGACAAACAACCCCATCGTAGGTTCGATGCTCCATCTGGCCCCAAATCCGGCCAATACCGTGATTAGAGCGTGGGCCACCGATGGAAGTAACGTACAAATCACCGGCATATACGACCTTTCCGGAAGACCGTTTTTGTCTATCCCCGGCCGGGAAGCCGATGTAAGACATTTAAAAAACGGAATATACGTCGTCCATCTGCAGACTTCGAGGAGAACAGAATTTGTCAAACTCATCATCCATCATTAAATGCTCTTCTGATGCGACCAAACATACTATATTTTGTCTTAATCCTGATGCTCCATTGCAGTACAGGACATTCCCAGATAACATTACCCTTTTATTTAAAGGCAAAAGATATTGTCCCACTTCTTGATGTCGGATTGTTCGATGGAATGGAGGACATGACTTTGGACACGCTCAACCATGACCCACTTTTATATTGGTGTCCATTAATGCAGGGAGGTGCCAATGTAAAATACTGGGGTTTTATAGGCAACGGCCGGGAAGTCAAAATCAGGACTACTGCCGAAAAAGACAAATGCAGTCGAAGAAACAGCTATTATAACGGTATAATAACAGCCGTTTATTTAGAGCGCGAAAAAGACTATTACTACGATAAAGTATCCTGCGAACCCACCCCCAATCAATTCTTGTCAGAAATGAGCTTCAAAGCCATTAGAGACAGCACCTATATATTAGCCATCTGTGGTTTTCATCGCGACATTTGCCCTATCAGCATCGAAGTCCTGGAGGGTGGCAAAATATCCCTACCGGACCTATTCAGTTTTACAGTAACCGGGTCATTGTGTCCCTGTGACACATTGAAGATAAGCACCTATCACGATGAATACTTTCCGATGGAGAAAAATGTAATCTGGACCATCGACGGCGATGAAGAACCGGAATACGAAGGACTTACTGCGATTAAGACGCCCGACCTCTTGGGGGACAGTATAGAAATCTGTGCAACCTGGATTATGAACCAAGTGGGCCGGCCCAGCATGCAGGTAACTCGTTGTACGATAATCGTATCCCAAAACAATGCCATTCGATTAATGGACACCATTGAGTTTTGTTATGAGGATTATGCGTATGATTCCTTGAGATTCTCCATCGAAGACCGGGATACCGCTGTATCTATTAACGATATCGGGCAACAGCTGGAGTGGACTATCCAAAGTTGTGGGGATTGCCGGTCAAATTACATCATCCCCGTAAAGTTAGTTCCACGTCCTCCTGTATTAAATAAACTCATCTTAGCGACGGAGGTGGATTCATTCCGGACAGAAGACGGCCGAGTTTGGCGGCATGCCGTTTGCGACGAAATGATACGTTGGCCTATTTACAGAAAGGGTTATGACATCCGGTGCGACACCGTGTACCGGCTCTTCGCGGAGTTCTTCCACCCTGAGGTCATCACCGCCAAAACATGTGAATCTTGTGACGGCTCCCTGGTCCTCAAGGCCACCGTCAATGACACCACACGACACTGCCAGAAAAACCGGATAGCA
>Ga0256832_1003474_pt1 | contig 10707 bp, 9 predicted proteins | sample 134614metaG_FD_190534 | JGI IMG/M metagenome (GOLD analysis project Ga0256832, IMG submission 190534) | Hydrothermal vent microbial communities from Lau Basin, Pacific Ocean - 134-614 | ecosystem: Environmental > Aquatic > Marine > Hydrothermal vents | place: Pacific Ocean: Lau Basin | collected...
CCGATCCCCGACAGTCCCCTGGGCGCCCCGACCCTCGATGGGGTGCGCCGCTTCCGCGAGCGCATCCACCGCCAGGGGGTCACTGCGACCGTTCGTCGGCAGCGTGGCGCCGACGTGGACGCGGCCTGTGGGCAGCTGGCTCTCTATGGGCCGAGCGGTGAGCGCCGCGGACGGACTCGGCGGCTGCCGGTCGCGCGGGATCCTCGCGACTGAGCCTCGCAGCCCGCCCCAATACCTCTCCGTGCGCCTCACGCCGCGAATCGGGGCGGACTGCAGGTGAACAAATCGAGGCCGGCGGCGTCCGAAGGCTGGGTTGTCGGGAGAAGGGTTTTGCCTGCGATGCCGTACGAGTGGACAAGAACCTCCAAGAGCCCGGTGGCAGGCCGGAATCGTGGACGTCGCGGCGAGCGAAGTGGTCTACGATCGGTGACCTCATGAGGTTACGGTTCATCGTGGGGGTTGCCGCCCTCGTTGTCGTCTTCGGCGCGTTGGCTCCCACCGCCGGAGCGCAGGTGCGGCTGCATGAGCTCGCCGAAGGGGCCATCCGCGTCGATGGCATGCTCCGGGACTGGCGGGGGCTGCGGCGGGTGCGGGTGGGGCGCGGACGGGATGCATCGATGGAGTTCGTGCTCGGTTACGATGAACGCGGGCTCTACGTCGCGGCTTCGGTTCGGGACGAGCGATTCGTCCGCACACCCCGTTTTGGTCCGAACGAGGACGCGATCGTCGTGACCTTGGCCATGCCTGTCCGCCGCCGGTGGCGCGCCTCGGAGTTCTGGCTCTACGCGGGCGTCGAAGGGCGCAGCGCCGGCGCTGTTCGCATGGGTCCCTTGCGCGGCCGCACTCGGCCTGTGGCGGGCGCTCGCGTGGTCGAGGCGCGCACGGCCGATGGGTACGATCTCGAGGCCTTCGTGCCGTGGCGGCAGATCCCCGGAGGTCGTCGCTTCGATCGGGGCGCGCGGGTGGCCGTTCGGCTGCGGGATGTGGACTCCGAGGCGCGGCCTCGGGTCGAGAACGAACCGGCCACGAAGCCGGTCGACCCGCGGCACCTGGACCGTCTGGACGAGCTGCGCCCGACGGGCGGACAGTACGCGGTGCTTCAGCGCTTCCTGCAGAGCCGCGACATGCCCGGCGCTCGGCCCCGCTACGATCTCAGCGGTCAGCTCTGTGGCGATCGACGTCCCGAGCGGGTGGTCCAGGTCGGCCGGTACGTGGTCGTTCTGGGGCCTGGGTACCGGGACGGACGTGGCTTCGACTACACGGAGCTTCCGGTGCAGTCGTCGTCGGACGTCTTGGGCGCTCGGCTCCGAGACTTCACGGGCGACGGCCGCAAGGAGCTCTTCCTGCGCCTGAGGCAGCGCGACGCGCGGGGCACCCGCGACCTATGGCAGCTCTTCGCGTTCGACTGCGAGGCGATCCGCCCGCTCTGGGCCCTCGAGGTGCGCAAGGAGACCGCGGCCGGTCACGTCGAGGCGCGCGTGCATGTGCGCGGGGGCGGTCGAGGCGCCCCGCCGACCATCGAAGTGGTCGCCGGCCGCGCAGAGGGCCTCGGTCCCGACGACTACGCGGAGGCTCCGGCGACGGACGCCGAACCGATCCTCCTGCCGTGGGGGCCCATCCTCGCTCGGAGCTACCGTTGGGACGGCCGGCGCTTCGCCGTCGTCTCCGAGCGGCCCAACCCGAGCCCTCATCGGCCGGCTGCGACCCATCGGAGCGCTGAGACTCAGCGAGCGGAGGCGGCGGCTCCGCGGGCCGTCGCGGTGAGCGAGCTGCTGGCGGCGGTGCGCCGGGAGCGAGGCATCGGCCGGCGGGTGCGACCGCGTTTCGTGGCGGACGTGAACGTCGCCGGCGACCGCCGGCCCGAGCATCTGGAGGTCTTGGGCAAGGCCCTCGTCGTCGTCGGTCCCGGCTTCCGGGGAGGCAACGGCTTCTTCTACTACGAGGTCCAGGTCGAGCGGCCCGAAGATCTCCTGCGCGTCGAGACCGCCGATCTCACCGGCGACGGGCGAGCTGAGATCTTGGTGTACGTCCGGCAGCCCATCGGCGAGGTGCGCCGCACGCTGCTCATGGTGCATCGCTTCACCGCCGAGGGACGCTTCGAACGCATCCTCGCCGCGGAGGTGGCGCGCACCCGAGGCGAGGACGAGGTACGCAACGAAGTGCGGGTCCGGCGCGGGCGCCTCGAGATTCGTCCCGGTCGCGCCCGCGGCTTCGGGCCGGAGCGCTGGCCCTGGGCAGACGCGGGGGGCGGCGAGGGGATCGAACCGCTGCTCCTCCCCTGGCGCGATCGCCCCAGGCGCTATCGGTGGCGCGGGGGGCGGCTGGTGCCCTGAGGGTCCGCAGGCTCTGTGCGTTTCCGGTCCGGGAGCACGCCCCTGCGCGGCGCCCGGCCGCGACCCATCACGGTCGGCACGGGGCGGCCGTCAGCGGCAGCGCAGGGTCAGGGCGTGGGCCGCGACTGCGGTGTCCGGGGCTCGGCTCTGCTCGCCCACGATCAGCAGAAGCGTGTCGCCGGTGCAGCGCGCGGCGGCGGTCGCGAAGCGTGCGGCCCACTGGTAGACCTGCTGCTCCGGGACCCGCTTGCGGAGCTGCGAGTCGAGTAGATTCACGCCGATCAAGAGGTCGCCGTCCCAGCTCCGCGGGGTCACGGTCGCGAGCGCGCCGCTGCAGCGCAGCACGTCGAAGGGCTCCGCGCCATCGCTCCGCCCGACCCGCACCGGCTCGCCGACCGATCGCCAGCGCTCGTCGAGGCGCTGCGCGAAGAGGCCGGTTCGCCGGTTCGGTGGGCGGAGATCGCGGAAGAAGAGGACTGCGGAGCGCTCGTCGTGGTGGAGCACGGGGGAGGGGTCGAGGACGTCCACCTCCGCGACAGGGCGAGGGACCCCGCGCCCAGGCCAGACGACGATCTGGCCGTGGGGGAAGCCCGCGTCGATCCACGTCTCGGCCCAGGTGACCCAGAGCCCGTTGTTCCTTCCGCGATGGAGCGAGGGGCGGCCGGCAGCGACCCGCGGGGCCGACAGCAGGCGCGGCCCGCTTCGGAGCTCCAGCTCGTCGGTGAAGCGAGCGAACCACACCCCCCACGCGCCCGGGACCCCGTCATGCCAGACGGCCGCCCAACCGTCGGCCTCGCGGGCCAGGTCGATCCCGCGGGCGTCGCGTCCGGCGGGCCCGAGGACGACCCGTTCTCGCAGCGCACCGTCGCGGAACTCGAGCAGCAACGCCGAGCCCTCGGACTTCGCGGTGGAGCGCCGAAGGCAGCCCACGACCAGCCGTTCGCCCTCGGCTTCGGCGTGGAATCCCCCATCGCAGGCCGCGTCGACCCGCCTCGCGGGTTCCCGGGGACTTCCATCGCCCGGGAGGGGCCGGACGAAGAGGCCTTCGGGGCTGCTGTAGACGAGCGTCGAGCCGGCGAACTGGAGGCCGTGAAACCGCAAGGTGGCGGCCGCGATGGCGTGCTCCTGGCCGAAGTGGCACTCGAGCGCTGGGGGCTCCGTCGCACACCCAAGGGCCAACAGGCCCAGGAGCGCTCGGCTGATCAGAGGATTCCCCGCGCGCGCAGGGCCGCCTCGATCTCTGGACGGCGCCGCTCGAGCTCGGGGGGATCCTTGACTGGCTGGAAGCGGGCGTCCGGGCCCTCCCGCTCGACGCGCAGGAAGGTGGCGGGCAGGAAGGCCGAGAGTTGGCCCACGAGGTGTTCGAACTGCACGGCCGGGCGCCCCTCGACGGACTTGGTCACGGCGAACCAGGTCAGCTCGAAGTCCTGGTCGATGGCTTCGGCGTCGAGCACGAGGGTGTTCGTGTTGAAGACAGGGATGCGATCCTGGTCAAACCCTGTCGGGAAGCGGAAAGCCTCGACGATCTGAGGGACGCCGTCGACACGGGCGGGGGCGCCCCCCCGGTCGCCCGGCAGCTTGGGCGCCATCTCGGCGCTCATCGGCTTGCCGCCTGCGAGGTGTGCTCCGACGATGGCCGGGTCGAGGGTGGCCGTGAGGTTGTCGACGTTCGAGACGAAGAGGAGCTTGCCGCCTTCGCGCCGGAACCGCTCGAGAATGCCTGCGCGACGGAGCGCGAAGGTGAGGTCTCCGTGTCCTGGTGCGTAGGGCGACGCCTTGCCGTCTTCGGTCCGAAAGAGCTCGCCGTCCGGCGTCAGGCGCAGCGAGATGAGCTGGGGGAAGGTCTCGATGGGGCAGGTCGCGGTGGAGAAGGGGGCGGCCAGGCGCGCGACCTCCGCGTCGGTGGCGAAGCTCGTCATCAGGTACACCGGGACCGGTCCGTGCTCCGCAGCTCGCTGGAAATCCCGGAGCTTCACCTCCAGGAAGGACTGCCCTTCCAGCGCTTCGACACCAGCTTTCACGACGCCGCCGAAGCGCGTCGCCATGCCGCCGGCGAGCACGACGGCGCCGACCTCCCCACGAGCGATCGCTTCGCGGCCGCGCTCGGCGAGGGCTGCGCGTTTCGGGCTGCCGAGGGCCGGCAGCTCGGTGATGTCTTCGGGCCGCGGGGGGGCGACCTCGCCCCGGATGCGGTTGGCTTCGGGGCCCGCCTCGCCGGCACGCAGCCGCTCTCTCAGCCGTTCGAAGGTCGCCTCGTCGAAGCCGAAGCGTTGAAGAAGTGCTTGCGTGCCCTCGTCTACCGCGATGACCATGGGTCCTCCTGGCGTCGGCGAAACCAAACACTTCCCCACAGCGCTGTCCATGGGCCAGGGGATCTTTTTCCGGGGGGAGGGTGCGAGAGAGCGAGTGGGCACTATGCTTGCTTGACGAGGGACGAGCGGCGGGTTGGCTGCCGTCGAGAGGAGAGCGGAGATGAGGTTGCAGATCACGACTTGGACGAAGGCGGCGGTCGCCTTGGGTGTGCTGGGCATGACGGGTTGCGTCGTGCATACGCGGCCGGCACGGGCCACGGTGGTCGCGACGACTCCAGCGGCGACCGGCGTGGTGGTCTACCAGCCCCCACCGCCGGCGCGGGTCGTGGCAACCCGGCCGCCGCCCCCGTTCGCCGGGGCCATCTGGGTCGCGGGCCACTGGCAGTGGAACGGGGGCCAGTACGTGTGGGTCCCCGGGCGCTGGGTGCGGCCCCGCGCTGGTTACGTCTACGTTCAGCCGACCTGGCAGCGTCGAGGGAACGGCTACGTCTACGTGGCTGGCGGGTGGCGCCCCCGGGGCCGGGTTCGCACCACCACCGTACGACGCGGACCGGTGGTGCGCACCACCACGGTTCGTGCGCGGCCCGGAGTCCGGACACGGCGGACGACCGTCGTTACTCCGAGGGGGCGTCGGACGACCACCGTCCGGACCAACCGCCGCCGCCGGACCCGGACGACCACCGTCCGGACCCGCGGAGGCACGCGAACCCGGACGACGACGGTCCAGGTGCGCTGAGCGGGCCTGACGGATGGTGTGAACGGACGTTGGCGCTGCTTCCGGGATCCCGGGGGCGGCGTCGACGCGTTGGCGGGCCCAGGCTCTCTCCGCCCGCCGCACCGCCAGAGCGCGTCCCGTGGATGGAGCGCGTCCCGTGGACTCGGCAGGTTTTCTGGCCGTGTCTGACGCACCCTTGCCGCCATCCGTCACGGCGGTTGCCGGACCGTCACGGCCGCTGCGGGGGACGGGAAGATCTGGAGCCGACCGCGTGTCCGGCGTATGTCAGGTTGAGAGCGAGTGGGATCCTCACGAAAATCGCGGCGCTGGGACCGCGTTCCGAGCGCCTTGTGGGGGGCGCTCGCCGCGTCCCTGGCCGTCCACCTCTTGGGAGCCGGCGTCCTGTCCACGCTACCGGTCCTCGTCGGGCGCCCAGAGGCACCCTCGGCCGAGGAGCGCTCGCCGATGGCCATCGAGCTCGTGGCGTCCGAGGAACCGGCGAGCTCGAGGCGGGCGGAAGCGTCCGATGGAGAGGAGGGTGAGGACGAGCGGCGCCCGCGGGAGGACGAGCTTCCGACGCGGCGCGTGCAGCCCGAGCCCGATCCGCCCCCCGCCGAAGAAGCGGCGCTGGAGCGTGCGCGGCGAGAGATCGCCCCTCCGGCGCCGGACACCCGACGGCTGCAGCCGGTGCAGATCCGGAGCGCCGACCCTGAGGTGGAACCGCCGGAGGACGCACGCTTCGTCGCCGACGAGGCCAGCCGGGTGGAGGAGGAGACCGTGGCGACGCTTCGGAGCTACTCGATGGACGCGCCGGAGGTCGAACCCGCTCGGCCGATCGAGGCGAGCGAGGCGGAGGAGGAAGGCAACGCCGACATCCAGGAGAGCGCTGAGCATCGCGAGCGGGAGGGGAGCGAGTCGCGCTTCGCCACCGAGCAGGAGGTCCGCAGGGAGCGCCGCGCCGACGAAGAGCCGCGCGCCGCGCTTCCGAATACACAGGCCGGCCGCGCCGACGAGGCCCAGGGGTCACGACCCGCAGCCAGCGGTGCGCAGGCGCAGGGATCCGAACGAGCTCAGCGGGAAGGCGGGGGCGAGCGCTGGGAGACGGTGACCCTCTCCGACGGCGAGGGGACCTTCACCGTGCGCCGCCGCGTACGGCCGGAGGGGGAGGGGCAGGGCGGTGGGGGTGGCCCTGCCCGCGAGGCGCACAGCGGGCGCCGAGGTAGGCACGGTGAGCGCCTGGGGCAGAGGGGGCACCGCGGGTCGCGGCGGGGACAGCGCGGCCCCGATCTGCGGCTTTCGTGGAATCAGTTCGAACAGGTGCTGGGCGAAGATCGCCTCCGCGAGGAGCGTGAGCGCTTCGCGCGCGAGCGCCTCAGCAAGCAGCGGGGCCGCAGCGCGGAGCGGCAGCGGCGCTGGGCGGATTTCCGGGCGGCCATCGAGAACTACGTCTCGGACGTTCGGCCCGGCAACCAGACGGCCCTCAACGCCGCCGCCTCGCCCTTCGCGAGCTACATCGCCACGGTTCATCGCCGGCTGCATCGCCACTTTGCCGAACGCTTCATCGCCAACCTGCCCGGCGGCGCCGGCAACCCGTTCAACGACATGTCGCTGCGCACGAAGCTGGAGATCGTGTTCAACGGGGACGGGAGCATCCATCGGGTCGGTGTCGTCCGGACGAGCGGCTTGCTGCCTTTCGACTACGGCGCCTACAACGCGGTCATGAGCGGGCAGCCGTACCCGGCGCCCCCCGAGAGCATCCGGAGCGGCAACGGGAAGGTCTACCTGCATTGGAGCTTCTACCGAAACGCCCGCCAGTGCGGCGCCTTCAACGCGGAGCCCTTCATCCTCCCGAATCCGCCGGGAACGCCCGCTGGGCAGGACGACAGCCCCTTCGTGGATGGTCAGGGGCCGGCGTGGGGTGGGGTGGTGCCCCGGGACGCGCGGCCGAGCTGGGGCGTGGAGCGCGGGCAGGGGTCGGGTGGCGAAGAGGCCGAGCCCGGCCCGGCACGATGATGCGCCGCGGGGATGACGCAGCGTCGTGTGCCGTAGGCGCCGGCGGGGTCCTCTACCTCCGATCGCTCCTCCAGTCCCATCGTTTCGACGAGGGGTTCACCTTCAGACAGGCCACCCGCTACGCCGCGTGATCAGGCACTGAGCTGCACCCGGGTACATTCCCAAACCCCTCGTCGCCGGTCCGTGGCCTGCGGGCGTCCTCGGCCAGCATCTCTCACCTCAAGAATGCTCGGCACTCCCTCGGCTCATGGATGCGACACCAGTCCCGTCCAGTCTATCGACGATCGTTCTTGAGATGTGCTGTAGGCTTTGTTTGGATCCGGTCGTGTCGTGCTCCGCAAGAATCGGAACTGCCTTTCGATGGCGACCTACTGCCATTCAAGGCGAGAGCGAGGATTTCGTGCGCGTTTGGTGCGAAGGCGAGATGCCCGTTGCACTGCTGGCCAATGGATATGAGGGCGGGTTTTCGACCTGTTGGCCCCCAGCGTCACGCTTGATCCTCGACCTTTTTGAAGAGGCCTGGCAGACCTGTGCTGGGACAGTGGAGGAGCGCCTCATTGCGGCCTTTCGTGTCGCGTGCGCGCAGTTCGTCCAGCAGTCCGCGGGGCTTGTCGCTCCCGCCGAATACGTGCCCGGTGCTTCGCTGCTGGCCGCTGCGGTGGACCGTGGCAAAACGCACGTTGCATGGATCGGCGGCGGCACCGCCGTGATCGCCGGCGGACTCGGGGTCAAGGTACGCACGGTTCCTCACACACTGCGGGAGCACTTCAAGAGAGGGCAGCTGGGCGAGGCGGTGGATGCGAGTTTGGTTCCGAATGTTCTGGTCCGCGGGATTGGTTCAGAGTGGCCGGCGGAACAAGGGCCAGAGCACGCCACGTTCGGTGTGGAGTCCGGTGAGACGCTCATGCTGCTCAGTCGGTTGGGTTTTCGAGACACGGGAGTCGTTACCGAAGACCTTGCGAATGCCGCAGCCGCGTTCACGGATCCCACGCTCCTCGCCGAGTTTCTCGCAGAGCTTTCGTTCAAGGATGCGCCATACGCTGCGGTCGCGGCAGTTCGGTTTGGTGGCCAACGGCTGGGCTAGCGGCGCCTGCCGGTCACCATGATGCTCTGGTTCACGCAGCCGCTCCCGATGCACAGCCCCGTGTAGGTCGCGGTCCAGGTTGCTTCGAAGGTGTCTTCGTCGACGAAGCGGCCCCTCAGCCGGTAGGTCTCGGTGCAGCCGAGGTCGCCGCCGGGGACCACGAGGCTCACGTCGAAGGTTCCGTCCGTCGAGCGCATGCTCTGGGTGAGCGGGGCGTTCGCCATGGGGTTCTGGATGTTGCGCCCGTCCACGGAGACGACGGGGCCGACGCATGTGAACTCGACCTCGGTCACGTTGTAGTCGACTTGCGGCGGCCCCCCACCCAAGAGGTCCGCGGCGCAGGTCTGGGCCGGCGCAGGCGTGAGATCGAAGACGCCCGCGCAGGGAACCTCCACGGTCGGGCACGCGCAGCCGCTCATGGACGCGTCGCAGGCGAAGACGCACATGTCCGCGTCGGTGTCGCAGCGGTCGACGGTGCACGGGTCGCTGTCGTCGCAGACGCGGGGAGCCGGCGCGGGCCGACACCCGAACTCCGGCTCACAGACTTCGCGGCCGTTGCAGAAGTTGCCGTCCTGGCAGTCGTCGTCGGTCTCGCAAGGCATGGACGCGAAGCAGCCGGTCGCGGTGCAGACCTCGCCGGCGTCGCATCGCTCGTTCACAGGGGTGTGCGTGCATGCCATGTCCACGCCGCAGGTGTCCAGGGTGCAGGGCACCGCGTCGTCGCAGTCCTCGTCGCCGGTGCAGCCGGTGGCCTCGGTGCAGCCTGTGCCCGGCATCCCGGTGGCCGGGTCGCAGAGCGAGCCCGGCCCCGCAGAGGAGCAGAGCTCGTCGAGCGGCATGTTCCGGCACTCGCCGCCGACGCCGCAGGAGTCGAGGGTGCAACGGAAGCCGTCGTCGCACTCCTCGTCGCTGCGGCAGCTTGGCTCGTCGACGCAGCCGCGGCCCACCTCGCAGATCTGGGCGCCCGGGCAGCGCTCGTCGATGGGGTCGAAGCGGCAGGCGTTTCCGACGCCGCAGGAGTCGATGGTGCAGGGGAGGCCGTCGTCGCAGTCCTCGTCCCGATCGCAGCGCGTCGTGCCTCCGTCCGTTGGGGCGCCCGAATCTCGTGAGCCTCGGTCGTCGTCGCCGCAGGCGGCCAGCAGGAGAGGGAGGAGGGCGAGCCGTAGGTGCGGAAAGGATCTCATGGCGTCCTCATCGGCGCTGCCCGAACAGCGCGACGTTCTGGCTGCCGCAGCCGCTCGGCGAGAGCATGGAGCGGCACGGGCCGGCGGTCCACGTGCCGCTGAACTGGTCGCTGTTGTCGAAGATTCCGGTCAGCCGCACGGTGCCGCAGTTGCCGTCGGTGCCCTGCACGTCGAAGCTCCCCCCGGTCGGGCGCGGGTTCTGGCCGAGGGTGAAGCGACCGGCGGTGACCCGCAGCTCGCTCCCCGAGACGGCGAAGGTGACTTCGCCGAAGCTGTAACTGGACGGGGGGCAGCCGAGGCTGGGGGAAGGCGCCACCAGGAAGGTCCCATCGTAGTGGGTGTCGGGGTCGAAGGGCGCCGGCCCGCCGGCATCGGTGGGCGCCACCCCCGCGTCGCAGCCTGGAGCCGGTTCGTAGCGGCATCCGCCCACGGTGTCGTCGCAACGATCGAGGGTGCACTCGTTGCCGTCGTCGCAGTCGGGCGCGGTGCGGGCCGGCGCGCACATCCCCGCGATGCACTGCTCCTCTCCGTTGCAGAAGAGGCCGTCGTCGCAGTCCCCGGCTGTGGCGCAGCCGCGGCTGCAGCCGCGCTCGGGGCTGCAGCGCTCGCCCGGGCTGCAGCGCTCGTCGAGGGGCGTGTGACGGCAGGTGCCGCCCACGCCGCAGGTGTCGACGGTGCAGGCGTGGCCGTCGTCGCAGTCGCCGTCGGCCTCGCAATCCGTCGCGCCGCTGTCGTTCCCGCTCCCGGTATCGGCCCGGGCGGCGTCCCTCGGGGCGGCGTCCTGCGGCGCCGTGGGGCGGCTGTCGTCTCCGCACCCGGCGAGCGTCGCGAGCGCTGCGAGCAAGCACGCCAGGCGAAGAACCATGCCTTCACGGTAAGGGAGCAGCGAGCCCCTGGTCAATCGAGGGTGGGACCTTCGCTCGCGCGGCGGCGTCGGGCTGCCAAGACGAGGAGCACCCACAGCGCGCCCGCGCCGGAGCGGTCCCCGGCCTGTGCCGCGCAGCCCCCGCAGCCCCCCTCCGAGGGGGCGTCGCTCGGGGGCGTGGCGCGGTCGTTTCCGGCGTCG
>Ga0256832_1003475_pt1 | contig 10703 bp, 11 predicted proteins | sample 134614metaG_FD_190534 | JGI IMG/M metagenome (GOLD analysis project Ga0256832, IMG submission 190534) | Hydrothermal vent microbial communities from Lau Basin, Pacific Ocean - 134-614 | ecosystem: Environmental > Aquatic > Marine > Hydrothermal vents | place: Pacific Ocean: Lau Basin | collected...
AAATCTTCCATATAAAATTGATGGAGTTTGCTATAAAATTTTTTGTATTTATCTTTAAGTTCAACAGAGTCTACATAAGGAAGAAAAGCCTCTGATAGACGAGGTAGATACTCCTGCTCCTCTTGGCCAACAATACTCTTTTGTGATAATGTAGTAAGGATAGTGTAGAGAGTATTGGTTTGGTTTTTACTAAGATGTGACTCCATAGCCTCTAGGTGTTGCTCTAAAAGATACTCTATAAGTGAGCTTTTTGTCTTAAAGTAGGCTCTAATCTTTTTGTTTGATACTCCTATGCTTGAGGCAATATCTTCTAAAGATAGTGAATGTAACCCATTTTTATTAATTAGATGTATAGCAGATGCCACAATAGCTCTATTCATAATGTCTCCTCCTTTTGAGTAGTTTAATATTAAATTGTGGAAAAAGTGTTATTTTTTGGTTATACTTCAAAAAAATTAAGGAAAATTATGAGTAGAGACCTATTTGCACATAAGTCAAAATCTTGGGATATGAACTCCAAGCGTGTTAAAAATGCAAAGAGTATTGCAAAGAGTATTCAGAAAAATATTGAGCTAAAACCAACAATGAAATTAATGGATTTTGGAGCAGGGACAGGGCTGTTGAGCTATTTTATTGCTCCTTATGTAGATACAATAGTGATGGTAGACAACTCTCCATCTATGCTAGAGAAGTTTAGAGAGAAAGCCTCTGAGTTTGAGTGTAAAACCGAAGTTAGAGAGGTAGATTTGAGTGCTACAACACTCAATGAGAAGTTTGATGGAGTTATCTCCTCTATGACTATTCATCATATAGAAGACCAAAAGGCACTCTTTAGAAAGTTTTATAATATGTTAGAAGAGGGTGGTTTTATTGCTATTGCAGATTTAGATAGCGAAGATGGTAGTTTTCATTCAGATAACACAGGGGTATTCCATTTTGGATTTGAGCGAGAGATGTTGGAACAGATAGCAAAAGAGGTTGGGTTTAAAGAGGTAGAGTTTGAGTTGGCAAGTACTATTGAAAAACCACATAGAAATTTTACGGTTTTTCTTATGATTGCAAAGAGATAATTGGTTATAATTTGCTAAAAAATTAAGGAAAATAGAAAATGAAAAACACTTTGCTTTTTGCATTTGTTTTTGGAGCAGTGGTTTTTACCTCAATCCAAGCAAAAGAGGAGGTTGCTAAAGTTAAGGCTTCTCAACAGCTATCTTTAGATAGCTATAATAGTACCAATAATATCTATAAAAGAGTACAAGAGTAGGTATCTATTAAGAAACTATTAGATATACTTCTAAAAAATTAAACAGGAGAGAGAAATATGAAAATAGTTCATATAAGAGTCCAAAATAGAATTAGTAAGACTACTACTCTTCTCCTGCTTCTTCTCACCTATTAATATAAAATAATCAGACAATTACATCTATTCGTTTCTAATTAATCCTATATAGGATAGAATTAGACAATTTTTTTGCGTACAGAGGAGTACGTTTTATTTATAAGGTAAATATAATGAGCATAGAAACTATTAAGATATTCGATACTACATTAAGAGATGGAGAGCAGAGCCCTGGGGCTTCTATGAATACAGAAGAGAAGATACAGATTGCTATTCAGCTAGAGAAGTTAGGAGTTGACATTATAGAAGCTGGGTTTGCAGCAGCTAGTCCAGGGGACTTTGAAGCTATCTCTAAGATTGCAGAGCGTATAACTAACTCTACAGTCTGCTCTTTGGCTCGTGCTGTTGATAGAGATATAAAATCAGCAGGTGAGGCTATAGCTAAAGCGAAATTAAAGAGAATCCATACCTTTATAGCAACCTCTGCTATTCACATGGAGCATAAACTTAAAATGACCCCTGATGAGGTGATAAGAAGAGCAGTAAGAGCTGTAGAGTATGCTCGTGAGTTTGTAGAAGATATTGAGTTTAGCTGTGAAGATGCAGGAAGAAGCGATATAGGTTTCTTAAAAGAGATAAGCGATGCAGTAATTGAAGCAGGAGCAACAACTATTAATTTGCCAGATACAGTAGGGTTTAGGCTACCTTCAGAGATTGCTGAGATGGTTCGTACCATGAGTGAGTATACTAAAGGCAGAGCCATTATCTCAGTACACAACCACAACGACTTAGGTTTAGGTGTGGCAAACTCATTAGAGGCTGTACTTAATGGTGCTAGACAGATAGAGTGTACTATTAATGGTCTTGGTGAACGTGCAGGAAATGCAGCGTTAGAGGAGATTGTTATGGCACTTAAAGTACGTAGTGATGTCTTTAAAAATTTTAAAACAAATATTAATACTAAAGAGATTTATCCTACTAGTCGCTTGATAGCTAATATAACAGGTATAGAGCCACAACCAAACAAAGCGATAGTTGGTAAAAATGCCTTTGCTCATGAGAGTGGAATTCACCAAGATGGAGTGTTGAAAAAACGAGAGACCTATGAGATTATGAGTCCAGAGACTATAGGTTTAGTAAAAGATGATACTCTTGTACTTGGTAAACACTCTGGACGTGCTGCCTTTAGAGATAAATTAGCTAAGTTAGGATTTAGCCTTGAAGATGAGGCACTAAATGCCTCTTTTGAGCGTTTTAAGATTTTAGCAGATAAGAAAAAAGAGATTTATGATGATGACTTAAGAGCTTTGGTTACAAATGAGATGACTAAAGCTACACAGGTCTATGAGCTTATCTCTTTACAGCTAATGGATTTTTCAGATGGAACACCAAGTTCAGTAGTTAAGATACGAAAAGATAATGAGATATTGGTTGAGGCAGGTATTGGAGAGGGGACAATAGATGCCATCTTTAAGACTATTGATAGAATTTCAGGCTTTAATGGACAGCTTCAAGACTATAAAGTAAAGTCTGTCTCACAGGGAAAAGATGCCTTAGCCTCTGTAACAGTTAAGGTTGCATTTAATGACAAAGAACCAGCAATTATTGGTCATGGTCTACATATTGATACCATGTTAGCAAGTGCTAGAGCCTATATTGGTGCTTTAAACTCTTATCTTAGTATGGAGGGTATGTTAAAAAAGCGTCATAGCGATAGTTTACAGACAATTTAAAGTTAGCATCTATTCTGTAAACCCTCGTTGTTAATGTTGAGGTAGCTTAAGAAGTTCTCTATCTAATCTCTTCTATAATTTAGGAGAGTTAGATTCATATCTAATTAACATATATAACCTTTATTTAAACTAATATTGACAATTTATCTCTCTATATTCTTCTACTTAAAGTTTATTTTTATTAAAAAGTATTTAAATTCATATGTATAATACTTAATAATATTCTAAATAATTATTTTTAATATAAGATATTGTATTTATTTTGAAAATATTAAAAAAAAAGCTCAAATTTTATTTTTTCCTACACATTTAATTTGTATTATAAATTAAGAGGAAATTTTAAAAGGAGATAAATTATGTACAATATAGAGACAATACTTGAAGAGATAATGATAAAAACACTAAAAGAGTCAGCAGATAAATTTATGGAGGAGGGGGAGTATGAACAGGCAAAAAGAATGTACTTTAATGCCTTAAGGCTAAGTGAAAAATTGGTAGAGAATAGTGAGGATAACTTTCTGCCACTTGTTGCTAAAATCTCTAAAAGTATAGCTATTATGTATGAAGAGCTAAATATCTATGATTTGGCTATTAAGTACTATAGACAAAATATCTCTATTTATGAAAAAATAGGAGTAGATTTAGAAAAGATAGCTAACAGCTATTTTGCTCTTGGTAATCTATGTCGAAGAGATTTTCGATATGAAGATGCAGAGCGTTATTATACTAAGGCTTTAAATATATATCTTAATCTATCAGTTTCAAAAGCAGATAGTATTGAGAAGAAAGTTATAAATATCTACCATCACTTATCTATTATCTGTAATTCAATGGGTAAAGTTCAAGAGACAAAGGATGCATATATGCACCTTTTAAATATCTATAAAGATTTAGTTACAGATGAAGATGATAACTATAAGCCTGAACTTGCAATGGTACTTTTTAATTTAGGAACACTCTACTTTAAACATAATAGGAGAAATAAAGCTTCAGAGGTCTATCTCTTTGCATTGGAGCTTCTTTTATATCTTGATTCTAGAGATACCCATAGTTACAAAGAGACCATAGCACATACTCTACACAATTTAGGTCAAATCTATTCTGAACAGCTTGACTATCCTGCTGCTTTATCAGCTTATAGAGAGGCATTAAACTACTTTATAGAGTTAGCAGATGGTAATCCAAATAAGTATGGTTCAGAGGTAGCTCTTGTTTTTAAAAATTTAGCTTCATTTTATAAGCAACAAAATAGAATGGATTTAGCAGAGTATTTTCATTTAAGAGAGATTGAACTCTACCGAGAGTTAAACTACTATAATGACTCAGCTTACGATTTTGTTTTAGCATCAGCAATTATAGAGGGGGTTGAGCACTATGGACAACATAGCATTACTCTATATGAGGCAGAGGCTATCTTACGAAGTTATGAAGATGAGATGCAGGTTGAAGAGGTATTAGAAAAAATATCTATACTTCGTGAAGAGATGAGTCTTAGTTAATAGTTTATACCTATACAAATTAAACTAAAAATTTTTAAAACTAAACAATTTATGTTACAAAGTTACGCTATTTTAACATTAAGTCATTAAATTAAAAGTTTTTTTCTACAATTTATTTTATTTGGAGTAAACTTATACAATTCCTCTACAAATAGTTTATATACTTTTGTAAGGAGTCTAAATAAGTTTTAGGTAGGAGCTAGTTACAACTTCTGCAATTAATTAACGAGATAATATCTCTTCTCTTTGTCCTCCTATGCGAAGAGTAAGAGATTTTATTTATTTAAAAAAAAGATATTACAATGTTAAAAAAGACTTTTATCTTACTTTTACTTTTTACCCTTTCGATTTTTGCTAATGTTATTGTTGGAGCTAAACAGACAGAGAAGTATCTTCCTCTTTTAAAAGGGAAACGCGTTGCTTTAGTAGTAAACCAATCCTCTTTAATAGATGGAGAACATCTTGTTGATATACTTTTACAAGAGAAGATAGATATTGTAAAGATTTTTGCTCCAGAGCATGGTTTTCGTGGAACTGCTGATGCAGGGCAACATATTAAGAGCAATTTTGATGCACAGACAGGTTTGCCTATTGTATCACTCTATGGGAAGCATAAAAAGCCAACTAAAAGAGATTTAAAAGATGTTGATATTTTGGTTTTTGATATTCAAGATGTTGGAGTTCGATTTTATACCTATCTTTCAACTTTGCACTATATTATGGAGGCAGGAGCAGAACAACATAAGCCTGTAATAGTTTTAGATAGACCTAACCCAAATGGAGACAGAATAGATGGTGAGGTTTTGAACTTAAAATATAAATCATTTGTAGGAATGCACCCTGTTCCAATACTATACGGTATGACCATTGGGGAGTATGCAAAGATGATAAATGGACAGGGGTGGTTAAAGGGGCATAAGAAAGTAGATTTAACCGTTATTCCTTTAGCTAACTATACTCATAATACACCTTACTCTTTGCCTGTAAAACCTTCTCCTAATTTACCTAATGATTTGTCAATATATCTCTACCCATCATTAGCATTTTTTGAGGGGACTGTATTTTCAGTAGGGCGTGGAACAACCAAACAGTTTCAGCTCTATGGTAATCCATACTACAAGAAGCATAACTTCTCTTTTACACCTATCTCTAGAGAGGGTGCAAGGTATCCAAAGCACAAAGGTAAAAAGTGCTATGGTGTCGATTTGAGTTCTGAGCCAATTATAAGTGGAGCAGGGATTAACCTTGAGTATCTTTTAGATGCCTATAGAAACTATCCTTATAAAAATAGATTTTTTCTAAAAAACCATTTTATAGATAAGCTCTCTGGTTCAAGTAGACTTAGAAGAGATATATTAGCAGGTAAGAGTATTAGTAGTATAAAGAAGAGTTGGCAAAAAGGGCTTAAAGAGTTTAAAGTAATTAGAGAGAGGTATTTAATATATCCATAGATAGGGGTAAAAGATTGAGTGAAAGAAAAGTATTGATTTTTATTGCTTGGTGTATATTTGCTATATTGATTTATGCACTCTGGCAAGGAAGAGTTGTTAATACTACAGTTTTAATACAAGCAGGGCATGTAGGTCGTGAAAAGGGAAATACAGGTTCTATCTGTAATGGTTTAGTTGAGTCAAAATGGAATGATAGAGTTGCTAGGCGTGTTGAGGATATTTTAAAGAAAAAGGGAATTGATGTTACTAGAGTAGGGGCAAAAATACCTGTAGTCAATACAGTTATTGCAGTAGCAATTCACTTTGATGGAGCAGCACATGAGTGTGCCACAGGTGCATCTATTGGGCATGATGGCTCTGCTGAATCGAAACGCTTAGCCAAATCTTGGAGACAGGAGTATGGTAAGTTTTTCCCATTTAAGTGGCACAAAGATAACTTTACTCCAAATCTAAGACACTATTATGGTTTCTCTAAAGTTAGTGCTAGTAAAGGATTTTTAGTTTTAGAGCTTGGTGAGATAACTTGTAAAAAGCAGACAGATTGGTTAGAGCCAAGACTTGGTGAGGTGGCAAATAGAATTGCCAATTTTATAATTAAGGAGTTAAAAAAATGAGAAGTTTAAAAAATATATTTTTATTATTAACACTATTATCATTAGTGAGTTGTGCCAATAGTGCAGATAAACAAGAGCTTAAGATTATTGATAAACCAATAGATTTTGGAAAAGAGCGTATAGAGATGACCAAAGCTTATATTAAAAAGCACTATGGTTTTGAGGTAGAGAATATTGAGATTGAGCCAAAAATAATTGTACTTCATTGGACAGCAGAGATGAGTTTTGATAAAAGTTTTAAACGGCTACAGCCTCAAAAGCTCTTTTCAGATAGAAAAGATATTGCCAAAGCCTCTGCTCTTAATGTCTCATCACAATTTTTAGTTGATAGAGATGGAACAATCTATCGTCTTATGCCTGAAAATTGGATGGCACGTCATGTTATTGGGTTAAACTACTACAGTATTGGTATTGAAAATGTAGGAGGAAAAGGAAATAAAAGAGATGACCTAACCCCTGCACAGTTAAAATCAAACATAGCTTTAGTTCGTTATTTAAAAGAGAAGTATCCAACTATTACCTACTTAATTGGTCACCATGAGTATCGTCAAATGGAGAAGACAGATTTATGGTTAGAGTTAGATAAAGGCTATAGAACTAAAAAGACGGACCCTGGTGATAGATTTATGAGTGATGTTCGAAAGGCAGTAGCCGATTTAAACCTATCTTCTCCACCACAAAAATAGAAGTAATTTAGCTAAAAATAGTTCTATTTTTAATAAGTAGTCAACTCTTATTCTAAAGCCAAAAATCCTTGCTTCTAGGCATATGGAGTATCTCAATTAAGGGTAAAACTCTCTTGTCTAAAAACTGCGACTTGTTAAATGTTCGTTGGCGTTTAGCAAGTTGTGCAGTATGTATAACAATTCTTTGTTGCATCTCCTCTTTTGTATAGTGCCCATCAAAATAGGCTAAAACCTCTTTAATCCCAATAGCTTTCATACAGTTTGGCTCTCTTGTATAGGTTTTTTCAAGATAGAACACTTCATCAATTAGTCCATCTCTTAACATCTTTTGCGTTCTTAGCTCTATTTTTTTTCTTAAAACATTTCGTTCTACTTCTATCTCATATATAGGGAGTTTCTCTGTTATGGTGGGTTTTGGAGGATTGGCTTTAAAATACTCAGTAGGGGTTAGCTTGGTTTGAAAAAAGAGATTTAGCATCTTCTCTATACGGTAACGGTCACTCTTTGCTATTTTTTTCATATAGCTTGGATCTTTTTGAGAAAGAAAGTTATAAGCCTCTTCAAGATTGCTTAGTAGTTTTTGTGTCTCCTCTTTTGCCTCTTTGCCAATTTTAGGAAGAGCTGAGATACCTTTTAGTAGAACATTTAAGTAAAAGCTTGTTCCTCCAACAATAATGAGGTTTTTCCTCTCTTGTATGGACTCTTCTCTTGCCTCTTTGTAGAGTTGAATAAATGTAGTTACATCAAAGGGCTCATTTGGGTAGAGTATATCAATCCCAAAATGTTTAACACCCCCACGCTCTTGTATAGTTGGTTTTGCAGAGGCAATATCAATCTCTTTATAGATAGCTAATGAGTCCAAGGAGAGAATATTTGCATCTATCTTTTGGGCTAACTCAATAGATAGAGCAGTTTTTCCAGATGCAGTTGAACCAATAATGGCTAGTTGTTTAAAAGATTTCATTTGAAATGATAGCATATATTAATCTTAGTTCCATAAAATATTATAGAACTTAGGTTCTTAGAGAGTTATAATAGATTATCTGATTTATATGATTTTATATTATATTTTTTAAGTACTTCTTGTTGTTTTCTCAAAACATCTTTATGGTTTAATATTATCTGTGTATGGTCTTCATCTTCAAAAACAGTAAATTTATCTTTTGTATTTTCTAGCATTGCTACAAACTCTTTAAAGTTTTTAATTTTTTTTCCATTCACACTATCTATAACATATAAACTATATTTTAATCCTTTTGTTAATGAAGATGGAAGGATTCGTTTAAGTATAACTAACTCTTCTCTATCTTTATCTGGATATATTGAGTAGTACTTTGAGTCACTACTAATAACCTCTCTTGTACCTGGAACAAATACCAATCCACCATATATATAGTAGCTAGGTCTCTTTTCTGGATTTTGTATCTTAATCAACTCCAACTCATTAATTTTTTTATCTAACACTACAGAGACATTTTTTTCTTGATTATCTCTTAAAATAGTAAGATTTATAGTCTCACCTAGCTGATGTTTATCTAAAAGATATCCAAAGTCAGTAAACTCTTTTTTTCTAAATTCAACTTTTAGATTAGAGTATACTCTTTGTCCATCTATTGCTGTTAGTATGTCTCCTGTTTTTAAGACTCTACTTGCTGGTGAATTTGGAATAGTTTTGTTAATTAAAATACCATAATCTTTACCTTTTAGACCATACTTCTCTTTCATCACAGGACTCTCTAGCCCTTGTGCCATTATACCAAAATATGGAAATCCATCATATTTTCCATCTTTCATATCTTTAAGATAGTGTCTAATAATAGAGGTTGGAATCATATAGCCTAGATTCTCTCCATATGTCATTACTTGCATAACCAATCCAACAACTTTTCCATTTAATATAGCAGGACCTCCTGAGTTTCCAGGATTTATTGAGGCATCTACTTGAATAGCTAAAAGTGATTTCCCACTATGTACATAATTTTGATTCTCAACTCTAGAGACTACTCCTTCAGTGATACTTAATGTCTCTCCACCCATAGGAAATCCATAAACTTGAATCTTCTCTTGTAGAGAGGGAAGCTCTCCTAGTTCTAAGCTTTTTGTATTTTTAAAGAACTGTTTATCTTTAACGGTAATTAGTGCTAAATCAGCCTCATGGTCAATGCTTAAGACCTCTGCTTCATATCGTTTTATCTCTCCATTTTTAAGTACCTCTATATATGTTGCATTGGTTACTACATGAGCGTTTGTTAAAATTTTATCTTCATCAATGATAAAACCAGAACCTGTTCCTCCACTAATGCTAGAAGACCAAGGAGAGTCAAAGTCTGGTTCGCTAGTTACAGTAAAAATTTTAACAATAGAGTCTTTTACCTGAGCCTTTTTAGTCTCTGTTATCTTTTTAGGTAATACTGCTTGAGCATATACTGCTTGGGTTGTAGTTAAAATTATAGTTGCTAAGATTGTGCTTGATAATATTTTTCTCATTTGGTATCCTTTTTATTCTGATACCTTAATTATAAATAATCTATGTTGCCAATCTTCACCAACAAATATACTATTTTTAGCTAAAAATACACTATATCCTAAATCTTCCAACTTTTGTGCAAACTCTTTTGCTAATGATATATCAGGCTCTCTATGAGAAGTACTAATAAAAATTTTTACTATAGAGTAGTTTTTTCCCATTATTTTTCCCCTAAAATCTAAATTAAATCATTATACAAAAACAAATATATGTTAGTATTATTAATTATTTGTAACCTTAATTATTAAATTCATTTTTAGAATTTTCTCCATTTAAAATAACTTGACAAGTTTTACAAGGCTCTTTTTTAGCTATAATAAGGGCATCTCTCTCATTTATATGTTGGCTACAACCCATAAAATGTAAAACAATCAATACCATTACCACTTTAGCTTTCATTGTAAATCCTTTTTTATCTTTCTATTTTTATACTATAGTTAAAACTTTTAGACTTTTTGGACTTTTTAAAGATGGTGTTATTTTTCATTTTATAAAATAGGATATTGTGAAAAAAGGGGAAAGTAGTGAATGAGAGCAGAAAATTAAAGCTAATAGAGAGAGAATTAGGAGAAAAAGCCTACAATAATATAGTAAAGCAGATGCCTTTAGAGATACAAAAAAACAGAACAAAACGTCTACTCTACTTAACAGATAGTATCTCTGCTTCTAAACTAGAGAGGCTTGTTAAAAAAGAGAGATTGGTCTCTTCAATGCTACATACAGAGTTAATAAACTATATTATCTTTGAGCTAAGAGAGCAAGGAGCAGTATGGAACTCAAAAAGGGAACTATTTGGACTACTTGCCCCTAAACTTGATTTTTCAAAATATAGAAGTTCATGGTTCGATCAACCC
>Ga0256832_1003476_pt1 | contig 10703 bp, 11 predicted proteins | sample 134614metaG_FD_190534 | JGI IMG/M metagenome (GOLD analysis project Ga0256832, IMG submission 190534) | Hydrothermal vent microbial communities from Lau Basin, Pacific Ocean - 134-614 | ecosystem: Environmental > Aquatic > Marine > Hydrothermal vents | place: Pacific Ocean: Lau Basin | collected...
AAGGCCACTATGAAAGTAATCCAAGATTCAAAATTTGTGGCATAACTTACCCACAAATTTCTCTTGACTTTCAACGGAATAACTTTGCGGTTCAGCTTTGATATAGTTACTAAAAGTTCTAAATCCAACTGGGCATAATTTCCAACCAGAGAAATTCGTACTCTGTTTAAACAGGGCTGTTAATCAGGCGGGATTACAGTGGCATTTTTGCGTTAAATTGCATTTGATATGTGAGTGCTACACAATATCTCACGTATAGCGATTCAAACAAAGTCAACGTACCCAAATGCCCAAAAACATCAAAATTAGAAAAGCAACAGACTCCGACGACCAGCTCTGGAACGAGTATGTGACGCGCCATCCCCACTCTGGCCCTTACCATTTATGGGAGTGGAGAAATACAGTAGCAAAAGCATACAAGCACACACCCCATTACCTTATGGCCGAAGAAACAGATTCTGGCAAACTCGCGGGAGGGCTTCCCCTTTTTTACCTAAAGTCCCCATTTAGCAGGGGCCAACTGGTTTCCCTTCCTTTTTGCGACTATGGGGGCCCTATCGCTGACACCGATGAAATAAGTAGAGCCCTATGTCAGAGTGCTTATGAGGAGGCAACCAGCCAGAAGGCTTACCTTGAGATAAGGTGCAATCAGCCCCTTTCGGATACCCCTTACTTTCAACCCTTTGGCGACAAGGTCCGTATGTTACTCCAACTGCCTGAGAACTCAGAGCTACTTTTCAAAAAGTTCAAATCAAAATTGAGAAGCCAGATTAGGCGTCCCATGAAAGATGGCCTGCATGGTAAAATAGGAGGTCCTGAGCTTGTCGAGGATTTCTACAAGGTTTTTACCATAAACATGCGGGACCTGGGGTCCCCGGTCCACTCCAAGAAGTGGTTCCAGCACCTGACTTCATATTATGACCAAAAGGCCAGGGTTGGGGTTGTTTATAAGGACCATATCCCGGTGGCCAGCGGTATTATCCTTCTGCACAATGATACAATATCCATACCCTGGGCCTCATCCCTTCGTTCCTATAACCGGCTAAGCCCCAATATGTTACTGTACTGGTCTTTTCTTGAATACGCTGCCGATAATGGCTTTAGGAGATTTGATTTCGGCCGTTCAAGCCCTGGTAGCGGAACATATCGGTTCAAGAAACAGTGGGGTGCTGAACCACGCCCTTTATTTTGGTACACCGAGGGTGATCACTCTGCAACAAAGTCCGGGAAAGGAAAAATGAGGGAGAGGGCCGAGAATATTTGGATGAGGCTGCCCTTGGGCCTTGCAAACTTCATGGGTCCTAGGATCAGAAAATATATCTCGCTGTAAGTCTCATGATTATTGTCTTCTTACGGTGAGAAATTTTCTCGAACAAATTACGTGCTATCCCCCGGCTGAAGCCAAGCTCTCGCTGAGGCACGTGATATTATCTCTCTTCTCACGCAGTGGAGATTTCGAAAAAAGTCTTTGCACTTACCTTGGTGTTAATCAGTGTGTTTTGGCAAACAGTGGCAGGGCACTTCTTTATCTATTGCTCAAAAAATTGCAGGATCAAGAAGGGAAAGACAGAGACCAAGTGCTCATCCCTGGCTACACGTGTTACTCTGTGGCAGCAAGTATTGCTAAAGCAGGCTTAGAAATAAGGGTATACGACCTAGATCCCAAAACCTTTGGTGCTGACATTGATGACATTAAGCGAAAAGTCAACCCGCACACACTGGCGATAGTATGCCAACACCTCTTTGGGATTCCCACAGATCTTGGGGAATTGGTTCCTTTGGCTAGGGAAGAAAAATGCTATCTCATAGAAGACGCTGCACAGGCCCTGGGTGGCTATATGGGGAGTATGCCTTTGGGGAGATTGGCCGATTTTGGCTTTTATAGTTTTGGCCGCGGAAAGCCATTGCCCCTGGGTTGTGGTGGCGCATTGATCGGCAAGGATTCTCGGATATTGTCAAGCCTGTCAATTTCAAAGTTAGCTAACTCGTTTACAGCACTTGTAAAGGTCGCCGGAGGTCAGGTTTTTTCGTCCCCTCACATGTACTGGCTTCCTGAGGCTTTGCCACTCGGCCTTGGCGAGACGGTATTTGATCCTGGATTTCCTGCGCTGGGTATTCCGAGGAAGATCAGGACTTTGGGAGAAAAAGCTTTATCCCTTCTTGCCGTGCTCAACAGCCACAGGAAGAAAATAGCCAGAACATATTTGGAAGTCCTTGACAAGCACAACTGCGTCACTAGTCATGACGGGGTTCCAGTTTACACCAGATTTCCGGTGATAGCCAGTGAGGTCCCAATTTCTAAAGAACTGAAGAGACTGGGTGTCAGGCGCATGTATCCACGCGCCATTATCGATGAACTTGAGATAAGGCCATACCTGACCAAGGCAGAAACGCCTACACCGGGAGCAGCCGAGATTGCCCGCAGACTTATTACGCTGCCTACGCACATGGGCATAACGGAAAATCTGGCCCACGAAATCGCCACCAAGGTAAAAAAGCATTTTGGACTTTGATACCTTCACTCTTAATCTAAAATCAGCTGTGGTTTCCAGGCATCTCACGTTCCCAGGTTCTCAACTTCTCAACTTCGCCGGCACCAGGCTATCAAGCTGGTCAGCTTACTAGTCCCTATGTCCTGCATCTTCTGGTTCTCCATATTCATGATTTTTTATGCCTATTTTGGGTATCCCCTGAGTCTTGTTGGCATACTTGCCTCCAGACGTTTACTGTCAAGGGATGGCGCCCGCAGTTCATCGCCCCAACAACCCAACAAACCAAACGGACCAGATGGACCAAACAGACCAAACAGACCCAACGGGCCAACACACCCAACCGTCTCACTCATCATCACCGCTCACAACGAAGAAAAACGGATAAAGGAGAAAATCGAAAACTCTCTTAACCTGGAGTATCCAAGGCAGAAGCTGGAAATCATTGTGGCCTCTGATTGTTCCTCCGACCGAACAGATGAAATTGTGAAATCCTATTCACATAAAGGCGTCAGGTTGGTTCGATCGCCTGTGAGAAAAGGCAAAGAGCACGCACAGAAACTCGCTGTAGCCCAAGCAAAAGGAGATATCCTGGTATTTAGTGATGTGGCTACAATAATAGAGCCAGACGGGCTCAGAAACATCGTAGCCAACTTTGAAGACTCCACTGTCGGCTGTGTGAGCAGTGTAGACAAATTCATAAACCCTGATGGCTCCATCAGTGGGGAAGGAGCCTACGTAAAGTATGAAATGTTCCTGCGGTCCCTTGAGTCAAGAGTGAATACACTTGTGGGGTTAAGCGGCTCTTTTTTTGCCGCCCGCCGTGAGGTTTGCCAGAACTGGGCAGAAGATCTTCAGAGCGATTTCAACACCGTACTCAATTCCGTTAAAGTTGGGCTTAAGGGAGTCTCTGACCCTAAAACCATAGGATATTATAAGAATATACAAGATGAAAAAAAGGAATTCCACCGCAAGGTAAGAACAGTGCTGAGAGGCATTTCAGTACTTATGCGAAGTCTATCCCTGCTAAACCCGCTTAAGTATGGCATGTTTTCCTGGCAGCTCTTTTCGCATAAATTATGCCGTTGGCTGGTACCATTTTTCCTTCTTTTGGCGTTTTTCTCAAACGCTGTTCTCGTGTTTAAAGGTTCATCGATACTTTATCGGTTTCTTCTCATTATGCAAATAGCTTTTTATTCGGCGGCTCTGGTTTACCATTGGGTTGGTTCAGCCCCTGCTGTTTCTAAAAAGCCGACAACATCACCGATAATAAATTTGTTAAAAATCCCCTACTATTTTCTGACTGTAAATGCCTCTATCCTGGTTGCATGGATAAAATATCTGAGAGGCGAGCGCGCCACCTATTGGCAACCATCAGAAAGATAGGGCGGATTTATTGACAGTGAAGATTGGTGGGGGTGAGTGTGGGAAGGTGAGTTTTTTTGTGCCGGAATGGAGAATAAAAGGTCATGCCCCAGAGAATAGAAAGCGTGCGGATCTAAATGTATATAAATCAGCTTTCTCCGCATCAATGGAGATATTTCGGCTCTCGAAAAAGTTTCCTGCTGCAGAGAGATGTTCTTTGACTGATCAGATACGAAGATCCTCAAGGTCAATCTGCTCAAACCTTGCTGAAGCATGGCGGAAGAGGAGGTATCGCGCTGAATTCGTAAACAAGATCTCCGACGCTATGTAAGAAGCCTCAGAGACTCAAACATGGTTGGACTTTTGTTTGGCATGTGGGTACATAGATGAAGGATGACACAGTGCCAGGGTCATTAAATTAACTGGGTTTATTGAGTGGACAGTAGAAAAGTGAAGATTGAACGATTCGAAGATATTCAGGCTTGGCAGGAGGCTAGATCGTTAGTTGGATTTGTCTACGAGGCAATAAAGGGAAATGAAGATTTTCTAAGGGACTTTCGTTTGGTAAATCAGATTCAAGGTGCGTCAGTATCTGTCATGGCTAACATAGCTGAAGGATTTTCTCGAAAGAGCAACAAGGAATTCATTCAATACTTGTTTATATAAAAGAGTTCAGCAGCAGAGGTCCAAAGCCATCTATACGTGGCCCTGGATCAAGGCTACATTGAGAAGAGTGTATTTGAGCGAATTTATGAGCAGGCCGATAAGGTAGCTAGGATGTGCTCCGGCTTTATCAAATACCTCAGCTCCCAACCCAACAAACCCAACAAACCCAACAAACTAAAAGCCTTCTCAACTTCTGAGCTTCGGGTTTTTCAGATGAGACTCCGCCACTTAATATATATCGCCATCCTCCTCACGTTCTTCCTCCTTTGCTACCATTCCACATTGGCATGGATGCTCAACCGCTGGGACGGCATTGATTCTTACTATTCCCATGGGTTTCTTATACCCTTTATTTCCGCTTATCTTATCTGGCGTAAAAAAGATGAGCTCAGGGGAAAGCCTTTGGGTTATTCATCTTTCGGGTTGGCCTTGATTCTGTTTGCTATGGTGCTTCACATCCTTGGGACGGTTCTCTATGTTTTTTCCCTTTCCGGTTTTTCAATATTCTTTTTTATCATTGGTGCTGTACTTTTTATCTGTGGAAAGGAAATCACCAGAACCATCCTATTCCCTCTAATATTACTGATTTTCATGTTTCCTCTTCCCCTGGCATTTTTGAGTTCAATCACCTTTCCATTAAAGATGCTAGTGGCCAAGGCTGGAGTGGCAATTGTGGATCAGTTAGGTGTGCCTGTACTTAGAAACGGCTTTGATATTATCATTCCTGGTGGAAATCTTGTGGTGGGTAATCCATGCAGTGGGCTCAGATCTCTCATAGCCTTTCTGGCGCTTGGAGCTGTCTTGTCATATCTTACCAATATATCACCCTTAAAAAAGTTAATAATTTTTCTTTCTTCCATACCAGTCGCCATCCTTTCAAATGCCATAAGGGTGCCAATGCTCATATTAATTTCCCATTTTTATGGTTTGGACGCTGCCTCTCCTGAATCCGTCTGGCATAATATAACTGGAATGTTGGTGTTTGTTCTTGGATTAGTCCTCCTTGTTGGCGTTAGCAGTTTGCTTCAGTGGAAAAGTTGAAAACACGATACATAATTTTGGTATCTGTTTTAGCAGTGACTGCAGCGGTGGTAAGTTTCCTCAATTATGACATTTTCTATAAGGCCGATGCAGCAGTTGAAACAATAAAAAAAATTCCCTTGGTTATAGGCAAGTGGAGGGGCAGTGATGTCCCCTTGGACAGCAGGGTGTATGACATCCTCGAAACCAGGGCTATAATAAACCGCAGTTATGTATCAAACGGAAAGTCGGTCTTTCTCTCATTGGTCTATTATCCTGAGACCAAGGTGGATTTTCATGCCCCCGAGGCGTGTCTGTCAGGCCGGGGCGTCCAGGTAAGCAAATCACCCCAATCAATAGTGATTAATTACAGGGGGAAAAAGGTAAAGATAGGAGTAAATCAGCTAATAAGGCGGGATAATAACTACGATGTTTTGTATTTCTATTTTTACAAGGCTGGTAATTTCGTGGGCAGGGATTATCTCAAACTTAGAATGAATCTGGCGTGGAATAAGTTTTTTAGCAGGAGGAGGAGCGGATCTTTAATTAGGGTATCAACCACTGTTAGAGCTGGAGATTTTGAAACAGCATCAAATACGCTTACAAACTTCATACAGGATCTTTATCCTTATTTAATTAGGTATTTGTAAAAAAATAGGATTAGGTCATTCATTTTTCAGAATCCTAAAATAATTGATGGCTTCTCAAATTTTACCATTGTCAGCCGGTATTTAGGGTAAATGGAGTCCGCATCAGGCAAGGAAAGTAATTTGAGGGTTATCCTGATAGCGTCAGGTGATCTTTGGGGCGGTGCTGAATCGGTTGTTTACAATCTTCTTAAAGGATTAGACAGATCAGCACGTATTGAAGCTATGCTTCTGACTCTAAACAATGCCAGACTGGCTAATTTATGCAAGGCTGAACGAATTCAAACAACGGTTATTAGTGAAGCTGATAACGCTTTTCCTGTATTGGTGTGGAATGTGAGGAAGCTGGTAAGGGCTTTTAAACCCCATATAATTCACTCGCATGGCTACAAGGAAAATATACTGGCTTTTTTGGGGCGAGATTCGACGTCTTCCTGTAACCTAATTACTACCCTTCATGGGCTTCCAGAGGGGTATGACACCATAAAAGCGAAGATTGCAAACAAACTAAATTTTATTGTTATAAAAAAAGTATTTGACAAATTAGTTACAGTGTCCAGTGACCTTAGAAATATCCTGACGAATATTTTACAGATCGATCAGGATAAAGTTGTTGTAATTAATAATGGAATAGAAATTACTGGAGTATGCCATAAAAACTTCTCAAATAAGAGAAATTTTATAATTGGTTCAGCAGGCCGATTATTCCCAGTAAAAAACTATACTCTTCTAGTAAGAATAGCAAAAGAAGTGTGCTCTAGGAACAGTGGCATTCGTTTTGTACTTGCAGGTGATGGACCCCAAAAAACGCTTATTTATAGAATGATAAAGGAATACAATTTAGAGAAAAATTTCCATCTGCTAGGTCACGTCGATGAGATGTCAGACTTTTATCGCATGATCGACATTTATATAAATACTTCAAAGCACGAAGGAATGCCAATGACTATACTGGAAGCCATGGCTAATGGTGCATTAGTAGTTGCTCCGAGGATAGGCGCGCTTCCAAATATCATCAAGCACAAAAGAAATGGATGGCTTGTCGAGCGGAACACAGTTAGTGGCTTTGTTGACATAATTGAGAAAGTGATAAACGCAGACCCTAAAATGTTAAAGGATGTAAGCAAAGCTGCAAAAGAAACAGTAAAAAAAAATTTTTCCATGGAAGCTATGACTCGATCCTATGTCCAACTGTATTTTGGGATCATTTCCGAGTAGTTTTTAGCTTATGAAAAGTTTAAAGAGAGTGATACGACTGGTCTTTTCTCGCGTCTACTTCGTATCTGGAATGTATAGATGTGTCCATAAAGGGAGTGTAGTGATTCTGATGTACCATCGAGTGTTGGATTCGGACACCATTCGAAAGGATCTGATACAACCAGGTATGTATGTCAGTAGGAATACATTTAAAAAACATGTTTCATTTCTGGCAGCAAACTATAATATGATATCCTTCCAGGATTTCCTTAAACATTTAAATAAAAATTATTTAAATCCTGAAGAACAATATTGTATTATTACATTCGACGATGGCTGGAAGGATAACTATTACAACGCTTTTCCAACATTAAAGGAATATAAGGTCCCGGCAACCATATTTCTTGTCTCTTCATTCCTTGAAAAGGAGGGAGACTTTTGGGTTAGGCGGTTAGAGCGCTTAGTTAACCACATACAATCAACTGGTAAAGGGCTTGATGAAGGCAGGCTAAACTCCCTTGCCAGAAAGTGGCTCGGTGATGTGGCCGAAAGGTATATACCACCATTACTTTTTATCGGACATAACCGAGAAACGAAAAAACTTCAAAGCGATTTAGACAAGGCTATTGAATGGTTGAAAAAATGTAAGGAAAATCTGGTCAGGAATTTTATTGCTGAACTTGAAGAAACCGTTGGCTTGGTTCCGTCATCTTACAATGAGTTCTTAGATTGGGAAGAGGTGAAGGAAATGTCAAGTAATGGAATTTCCTTCGGCTCCCATGGCGTTTCTCATAGAATCCTAACCTCCTGCAGCTTTGAAGAGATGCGAAGAGAGATTGAGCAATCACATGTCTTTCTGTCGAGCAAGGGGACAAATTACGTTCCGGTATTTTCATATCCAAATGGCAACACAAATAGCTCAATCACCCAGCTTGTTAAACATGCCGGCTATCAAGCTGCTGTGACGACATGTTCTGGAACGAATGGCATCAAGCGTTTGTATCCTTTTCATCTTAACAGGATCTCTATACACGAAGATGTATCAACGGATCCACAGATGTTTGCTTTTCACATTTCAAGGATTCTTAGCATAGCAAACCTGCGAAAGAGAGAACATTCCCATGAAAAAAAAGGATAGCAGGAACAGCACTATATCTAAAAAGAATGTTCTCATCCTGGATGGTGACCAGAGATCAGCACTAGCGGCTACGCGGTCCTTGGGGAGGAAAGGCATCAAGGTCACGGCGGCCAGTGAGAAGATTCCATGCCTCAGTAGTTGTTCAAAATATTGTTTCGATAGCTTCGCTTATCCGTCACCCTACGAAAACACAGGGCTGTTCCTATCCATAATCAAGAAGGAATCTCTTCGCAGAAAAATAGATGTAATACTGCCGATGACAGAGATCACTACTCTGATAATTCTGAAGAATAAAGAACTTTTTCCCTCAATAGTACCTTTTGCGGATTTTCCAGCCTTTGATAAGTTGACGGACAAGTGGAAGCTTTTCAAGATGGCCCAATCACTGGGCATTCCATGTCCAAGAACATGGTTTTTGTCACCTGAGGATGACATCGAGAAGCTCAGAGAGGAACTCAAGTTTCCGCTTGTTTTGAAGCCATACAAGTCGAGAATTTTCCATAATGGTGTTTGGCGATCTACAGCAGTGCGGTACGCATATTCCTGGGAAGATTTGCTTGAATTGAGACATCAGTTCCCTTTTCGAAGCCATAAGTTGTTACTTCAAGAAAAGATTGGAGGTACAGGCCAAGGGGTCTTCGCTTTGTATGACCGGGGCAATCCAATTGTTTTTTTTGCACACAGACGCATCCGCGAAAAACCTCCCAGTGGCGGGGTCAGTGTCTTGAGAGAAAGTGTTCCCGTGGACCCAACCCTGAAGGAAACTGCTAAGAAAATTTTGGATGAGGTTGAATGGCATGGCGTAGCCATGGTGGAATTTAAGGTAACGGACGAGGGTATGCCTTTCCTAATGGAGGTCAATGCCAGGTTCTGGGGTTCACTTCAGTTAGCAATTGATTCTGGAGTAGATTTTCCGTTTCTACTTTACAAATTAGCAATCGGTGAAAAGGTCGAAGATTCCATCTCTTATAAAACCAATGTCAAAACAAGGTGGCTTTTGGGAGATTTGGACCATCTCTATTTGAGTATATTTAAGAGATCCAGCTCTTGTCCGCCAGGTTATCCCGGTAGACTTAGGTGCTTTATTGATTTTTTTAATTTTTTTGATAGAAACTTCAATTTTGAAGTACTTAAGTTTGCAGACATTAGACCCTTCATATTTGAACTTCAAGAATACCTGAAATGAACAAGATGCCCCAAAAAACAATCAAAGGGGTAATTCATTTTCATTCACACTACTCCTATGATGGCCACGATCGCATCCAGGATATAGTTGCCTTTTTAAGAAATAGAGGCTGCTCCTTCGTCTTTTTAACTGAGCATGATGACGACTTCACCGATCTTAAGATGGAAAGGTTTATAGAAGACTGCGAGGCAGCTAGCTCTGAGGATTTCCTGGTAGTTCCCGGCATTGAGTTCAGGTGCGGTAACAAAGTGCATATATTGGGTCTGGGATTGAAGAACTTTTTCAGATGCGAGGATCCAAAAAAGGTTGCAGAGAAGATAAACGAGTTAGAAGCAAAGTCCATTATTGCCCATCCGGAAAGATATGCTGACAACGTAGATTACGAATTGATTAAGTTAGTGGATGGTGTTGAAGTATGGAATGGTAACAAAGACAGTAGGTTTCTAATAAACCCTTCAGTATTGACTCTATTCATTTTTTGGAAAAAAGTGAATCCGAAATTGGTAGCAGTTTGTGGAGGAGACCATCATAACCTAGCGCATTATTTTCCACTTGAGGTTCATGTCCCAAACTGTGAGCTTACGTTTCAAAATATTTGGGAAGGGATTGCCAGCAAAGGGGCGTTGCTATCTGGAAAATTTTTTAAGCTCAGCGTGAGGAATATTCGCAAAAACAATTTGTGCGTAAACGCATTTTGGTTTTTATTAGAGAATTTTAGGAAAATTCGAAGGTTTTTCTGAGTTGGTATGCGCCCTCTGTGTCAATGTAAGTGAGACACCTACTTGTTGCTAAATCACTGTAGGGCGGGTAGGAGATTATCATGAAAGATGTAAAGGGTACTTCTAAAAATAGCCCAGAAAAGAGAAGCTGTTTCAGTTGTATTGGAGTATAATAACTCACTGAAATCATGGAAACAGTGAGGGATTTGTCATGAAGCAAACAGGCCTTTTTGATATGGAATTTCGGATGAGGAAGATAGACTCAAACGGTGATCC
>Ga0256832_1003477_pt1 | contig 10702 bp, 7 predicted proteins | sample 134614metaG_FD_190534 | JGI IMG/M metagenome (GOLD analysis project Ga0256832, IMG submission 190534) | Hydrothermal vent microbial communities from Lau Basin, Pacific Ocean - 134-614 | ecosystem: Environmental > Aquatic > Marine > Hydrothermal vents | place: Pacific Ocean: Lau Basin | collected...
ATGGATGAAAACCTGAAAAATACGGATTATAAAAAGCTGGCTAAGGAAATAAAAGAAAATTCCATTTTAGCTAGTCAAGAAAAATTTGAAGCATTTTTGAAATTACCTAAAGAGAAAATGCAAGAAACCTTAAAAACCGATAGTGGACAAACTTTGGCACGGGCTTTGATTGGAGTGTATTACAACAAAATCAACCCCGATTACATGCAAAATAATTCCGAAATTAATAAATTGATGCGTGAATACATGCGGCTTCTTTTTAAAGCCTACCCACGGCAAAACTTTGTCCCCGATGCCAATAGTACTTTGCGTGTAAGTTTCGGAGAAGTAAAAGGCTATGACCCGCGTGACGGGGTACATTATGAACCCATTTCCACTTTGGATGGAATGATAGAAAAATACATTCCCGGGGATTATGAATTTGATTTGCCTGAAGAATTGTTGGCAATTTATGAAAAGAAAGATTACGGTAAATATAATGTAAATGGTACAGTTCCGGTTAACTTTTTAGGTAGCGCACATACAACCGGTGGAAATTCGGGCAGTCCCGCACTGAATGCCAAAGGTCAATTGGTGGGCCTTAATTTTGATCGCGTTTGGGAAGGCACGATGAGCGATTTATATTATGACCCGTCCATCTGCCGGAACATCATGGTGGATTTGAGGTTTGTTCTTTTTGTGATTGAAAAAATAGGTAAGAATCAGCGTTTGATTAATGAAATAAAATCAAAATAATGAAAAAAATATACCCCCTTATATTATTTTTGATTCCTTTATTGGGTTTATCACAAGAACCGGTCAACGGGGTTTTATACAAAGAAGGAAAGCAAATATTTGAAGATTTTCAAAAAGGAAATTTAGATGCCTTGGTCAATAGAATAGATCCTGAATTGGATGATGATTCCAAAAGTAATATAGCGCAAACCATTTTGCTGACAAAACAACAATTTGCTACCGTGATATCAGGTAAAAGTGTAACATTATTAAATGTTTTGAAGGAGCTATTGGATAAAGAAACCGGAGAATTTGCATTGTATTTGCCGGTGCTTTTATCCGATGGTGCGATAGTAACAATCAAAATCTACGGGGCCAAAGAAAAACAAGGAAAAGTTTTGATTGTAAATGAAACACATCTTTTGGATACTCAAAAAGAAAAAAGTATAGCAGAAGGATATAAATTATTTTTAGCTAAATGTTTTGCTTGCCATGGAAAATACGGTGAAGGTACCATGGCAGTGAATTTGACGGATGACTATTGGAGGTATGCAAACACCAATGAAGATGTTTTTAACCTTATTAAAGAAGGAAAAAAAGGTACGATCATGATGGCTTTTAAGAATTTTTTATCCGATGATGATATCAAAAAAATCGTTTTATACTTGAGCATTATGCAAGGACAAAGACTGAAAAAAGGTAAGAAGCCGGAAGGTAAGAAGGCGAAATTATTGCGTAATCTTTATTAAAAATTAAATAATTGATTAGTTTATAAAAATAACATAAATTTGGAACTTTAAATTAACAACTTATGAAGAAAGTATTAGTTTGGATTGTAGGTCTGCTTTTTGTATCCAACATGACCGTTGCTCAGCAGATTAACAGTATTGATGATTTTGTAGACCAACTTCAGGAATTGAGAACTTTATCTCAAAAAATGGGTAAATATTACATACTCCGCAATCTTTACCCAACCAATGAATCATACAAACAAAAAGCACAAGAGACCATTGACAAATTCAATCAAACATTAATCTTATTAACCGAGCAAGCTCCGACTGAAGAGTTAAGCATTGAACTTCAAAAATTGAATTTAACATGGCTTTATGTTAATAAAGTTTTACAGAGTAAGTATGACCGGATGGCGGCCGCAAAAGTTTTGGATAAATTGGAGGACCTGCAAAATGAAGCCGCGTCCATATCTGATATGGCGATGGAGCTAACCAAAAAAGAATTGGCTCAAATTATAAAAAAATCTACGGAAGCAAGGGTCATGGTTCAAAGAATGAATTTGAATTATATTGCCCACAAAGCTAAAATCATAAATCCTGCCATAAAAGACAGGTTTGAAGAGTCGGTGCAAAAACTTCAAGAAAATATTAAATATTTGGAGAATTCCCCTTTGAACGATGAAAGTACAGCCATGATTTTAGAAATGGTAAAAGGAAAAATAAAAACCTTTGGTAAGAATATCAGTTTAAAAAGTAAAGTCTCTCCTCTCACTGCCGATATGGTGGCAGAAGGTTTGGATCAAGATTTTGTATTACTAACACGCGTATACAAAGACCGTCTATCAAATAAATAACATCTGGGATTTTATTGAACTTTAATTTAACCCATTCCCCCGGGGATGGGTTTTATCATTGTATAAAATTAAAATTAACCTTATATTTATCCTTAATAAAAAAAGAAAATGTATAATTCAATAATCAAAGGATTAGGTAAATATGTACCCGAGCGAATAGTTACCAATCATGAATTGACCGAATACATGGATACTTCGGATGAATGGATTAGAGAACGTACCGGGATTGAACAACGTCATTGGGTGCAAGAAGGTGACGGAAATACTACGGCATCAATGGGATATAAAGCAGCTAAACAAGCTATAGAACGGGCCGGTTTGACACCCGAGGATATAGATTTTATTGTTTTTGCTACACTGAGCCCGGATTATTTTTTCCCGGGGTCAGGTGTTCTGTTGCAAGATATGCTTGGTGTTCCGGATATCGGAGCGTTAGATGTAAGGAACCAATGTAGCGGCTTTATTTATGCTTTGAATGTAGCCGATAAATTTATAAAGACCGGAACCTACAAAAATATTTTAGTTGTAGGTTCAGAAGTTCATTCCGAAGGACTGGATCTCAGCACACGCGGTCGGGCAGTTAGTGTGATATTTGGTGACGGTGCCGGAGCCGTTGTTCTTTCACGTACAGATGACAGAAATAAAGGAATTTTAGCGGGAAATCTGCATTCCCAAGGGAAATATGCGCTGGAATTGGCAGTGAAAGATCCGGGGAGCAGAATGCCTGTAAAAAAAGTGGTAGAACGCGTCAATACAGAGAAAGATTATATAGATTATTATCCTTATATGAATGGAAATTTTGTTTTTAAAAACGCAGTTGTCCGTTTTGAAGAAGCCATTATGGAAGCTTTGAATGATGCGGGACTTTCCAAAGAAGATTTGGATATGTTTATTCCCCATCAAGCCAACCTGCGTATTTCACAATTCATCCAAAAAAGAATGGGTCTAAGAGATGATCAGGTTTGGAATAATATTCAAAAGTATGGAAATACAACGGCGGCCTCCATCCCCATCGCTTTAACCGAGGCATGGGAATCAGGAGCTATCAAAGAGGGAGATTTAGTTGTGTTGGCAGCCTTCGGGAGTGGATTTACATGGGGAGCCAGTTTAATAAGATGGTGATTGAAAATAATTTTATAATTAAATAAATCTGTTATGAAAAAGAATCTAAGTTTTATTTTCCTGCTCATGAGCATGATGTTCTATGCTCAGCAGGTGACACTAAAAGGAGTTGTCAAGGACAACACGGGAGAACCTTTACCCGGGGCGGAAATTATAGTGGAAGAAACCGGAGCGGGTACAGTGACGGACTTTGATGGTAGGTTTACTATCAAAGTGGAAAAAGGGAATCATATCAAAGTGAGGTATTTGGGCTATAAACCCAAAACCGTAATGGTAACAAGTGACTCCATGGCCATTATTTTGGAACCCGACGCCGTCGGGCTTCAACAAGTGGTGATAACAGGTGTATCAGGTGAAGGAACCAAAAAACAGTTGGGGTCCACCATCAACACTTTAAAAGCTGATGATTTAGGTCAAAGAGAGGTTACGTCCATTACCGAAGCTTTGCAAGGGCAACTAGCCGGAGCTTTTATTACACGTAATAACGGTTCGCCGGAAGGAAGTATCAGTGTCAGATTAAGAGGGCCCAGCACCATTCTCGGAAGTTCCGAACCTTTGATTATGGTGGACGGTGTTATCATTAATGCCGATGACCGCTCAATTCCGGGATTAGGATCGGCCACACAAAGTGCACTAACAGATTTGGACCTGGAAGACATTGAACGTATTGAAGTTTTGAAAGGTCCTGCCGCATCGGCTGTGTATGGTTCCATAGCGAGTAACGGAATCATCAACATTATCACAAAAAAAGGTAGAACCGGTACACCAACCGTTACATTTACTTCAAAATTCAATTATAATGAAGTGAGAAAATACAAGCCGCTTAACAAGGTGAAATTATATAAAAACACCAACACGGGAACCATTGAAAACCTTCCTGCATCCGTCAATGGAACCCAATTAGACAGGTATGACTGGGGAAAGGAATATATTTTTGATAAAACCTTCGGTTACTATAACTCTCTTGAAGTTAAAGGTGGTACGGAGAAAACAAAATATGTTATTAGCGGTGCGCTTCTTTCCAATGACGGTGTTTTGAGAAATACCAATTTTTCCCGTCAAAATTTCCGTTTGAAATTGGATCAAAAAATCAATGAGTGGGTTAATGTAACCGGAAATGTTTATTTGGCATCTTCCGCTTCCAAAGAAATACCATTTGGTAATGGATGGGTGGCCAACCCTATGATAGCATACATGTTTGGAGATAACATGGTTAATCCATATCCGAATAATGTAGGTGTTTATCCGTTTATCAAAAAACTTCCCGCCACCGATCCCAACGGAGGATTATACTATCTGGATTATACTTCAGGTGGTCAAGCATGGTGGGGCAACCCCTATGAAGCCATTGATTTAGCTGATGTGGGAGTAAAAAACAACCGTATCATTTCCAATATTGCATTGAATGTTTCACCGCTTGAAGGTTTAAAACTGAAATATACATTCGGTTATGATTATGCTTCTTCCAAACGTCATTTCAATTTACCTTATAATTTTACAAGTGATGCAAATGGTAGAATTTCCTACACCAATACGTTTACCAAGATTTTAAATTCCGCTTTTGATGCCTCTTACGTTTGGAATGTTAATGATGATTTGAAATCTACAACCGGTGTGGGTTACAACTATTTATACAGAGGATTGGATGTATTCAGTATGTCACAGAATGCCCGTACGATTTTTGACAATATCACCGTCATTACCGGAGACAATCCCGTAAGTACAGGTGTTTATGAAAGAGCATTGTGGGGTGGATATTTGCAACAGGTTTTCGGATATAAAGAAACTTTCTTCGTCACCCTTGCCGGCCGATATGACGGTGCATCCACCTTCGGAAAAGAAAATAGAAATCAATTTTATCCCAAAGCCTCCACTTCGTTAGTACTTTCCAATTTGGACTTTTTCAAGGATAATTTCGGAAAGTATATTGATGAATTTAAACTGAGGGCGGCATATGGTGAAGCAGGAAACCTTTCGGTTTTGGATTCGCCTTCATTGAATTATACCTATCAAGGAACCCTCTATAATTCGGGTGATTATTTGGGTCAAACCATTTATCTTCCTTCAACTGCCGACGGAAACAAGAAAATACGTCCTGAACGTACCAAAGAGTTTGAAGCGGGATTCGATATGTCCATATTTAATAATAAACTTGGAATTGAATTTACTTATTATAAACAAGACGTGAAAGATTTGGTATTAAATAGAGTTTTGGCACCTTCCACCGGATTTACAAGCCGGTTTGAAAATGTGGGTTCCATGACCAATGAAGGTATTGAATTGTCTATCAATGCCACCCCGGTTCAAACCAATGATTTCAAATGGGATATAAGAGTCACTTATTCCACCAATAAAAACCGCGCCTATGATGTTCCGGGTCATAGAATAGGTTTTGGTGGTTTTGGTGCAAATAGTTCTGTAGTTCAAGAAGGGTATCCTATCGGTTCTTTTTTTGTGTATTATTATGCGACGGATGCTAACGGAAATTGGGTATTGGATCCTAATGGAAATCCGCAACCTGCTCGAGGTCATTATGAAGACCGTGACGGAGATGGTTTTGCTGAAACCCCAGTTCAAGATTTTGATCCTATAACCGGTCAACCTGTTGGTCAAAAATTAAGAAAAATCATGGGTGATCCACATCCCGATTTTATTGCATCACTGGCTCAAACTTTCCGTTACAAAAATTTCAGTTTAAGAATTATGATGGATGCCGTTTGGGGATTTGAAGTATTGAATTGGGATAAAAGAATGGCTTATAAATTCCCCATCGGTGAATTTTACGGTGAAGAATTGCAATTGGTCAAATCAGGTCAAAAAAATCCGGGATGGTATAAAAACCGTTTCAGTATATGGGAATCATTCTTGGAAGATGGTTCATTTGTCAAATTAAGAGAAGTTTCCCTGTCTTATAGATGGAAACCGGAATGGAAATATGTAAGAAGCGTTAGATTTACATTAACAGGTAGTAACCTGCTTTCCTTTGATAAATATTGGGGAATGGACCCTGAAGTGAATTACATGGGTAAATCTAATGTAACTCGTTCTCAAGATTTTGGAGGAATTCCCATTCCGAGAGTGTATAGTTTAGGTGTTAATATTAACTTATAAAAAATCAAAGTCATGAAAAGATATTTTAAATACAGTTTACATATATTTCTTTTAGCACTGCTCATTTCGGGATGTAAAATGGAATTTGAAAACCACAATGCCGCGAGTGAAGAATCCGTTTTGCAAACGCCCGAAGCATACCCGGGTATGATTCTCGGTATGACCAAACATTTCACGCAAAATGCTTATAAGGAAATTGTGCGAGGACCGGGCGTGATTGCCAGGGAAATCGGTGCAACCAATACATATTTAACCGAAAACGAATTGGAATCGGGTGATATTCCCAATGAAAATTCAAGCATTTCGCTCTTGTGGAGATATTTGCATTATGAAAGAGGAATAGCCGAAAAAATAACAGATCATATCGATGATGTTACATTCCCCAATAGTGATGAAAAAGAAGGCATCAAAGCTTATGCTTATTTCTTCAGAGGAATGACCACCGCATATTTGGCTTTTTATTGGGAAAAAGCCACTACGGTTAATGATTCTGATAATAAAGCCGAATTTGTCTCCCGGACCGATGCGCTGAATGCGGCACTCGGTTATTTGGATCAAGCATTGAATATATTTAATTCCAACGCCAATGCAGTGAACTATATCAACAGTATAGTTTCACTTGAATTTAGCGTGGTAGATGTTATTAATGTTTTTAAAGCGAGAATTTATATGGAATTAGGCGATTATGCTCAAGCCATTCAATCGGCTAATAATGTGGATTTAACCACGCGTTCAGTGTGGACTTATGATGGTTCAACTTCTAACCGTAATCCCATTTGGGTTATCCAATATGATCCGGGATCCAATGAACGTTGGAAACCGCTTGAAAATTTAGGTGTTAATGCCGACCCTGCCGACGGAAGGTTGAATTTCTACATTGATACGGCAACCCCCACAAATCTAACCAGTAATACTTGTGGATTTATTACCCGCTATCTCACCGGATTTTGGGATAGTAATAGTGAAAGCGTTCCGGTTTATCTGCCCGATGAAATAAAACTCATCAAAGCCGAAGCCTATGCACACATGGGAGGAGCCAATTTGGTTAATGCCGTGGTTTTGATTGATGAAGTGAGGATGGACAATTCAGATATCTTCAATGTCAATGCCAACTTGGGACCTTGGACCGGCAATGCGGCCGACCAACAAGCCGTTTTGGATGAAGTATACTATAATATCTCCATGGAATTATATCTGCAAGGTTTACGATGGCTTGCACACAGAAGAATTTATCCCAATCATTTGAATAATGTCACTCCTCCCGTGAATTGTTCCAAAGAGCGAACAAGGAATTATTATCCTTATCCTTTCACGGAGCGTGCCAATAACCCGAATACGCCACCTGACCCGAGTATTTGATAAAAACATCCTATTTTAAAAAACCGTCCGTAAGGGCGGTTTTTTTATATTTGGTAAAAAATTAAAATGGAAAACTTTACCGCCTTTAACCCGGTAAAAATACATTTCGGGAAAAATGTAATTGATTTATTGCCGAATGAAATTCCTGACAGTCTGAAAACAATTCTCATTATTACAGGAAAAAACAGTTCAAAAAAATACGGCTATTTGGACCAAATCATCCGTGTTTTAAAAAATAAAACCATAGTAACCTTTGATCAAATCAAACCCAATCCACGCATAGAAGAAGTATATAAAGCCATAGAGGTGGCTCGGCAAAACAATGTGGATGCAATAGTGGCATTGGGCGGGGGAAGTGTTATTGACAGTGCAAAAATGATCAATATTGCCTATGCCAGCGGAACGGATCCTTGGCAAATAATCATGGGAGAGGCTAAACCAACCACAAAAATCCCCTTATTTGTAATTTTAACTTTAGCGGCAACCGGTTCGGAAATGAACGGAGCAGCGGTGATACAAAATGCAAAAAGCAAACTGAAAAAAGGTTTTTTTCACCCCTTGATGTTTCCGGATGTATCTTTTTTAGATCCGCAATTTACTTTAACCGTTCCGGAAAACCATACTAGAAATGGGTTGGTAGATACACTTTCCCATGCATTAGAGGCCTATTTTGCTTGTGGTGATGCGCCCTTGACCGATAATTTTACCATTAGCGTATTAAAAGAACTGGAAGAAATATCCATTCCGCTTTTGAATAATTTACGCAATTATGATTTGAGAGCCCGCCACATGTGGGTTGCCACTGTTGCCCTTAACGGAACTTTATATCACGGGCGTAAAGCTTCGGGCGATTGGGGTGTTCATGCACTGGCACATGATATTTCTTTACTGTTTGATACACCTCATGGAGAAACTTTATCCATTGTTTATCCCGCTTGGTTGCAGGTAAAAAAATTCAAATTAAAATCGAAATTAAAATTCCTTGCACAGGGCATTTATAATAAAAAAAGCGCACGGTCTTTTGATTTCATAGACTGGTTAAAAGATTATTTTAAGCAAATAGGAGCGCCTTTAAGCTTAAAGGATATCGGAATAACTCAAAACGAATCAGAAAAACTGCTGCAACTCTGGAAAAATCATCTTCCTCAAGGTACTTGTCATAAAAATTCAGAAAAAGAACTTGACGAAATTTTCAAATTAATCAACGAATGAATAAAGATGTCTTTTGGACGGACATTGGAATAATGGAATATCAACAAGCTCTTGATATTCAAAGAAACTTATTTGATTCCATTAAGGAAATTAAAATCCTCAACCGAAGAAATAACACACAAAACCAAACGCCCAATTATTTTTTGTTTACCGAACATCCGCATGTATACACACTGGGTAAGAGCGGAAAAGAAGAACATTTATTGTTGGGCTTTGATGAGCTCAAAAAAAAAGGAGTTCAATTTTACAAAACCGATAGGGGAGGAGACATCACCTATCACGGCCCCGGTCAAATCATTGCCTATCCCATTTTGGATTTGGATAATTTCGGGATGGACATCATCCGGTATATGCGTAATCTGGAAGAAGTCATCATCCGGGTTTTGAAAGAATACGGTATAAAAGGTGAACGGATTGAAGGAGAAACCGGTGTGTGGATTGATTCCACAACATCGCGGGCCAGGAAAATTTGTGCCATGGGCGTTCGGACAAGCAAATGGGTGACCATGCACGGACTGGCGATCAATGTTTCCACAGACCTGAAATATTTTGACTACATCATTCCTTGTGGAATCCGGAACAAAGGAGTCACTTCCATGGAAAAAGAACTGGGTTATAGGCCCGATACAACCGGGTTAAAAAATCAAATACTCAAAACCTTTGAAGAAATTTTCGGCGCACGAATGATATTTCATCCCTCCGGTAAATTTAAGTAGATTTGTTTCATGAAATATTTTCTGATTGCAGGTGAAGCATCGGGTGATCTACATGGTTCCAATTTGATCAAAGCCCTTCAAAAATTCGACCGCCAAGCCGAATTCAATTTTGCCGGAGGTGACTTGATGCACCAAGCGGCCGGCAAACCTCCTGTGATCCACTATCGTAACATGGCCTTCATGGGCCTGATAGACGTTCTCAAAAACCTGCATATCATTCAAAAAAATTTCAAAACCATCCGCACTTCCATATTTTCCTATCAACCCGATGCAGTCATACTGATAGATTATCCCGGATTTAATTTGAAAATGGCCCGGTGGGCCAAACAAAAAGGATTCAAGGTTTTTTATTATATCTCACCCAAACTTTGGGCCTGGAAAAAAGGCAGGATAGAAATCATCAGAAAATATGTGGACAAAATGTTTGTTATCCTCCCTTTTGAGAAAGATTATTACAGACAAAGGGGCGTGGAAGTGGAATATGTAGGCAATCCGGTCTATGATGCTGTGCGGGCTTTTTCACCGATGACCCGGGAAAATTTCATCCGGAAACATCAACTCTCAAACAAACCAATCATTGCCTTGCTCCCTGGCAGCCGGAAACAAGAGATCAAAAAAATGCTTCCGGTGATGGAAGAAGTAACCATGCATTTTCAAGACTATCAATGGGTGATTGCCGGTGCACCGTCACTGGATAGAGAAATTTACCAAACCTATTCAAACCGCAACATCCCCGTCATTTTTGACGACGCCTACAATCTCTTACACCATGCCCGGGCCGCCATTGTCACATCCGGTACGGCCACCTTGGAAACCGCCTTACTAAAAACCCCTCAAGTGGTAGGCTATAAGACCCAACAACTCCAATATTGGATAGGCAAAC
>Ga0256832_1003478_pt1 | contig 10702 bp, 6 predicted proteins | sample 134614metaG_FD_190534 | JGI IMG/M metagenome (GOLD analysis project Ga0256832, IMG submission 190534) | Hydrothermal vent microbial communities from Lau Basin, Pacific Ocean - 134-614 | ecosystem: Environmental > Aquatic > Marine > Hydrothermal vents | place: Pacific Ocean: Lau Basin | collected...
ATCTTGGATATGCTGCTTCAGGAATTGGAGTTGTTTGCCGATGGGCAGGCCCTCCATGGGAATCTCGACATGGGCCAGGTGGGGAAGCAGGTGCTCGCGGTAGCGTTTTCCCGCCAGGATGATGAACTGATCATTGGCCAGGTCGTAGCGCGCGGCCAGTTGAGCGAGAACGCGTTGGGCCCAGGCCCGGCGTTCCGCCGCGGGCATGGTATTGAGGGTGACGTCGTAGGGTTCGATAACCTCGTCCAGGTCCACCAGGCCGTATTTGGCGGAAAGAATGTGGATGGCGTCGGGTTGGAGCAGACGGGCGTAGGCCAGGCTGAGGCGGAATAGCGGGCTGGTGTACAGCTCCGCGGCCGGCGCTGGATGGTTGAGCTTTTGGCTGACGCAGGAGAGAAGGAGGATGCGTTTCATAAACATGGGCACCATGGCCGGGCGCTTTAGTCAGCGAATCGGATGCTCAATTCCTCTGGCCGATAGCCAAAAAGCTCCAGCAGTTTTCGGCTCAATCTCTGAACCTGGTCGGCGCTGAAATTGGTCTCGACCCAAAGGTTTGTGTTGGGAATGGCATGGGGAGCGATCATGCCTTTGCGCGTGAGGGCAATGTACTGGCGCTTGCGCCCATGCAAGGTGGTGGCCTTGTCGACAAAGTCGTCGGGATGCCGATCCTGAAGCACCTCGATGGTTTTGAGCAAGACATCCTTCCAGGTGTGTACGGGATAGTTTTGCTCGAAAAGGGCGATACTGGTGGGTTTATGATGCGCAGTGGGCACGGGTTCGGGCTTTGGTTCGGGTGGCTCCGTATCCTCAACACCGAGCATCTCGCCCCACCACTCGTCATCCAGCCCGATGACTTTGAGGGTTTTCTCCACCACCCCCACCTGGTGCTTGATGAGCAAATCGATGAGTTCCTCGCCGTTGATCAGCCCGATGCGGGTTTTGTTGGGCGCGCTGGCTTCCTTGCGCGCGGCTTTGGAGAAATCGCTGGTGGTGATGATGATGCCCTGCTGGTGCACTTGCAGGGACCCGCGCAGTTGGGTCACCACAGGCGCGCCCACGTTGCCCTTCCACCGCTTTACCTGCACAGCGACGTTCATCTCGGTCAGGCCCGCGGCCCGAAACACGCCCACGACGTCAATGCCGCCGTCATTGCTGCGCTGGGTGACCTGCACGGTGCTCTCGTCGAAGCCCATTTGGATGAGTAGCTCGCCGATGAGGGCCTCGAAGCGGTCGGGAGGCATGGTATGAAGCAATTCCCGCAATTGACCGCGTGTCGCCTGGTTGATTTCCTGTATGCGGCGATCGATGCCCGACGGCTGACGCTCGGCTAGATCGAAGAGCCCTTTGCCCGCGCGCACGAAGCGCGAGCCCTCCTGCTTGGTGTCGGTGTAGAGCCGGGAGCCCATGGTGGCTTCGGGCGTCAGGCCCGTAGGCTGAATGAGGCCTTGCGCCAGCGCCCGCTCGGTGATCTCTTTGTAGTGAAGCGGCTCCCCAGCTTGTTTGAGGATCTGATAGGCGGCTTCGAGGTAAGTCATGGATAATCGACCCTTATTTTGGCAGGAATAAGACAAGTGAATTAGTTTTTTGCAGCCTCGGAAAAGGTAGTCGATACGCTTCGTCAAGGAAGGATATTAATTCACTGTCGCTGATGGAACGCGAGCATATAGTTCCTGAACATGTTCCTTTAATTGTTCCCAGACGGCGACTTGTTGGGTTGCCCATGCACGTAGAGTGCTATGAACTCCAAGAGAGTCTTTCTCCTTTTCAATCGAATCAATAAACCGCTTCAGGTACCAAACAGTGACAAAACTAAAAGGATCCCTCCCCATATTCTCTTTGGAGATCAATGCCATGAGAATCTTTAACCGGTTACTCACAAAAGCAGTATCAGAAAGATCGTTTCCCAAATGCACATCAATTAGAAGAAATTGTTGTATTCGTCGAAAGACATGCTCTTCGATCTGGGTTATTCCCTGGTTCCATCGGTTTTCCACATCATATATTTGGTTGAAAATCTCAATGGATTTTTCGGAATGCGTTCCCTGAGCAGGACGCATTTTAATCTCAAGCGGGTGTATTTCGCGCCAGTCTTTATCTTCTCGCAGCCTAATTTCAATATATGCTTCTTTGCTGAGTCCATTCTGATAAGACTGGTAAGGAAGCACCAGGTCTCTCACACCAAGCGAAGAGCAATAGCTCATGATGTCTTTATCGCCAGCAAGACTGTTGCAAGCACTACAAATTGGAATGAGATTGTACGGGTGAATGGCCAAATGGGGATAAATCGACTTGGGGAAAAAGTGTTCGATGCTCGTGAAAACGCGACCGTCGGGACGATGTGTACGATAAGCAGTGCTATCACAGATTGCACATACATAAAGACCCTCATTCTCATTCAGAAATGATTGGATAAAGTCCCAGCGGGTGTAATCGGAATCATTCAGTGAATCAAAGAAGTACTGAGGAAACCCTTTTTCATTGCCCCAAAGCGCATAAAAATGCCTGCAAAAATCTCCCGCACTTTGTTGCCAAGCAGGAGAATCTTTTGAAATAGCAATTTGCAACTGTTTAGGTTTGGGGTTATAAAGGAGTTCAACATCTGCATGGAAACCTTTGACAAATTGTCGTTTTTCCTCCATATTCGCGTATGTTGCCACGTCATTAAGCTTATCTAATAAGCTCTTTCTTTTTGCAGCAATCCACTTGGCAATGCCTCCTGCACGACGACCATAGAAGGGTTTAAGGTGATTTTCTATGACCGTCTGATCAATGGGGTCTGTTCGGTTTGCAGCCAACTCCAGGAGACGTAATTGCAATTCAACAACTTGCCTTAACTTTTCGACATCCTGATCGGAAGCTTTGACTTGATGAATCATTGCAAGGTCCCCCTGAGCCGTTGCGCTTCGAGTTGAATACGATAACGCCAGTATCCGGGCGCAACAATTTGCTCCAATTCTTCCAATTCCTTGGGTGAATCTCGTCTTCCTATCTCTTCGCGGATAAACCGGATCCCCCGTTCTCCACTAGCAGAACGGGTACCGAAGACGTGTACAAGAATGTCACTGGGATCGGCCCCCAGAGTTTCAATACCGGGGATCTGGGTATCGCCTTGTCCCGTAGTTCGCTCCCCCAATCTACGCAAAACGAGAATGTCCTGGGCAGGAACATCCGTCAGGGCAATGCTTGAATGTGTGGTTATAAGGGCATGGCTGGCATGGCCGCGCATGATGCCATCAAGCATATTCACGATTTCCCGTTTCCAAACGTCGTTAAAATGCACCTCTGGCTCGTCAAGCAGGACAAGCAGATCGTCTTTTCGGAAGAGAGCGAAAAGAGCCATGCGAGCAAGGAAGCTACGTTCCCCATCGCTTAACCATTCGAATAGGTGCAACATGGGCTGTCGGGGGGATTCACTCCCCTCGATTGATTCGGCTCGATTGATGGTGTTGCGCTTGAGAAAGAGATTGACTTCCTGCAACGGTGGGTCGTAATATGCCCTATGTTCGGTGAGCAAATACAAATGCTGGAATAGCTCGATATCGGAGCCGTAAATCGAAAAAATAGACGGCTTTCCATTTTCGTCGGCGTTTTGCGTTGATTGCTTGGCCATATCAAACACAGCCAAGAGATCACCACCAAGTTTGACGACACGATCGGCAGCGCTTACCAATCGATCAACAATTTCTTGCTGGGCTGGAGGCGTCAGATTGCGATGAGAACGTAGGCGAAGGGAAAAGCCGACTAACGAATCGAGGCCAATTGATCGTAGAACGTCCCTGAGGGGTTCCTCTCCCTTGTCATCAGCTTTTCTGCGCGAGGCGATCAAGCCACAGAGCGCCACCAGAGGCATGGCCGATGACCTGATAAACAAGAGTCGCCTATCAGGATCGAAGCTTGCGTCTTCATCGATCACGCCAGCATTTGAACGATGGCCTGGAAGCTCATGAAGGAAGACTTCCGCCTCATTAGAAAATTCCTGATTCATTTCACCCGCTTGCTCTTCGCTTTGTTCAAGGGTGATGACTTCGTTCCATTCATTTTCACTACCAGTGGTATAAATGATGATATGCTTTGGCAATAACTCCCCCTCAATCTTGCCTTTCTTCCATTGCCCTCCATCCACACGCCAATAGAGCCCCGACTCCGTTTTATTCACTGTCTCCGCTCTGGTGGTTATCGTGATCTGCTTCTCGTCATGTGGGGGCTTGCCAAGGGTGTATTCAAGATCAATCGCTTCGGGAAAGTAATCTTGCTCTTCCAGCCAGGCAAATAGTTTCCCCAGCAGTTGCAGAACCGTGCTTTTACCCGTTCCATTCACGCCAGCCAGGAAATCAAGGGCATAATTCTGAGCCGGGGTAAGCGATTCCCCACCTCGCGCAAAATCAAGCTGCAGGTTTTGAAGAACTCGGTAATCCTTAATGTAAAAGCGTTTCAATCTCATGGTTCGGGTTCCGTCAAAAGATCAGTGTGCATAGCCATACGATAAACATTGCGGTCGTTAATATGTACCGGAACAATGAGCCCCATTGCCACAAACAAATGCAACTGTTGGCGTATTGCCCCTTCTGATAAGTCTTCGTCTGAGCCCTTCATTGCCACGATCAAATCGGCAATCGCAAAGTGCTTGGGCTTGCCATCGGCATTGCGCAAGCCTTCTATCAGTCTCCACAGCCGTTTTTGGCTTTCATCAAATTGCTGGATGAATTCATTTTCTATCGGAGACACTGGTTCTGAAGCGACAATAGTGGGGGCGCTCAACATGTTGAGCAAGTGATCAATGCGCTCTGCAAATCGCGCTTGATTCTTACGAATATCTGCGACGATATCCGCGGGATGGCCTACCGGTGGGCGAGGCGATTCAGGCAGATATGTTGTGGGTTGAAAATCCCCGGGGATGAGCGAGCCGTCTTTGGTGGAAGTAAAGACCGCACGCGGCAGCAAAAGCCCAAACAAGCTATAGGCTGTCTCTATGCCGCGCGGAGATGGCCCAAGGGCAAAACCCAGATGCGGCGTTTGATCCCGGAATCGAACCTTTTCCCCTAGTTCAACAAGCGCTTTAGAGGCTGCAAACCGCACCCAGCCCTGCTCGGTCAGCGCGTACGCGGTGTCTGCAGCCTGGCTTTCAGGTCGATAAAGCGGGACCTTCCCTTCCCGGACAACCAAGAGCGTCGCTTCCTGAACTTCCTCACCTTCATCTGCTTTGTTCGTAAAACTCATCAACCAGCCACAGGGTTGTTCATGCGCATCATAAATGGCAATTGCACCGAATTTTTTATTCCAGTCATCCGGCAACGGATCCGCAGATGCCAACCAAGGGGTTGCCGGCTCGCCATCCGGATCGAGCAGGCACGCCATCATGCCCTCCCCGTCCTCATCTTCGAACCTGTAGTTGGTTTGCCCCTTGCTCAACTTCAGCGATCCTGGGGATTCTTCGTTTAGAATCTCCAGCGCTATTCCCTCCTCGGTGTTTTCCCATTCCTTTTCAAACCCATCCAACCATTCCCCGGGCAATAGATCTGGCCAATTGAATTCATCTGCAGTTTGGCGCTGACCCAGCGTGATAGCTGCTTCCTCCCAGGGAACAAGGGCCCAGGCGCGAACCTGCCCCTCCCCATCTAATGTTTTCACCAAAGCTCCTGAGCGCAGATAGGTGGCTGTAAGTTCCACATCCTTCGCTTTCCCCTTGATGCGTGCGGCCATGCCAGGAAGGCCGACCTCCGGGCGAAAGGCAGCGAGTTGGAGCATTTCGCCATCATCGTCGGCTGCCAACGGGATATTCGCGTCCCAGGTCTCTTGTCGGGCTTTTCGCACCAGTTCACGCACTCGGGGGAACTCATTGATTTCCTTGTCGGGCTCCAACGTCAAATCGCGACCCGCGCCAGCAGGATATCCATCCTGGGTGATATGGCAGAACCATGCGGGGGCTGTCGGCTGCGCTTCGCCCTTGGCCCTCTTACGCACGACAATGACATGGCCACCGACCTGGCTGTGAGGCTGAAAAGCGTCTTTGGGCAAACTGATCACGGCCTGCAATTCGTGCTCCAACAGCAGTGCGCGCAGTTGGACATTGCCCCCGCTGCCAAAGAGCACACCGGTCGGGGTCAAGAAGACGGCGTGGCCTCCAGGTTTGGTTGCGTGCACAGCCAATGCACCCAGCACCACAGGATTGCTACGGCCGAACACAGAACCGATACTGTTGGCCACTTCCTCCGCGCTACGACTGCCACTGAAGGGTGGATTCATCAGTACGGCATCGAACTTCTCCTTGAACTCCTTGGCGAAGCCCAGGGCCGACCTCAAACGCATGCTGGCGTCGGTCAAACCGTGGAGAAGAAGATTGGCCGTCCCCAATTCAGTCCAGCTCAGGTCGAAATCGCAACTCTCGATTTTGAAATATGGGCCAAAAGCCTGCACTGCCGCCGCCAGTAGACCTCCGCTGCCAGCCGTGGGATCCAGAAGATGCAAGGAGGTGTCCACTTCTTCTATGGCCAGGCGAGCCATCAGATCGGCTATATGGTGCGGGGTGGGGTACTGGTTGCCACTCGTTTCCTTGAGCAGTTCGAAGCGCACTTCCCGCTGGAAAAAGACACCCAGATCCGCCCTAAAAGGTGACACATTGATCGCTTCTGACAGATGATCCAACACCTCATTCAAACTGTCGGCGCCAAAGCGGATGGTTTGAGGTGGTCGGGGAATGTGTGGCAAGGAGGGGTACTGACTCAGCATGTCCGCGTGCAACTGTTCCAGTTCGGTCGCCACTTTCACGCCTGCTTTATCCCGTAGCAAAGGCCACTTGTCCCGGATCAGGAGTAGAAAGGCGACACCGCGGGCAATCTCCACATCATTGGTGATACCGGAGCTCTCGAAGATGCGCTTGACGCGTTGCAAATGTCCACCGGCAGTGCTCATGACTTACAACTCCCCCCGAAACGCTTGTGCAAGGATGGCCTGTTCCATCTCATCCAGCAATTTGCTATTCTCGGTTTGGGTCTTCTCCATTTCATCGATCTCTGCGCGAATTGATTCCAATCTTTTTATGATATTTCGTTGAACGTCCTCATCTTCATGTATTGGAATCAAGATTTCTTGAAGCGTCTTGGCATTTACGTTGGGTAGTGCGCCGCCTCTAGGAACGATTTGTCGCCAATAATAAGGCGATTGAAAAAACCACCATACAAATCCAGGCAATGCTTTGATAATCCGAAGTCGTATCAAATAGGAAGCAAAGACTGCTTCTGGAGGATTCTTTACTAAGTAGGTTTTCCCTGTAGTTGCCCCAGAACGTGCAAAAACGATATCGCCTGAATGAAGTTGGTATTTTTTCAAGCATGATGGATCGCATTCACAATACGGAACTGTGTCCCAATCCACTTTTCCATTTTGTATATCGGTGATCCTGAGAAATTTGGGACCAATAGGTATTTTGCTTGCAGATTTTGTGTATCCGTATTGAGGTTTACGGGAAATATCTTTGACTCTCTTGAGTCGCCAACCCGAAGGTAATGGCTGGTCTGGTTGTGGAAACACCTCCGCCAGCACCGCATCCATCAACCGGCCCGTATCCCGCACGATCTCCTCGTGCAGCGCCCGCGCCGCCCGCACCTCCCCCAGCAGCGCCTCGATCCGGGCCACGATCCGCCGCTGCTCCGCCAGGGAACGCGGCACAGGAACTTCAAAGCTCTCAAAATCTCGCTTGGTAACATGGCGCATTGTAGCACCGTGTGTTCTCTTTTGTAGTTGATCTAATGCTTGTTTTACCGCATACATCAAAAACTTCTTGTCAACCCTTTCTTCGTTGACTTCAACCCGAAAAATGTGCTGATTAAGAATAGCATCTCCACGGTCCCACAAATATGCACCTAAGGTGGCTGACCAGGAAATGAGTAAATCACCATTACGAACGTAATAACGTTCTTTCACCGGCTTGCTGTAATAATTAAATGGCGCGTTAGGGTTGGTTAAGTTTTGAATTCTGATTATTGGAAGTCCAGTCTTTTCCCAGTCACTCGGCTTAAATGCCATGCCATTGATATATCTCCCGAGTTTGCCTAGGGGAACCAACTCCCAGTCCTTGGGTATGTGCATCATGTTACCTCCCCATTACTGACCATCTCGTGCAGGTTTTCCAAAATATTCTGCATCTCCCGCACCCGCTCCAGCAGGCTGGCGGTGAGTTCGGCCGGGTGGGGCAGGGTCTGGCGGTCGTCCTGGTTGGGGTTGCGGGCGCTGAGGTCGTAGTTCCGGGCCTTGAGATCGGCCAGGGTCTCCACCCACACGTTGTAAGGCGGTTCCGGCCGCGGGCCTTGGGCCGCGTGCGCGGCGCGGGCCGCGGGGCTGTCCTCTTCCGACGGCTGTGGCTTCGCCACTTTGCCCTTCTCATCCTGACACCACGCCTCCCACGCGTAGTGCACCCGCCAGCGATCCCGAATATCCGCGGCGAAATCAAAGGGCCGCTCACTCTCCCCCCGCAACCACGCCCGCCATTGCCGCCAAAACCCGCGTATCTCCTGAAAATGCTCATCCCGGATGGGGCTACCCTTGCTGAATTTCTTCAATCCATCGGGCAAAGGAAGTTCATAGTACAGGGTCTCTTCCCGGGCCAGGGGGTTGGCAGCCAGCACGTCATCGGGCCGCTGGAAGAAAAGCAGCGCGGTTTTCACGTCGGAATAGGGCGCAAACGCGCCCGGCGGCAGGCTCACCACCATGTAGAGATGGAATTGCTCTAGCAAATCCTTCTTCACCTCGGCAAAGGCGCCGCCCCGGAACAGGGTGCCTTCGGGCACGACCACGGCCGCGCGGGCGTTGGGCGTCTTCTTCAACTTCTTGATGATATGTTGCAGGAAGAGCAGCTCGGTGGCGTTGGATTTAACCGGGAAGTTGTTCTGGATATGCCGTCCTTCGGTGCCGCCAAAGGGCGGGTTGGTGAGGATGATATCGTAGCGGGGGCTGACGCTACCCTTCATGGATTCTTCCAGGGTGTTGGCCCGCCGCAGATTGGGCGTGGTCACCCCATGCAAGACCATATTCATGGTGCCCAGCAGCGCGGCGATGCCCTTCTTTTCATTGCCGTAGAAGGTCTTGTGCTGGAGGATGGCATAGGCTTCCGCACTTTGGGCCTCGGGCAGGCGCTTCATGAACTCATAGGCCTCGGCCAGGAAGCCCGCGGAGCCATAAGCCGGGTCATAGACCGTCTCCCCAACCTGGGGCGCGACGACCTGCACCATGAAGCGGATGATGGGCCGCGGGGTGTGGAATTCCCCGGCAATGCGATTCTCCGAGCCCATCTTCTCCAGCAGGTCCTCATAGACCTGGGTGATGGTGAAAATGTCCTCATCGCTGTCGAAGCGGATGCTGTTGATGATCTCCAGCACCTCTTTCAGGTTGTAGCCCGACGCGCACACAGGCACATTGCGCACCACGGTTTGGTCACCCAGGCTCTCATCGGAGAAGATGCCGGCAATGGTGCGGGCCAGGGGCGACCCGCTGAGGGATGCCAGGCCGGGCAACAGGGTGCCTCGCACGAAGCGGATCAGCTCATCCGCGTCCCATGCCTTCAGCTTCTCCGGACTGGCCCAATTGTCCCAGGCCAATTCGGCGCCCAGCAGCACGGGCTCATAAGGCTCTCCTGTGATGAGGGCCTCAGCCTGGCGTTTCTTCTCTTCCTCATCCAGGAATTTGAGGAACAGCAACCAGGCCAGATGCTCGGTGTATTCGATGATGCCGCCCACGTTGTTATCCCGGCGCAGGATATCGCAGGCGCGCCAGATATCATTTTTCAGAGTCTCGTTGGTTTGACGTTTGGTCTGAACGATGGTGCTCATAAATCTCCTTACCGCCGATTATGCCGCATAGAGTCGTTTTTGCAATTCCACCAGGGCCTGGCGCAGGCGTTGCGGATCGTTGCCAAAGCGACGGAGCACGCCCCGCACCTCCCCCATCTCGCGGAAGGGGCTCACCCGATACACCTTGGGATCGGTCATCTCCTTCAGGCCGCCCAACTCATATTTGTCGATGAGGGCCAGCAGCACCTCTCGGGCCTCCTGCGTTTGGGCCTCCAGCCAGGTCTGCTCCCGCTGCCGAAAAGCCTCGGCTCGTTCATGACGGCTGCGCAAAGGCTTGCCATAGGCCAAATGGGCCAGCAGGTCGAACTGATCCGCTTCGGCCGCATCCAATACCTCAGCCAGCACCTCCACATGGACGCTCGCGTTTTCCAATTGCTCCAGAAACACCCGCCGTTGCTCCGGGTCGGCCCAGATGGCCCGCAGTTTGCTCCAGTCGGGCACGAAGCCCGCCACTTTTTGCCGGGTGTAGTCCAGATATTGCTCCAGGGTCATCGGCTCATGCATCCCCTCGACGATGAAGGTCGCCTCATCCGCGATGGTCACCTCCAGCCCCTTGACCACGATTTTGCCAGTTTTTTTGCCCGCGGGCTTTAGCTCAATGACCATCTCCCGGATTTCGTCCGAAGCCAGGGTTACTTTCAGTTCCCTGCGCACCAGGCCCGGCCCGCTGGCCACCACTGTGACTTTGCCCGCGGGCAGGCGCTCAAAGCGAAAGCGTCCTTCCTCATCGGTGAGAATGGGGCCGCGTTGCTCATTGGGTCGGGTGATGACGGCCACGCTTGCGCCTCCCAGCAGTTCGCCCGTTTCAGCCAGTTGCACGATTCCCACCAGTGTCGCGGTTTCGGGCCGATGGTCGGGCT
>Ga0256832_1003479_pt1 | contig 10702 bp, 5 predicted proteins | sample 134614metaG_FD_190534 | JGI IMG/M metagenome (GOLD analysis project Ga0256832, IMG submission 190534) | Hydrothermal vent microbial communities from Lau Basin, Pacific Ocean - 134-614 | ecosystem: Environmental > Aquatic > Marine > Hydrothermal vents | place: Pacific Ocean: Lau Basin | collected...
TGGTTGTACGAATGGAGGGCATCAAGAGGTTGAAGAAAGCTGGTGAGTAACCGTCTAAAAATTAGTTCCCGTTTTGTGCTCACCGACTGAAGTCGGACTCTTCAGGCCTGCGGCCACAAAGGCGGCCTTCGCCGCCTGTTTGAATCCCGCTGTGGGGTCGCCGCAGGGCGACCTCGTGGCGCAATCTAATTCAGCGTCCTTATCTCCTTCCCCGCCCGTCCCGGAGCGGGGGAGGAAGCAAAGGAGGGGGCCTGCGCCTAAAGAGCCCGAGTTTACTCGGCCAGTGTTACAGCGAAAAGGGGAAGTTATTTTTGAACGCTCACTTAGCTACGCCAGGTGCGATAGGCGAAGAATCCGAGGACGCCCGCTGCTGCCAGGGCCGCCAGGCCCACGATGAGTAACAATGTGGATGCGTTGTTGGAATCGGCGGGCGGGGGCGCGCTGCCGGGCGGTGTGGCGAACGAAATGGGTTGTGGGGTATGGGTGGCCGCGGGCGCTGCCGTGATAGCCTCGGTGGGCGAGGCGTTGGGCGCCAGGGGGGTGGGGCTGGCGGCTGGCGGTGTGGTGGTCTGGATGGGCGCCGCAGAAGGCGTCACCGAGATTTCGGGCAGTGGGGTGCTGGTGGGAAGAACCGCCGTGGCGGTGACGCCGGGAGTCGGCGTGTAGGTGGCGACTGGCGTCCAGGTGGGCGTGTACGCCGGGGGCGTCCAGATGGGGAAGGGGGTGTCGGTGGGAACGGGCGTGGGCGTCGGCAGCGGACTACTGCCCACCGGCGTGGGCGTCACTGTGGCGGTCGGGGAAGAGGTGGCTGTGGGCGTGGCTGTCGGTGTGGCGCTTCCTTCCTGGGTGGGCGTGGCGGTGGGCGTCTCTGTGGGCGTGGCTGTCGGCGTGGGGGTGTTTTCGCCTTCGGCGGGAACCGACACCTCCAGCGGCCCGGCTGCGACGCTGAAGTTGCCATTGGTGTCCATATCTTCCAATTTGTACCAATAGGTCATGCCGGGAACGACCGCGGTGTCGGTATAATCGTAGTATGCACCGGTGACAGCGCTCCCTTCGGCGGGAAATTCCTGGAGAGCGTTATAACCGCCATCTTGGGAATCCGACCGGCTGAGGACGAATTGGAGGTGATCCAGCTCGGTTGCTGTCTCCCATTCCAGATGCACGGCGGTGCTGCTGACGCTGGCGATCTGGAAATATTTGAGCGTGACCGCCGCGTAGATAGTAACGGGCAGGATGAGTAGCGCTGTGAAGGTGAGAAGCAGGATTTTTTTTGACATAACAGGCATCCAGGAGCATTACAGAGGAGGGGTGAGGGGAGCGGTTTCGTCGGGCTGGCGGGCGGGAAGTTTGCGCGTGGGAGTCAGCGGTGCGGGCGCGGGGTTGAGGTAGAGTGGCGTGTAGGTGTTGTGCCAGCTCAGGCCCGCGGGCAATTGCAGGGTGGGATCGCCGAACAGGGTCATGGTTTCGATGAGGTAATGGTCGCCCATCTGCTGATAAAATCGTTGTTTGGCGATGAGCAGGGCGTCGCCCAGCACCCGCACATTGTCGTTGAACTGGACATCCATGAGCGCTTCGCGGAATAGGGCTTGCACGTCGGTGGTGCCCAGGCCCGTGGGCGAGATGGCGGCGATGGAGCCGGCGTTGCCCTTGCGCAGCATGGATTCGGCGATGCTGGGGACGCCGGGATAGGCAAAGTAGCCGTCGAGGCAGTTGTAGGTGCTGATGAACGGATATTGTCCGGCGTTATGGAGATTGTCGATATCATCCACTGTCCATCCCAGACCTTTCATCCAGGTGGTGGGGGAACCGTGTCCGGCGTATTGCAGCATCCAGGCGCCGCGATTGATGGCGTCGGCAATGGCCTGGCGCACATCTTCGGCTTCGGGATGCGTGATAGTGCGGTAGATGCGGTGGGGGATGAGGTCTGCGGGCAGATACTCGGCGATGATTTTATCGCTTTCGGCGGCGAAATCACCCGCGGCGGGATCATGATCGGCGATGAAGACGGCCTGACGCTGCCAGTATTCGAAGCGTTTATTTTCGTCGTAAGTGGTCAGCTTGTCAACCACGGCGTTGGCTTCATCAAGATTATTGACCGGGATGCGGCCCAGGGCCAGGTCGGGATCTCCGTCATCGTCCAGATCCGCGTAGCGGTTGTCATCGGGCACTTCGCCCTGCCATGGGTCCACCCAGGCCAGGTAGGGGGGGACGATGATGGGGTCCATGGGGTACCGGGCGGTGTTGTATCCCTTGAAATTCCAGTGCCCGTCTCCGAAGAGGACGAGGTAGCGGGGTTTGGGATCGGGCCAGTTGGTCTGGGTCCAGGCCATGAAATGGGTGACGGCCCGGGGATGATAGATGCCGTCATTGAATTCATCCACCAGGTCTTTGAAGAAGACCACGCGGGAGCTGTAGCCCCGTTGCTGGTGCCAGGCGGCCAGGCGTTGGGCTGGCGCGGCCAGTTCGGGGCCGGTGACGATGATGACGTCTGCGCCCGTTGCGGGCTGACGCAGGTCGGTCAGGGGCGGGCGCAGGGCGATGGATGCGGGCCCGGAAATGGCGCTCTGCGCTTGCAGCCAGAAATGATCTCCGGCCGCATCATTCACGCGAAAACGCAAGGCCCAGTCGTTGCCAAAAATGGCGGCGGTATTGATGAGACGGCGCGGAGCCAGGGGGTTGCTGATATCCAGTGCGATGATCTGCTGGGTTTGCCAGCCGTTCACCAGATATTCGTGCGGCCCCGCGCTCTCGGCGATGAAGTCGATCTGTCCCTGCCAGGCGGTAAAGAATCGGCGGTATTGCAATTCCCACCAGTTGACGAAAACCCAATCGCTGCTGACATCCGGCCGCAGCAGGGCGCCGATGGTCACGGTGTTGACGCCGCTGACAGCCAGATCGGCGGGCACGGTGGTGGTGAACAGCGCCCGTCGTTTGCCGCCCCAGTTTTCATCCGCCAGCGATTGCTCGTTGAAGGCGATGGTGGTGCGGTGCGCCACGTTGGCGCGGGCGTTTTCCTCCACTGTCAGGGTAAAGGATTGTGCCGGGATGGGGTAGGGGACGGCGGCGGAAAAGGTGTGGGTGATGCCCGGTTTGGAGCTGTAGGGCCGGAGCTGATCCCAATACCAACTTTCTTTGGTGGGCGGGTTCTTGCGATGTTGTGTGTACCAGTAATTGTTTTTTTCGGCGTGGACGGTGGCGGCGAAGTCCGTGGGCGGGGACAGGTTGAAGTCGGGCTGGGCGTTGATGTCGTTGATGCGGGGGCCCGGTTGGCCGCCGATGTTGAGCCAATAGACGTTTTCGTCGGTGTATTTTTCGTCTTGCAGGCTGCCGTGAAATTTCTGCCCGAAGAATTCGATGCTGTCCCCGGCGTCGAAGCTGCCATCGGCCTCGCCTGCGACGCGAATGGCTACGGGTTGGCCCTGGCTGGACAGGGCGAAGGTGCGGGGATCGATGGTCGAGACATCCACGCCTGCATTTTGCAAGTCGGTGGGCGTGATGCGGGTGACGCCGTCATGGGTGACGCCGATGCGCAGGCGCAGGGCGGCGTTTTCGGCGCGGGCGGATTCGGGCCTGATGGCCAGAAGCAAGGCTGTGGATAACAGCGCCAGGGTGAGGAAAGAAAGAGTGAGCTTTTTCATGAGGATTGGATTTGGAGGTGGGGCGGCAGGGAAGGGGGCTCAAATCGGCCTGCCGGTATGGGGGGCGTCAATCCGCCAGTTCGCGGGCGTGTTCGACGTATTCCAGACTTTGGTGACGGAAGTAGGTGTTGTACAGGGTCGCGTAGTGTCCTCCCATCGCCATCAGGGTCTCGTGGCTCCCCTCTTCGATGATTGTACCATGATCTATGACCAAAATGCGATCTGCGGCTTTGACGGTGGAAAGACGATGGGCGATGAGGATGCTGGTCGACCGGATTAGAATCAGATTGAGAGCCTGCTGGATTTGCCATTCGGTGAAGGGATCGATGCTGGCCGTGGCTTCGTCCAGGATGAAAATGGCGGGTTTATGGGCGAGCACCCGCATCAGGGCCACCAACTGCCGTTGGCCCATGCTCAGGCGGTTGCCCCGCTCGCCCACTTGCGTTCTCAGGCCGTCGGGCAGCGTTTCCAGCCATTCGCCATTGCCGATTTTTCGGGCCAGTTCCAGAATGCCTGCATCGGTGATGTCGGGATTGGCGTAGCGGATATTATCAGCGACATCGCCTGAAAATAAAAATGGCATTTGGGAGACGACGCCCAGTTGTTTGCGATAGGCTGCCAGATCGAAACTGCGGATGTCTTTGCCATCCACCAGGATGCGGCCGGCCTGGAATTCATAGAACCGGGCGATAAGTTTGGCAATGGAGGATTTGCCTGCGCCGGTGCGCCCCACCAGGGCGATGGTTTCGCCGGCCCGGATGTGCAGATTGAAGTGCGACAGCACATCTTCGTTCTCGACATAACGAAAGGTGACGTCCTCGAAACGGATATCGCCCGAGAGGGAAGGGGGGGCCATGTGATCGGTTTGCACCACGTTGGGCTCGGCCTCGATCAGGGCGAAGATGCGCTCCGCCGCCGAAAGCCCTGCCTGAATCTGGGCCGAGAAGGCAGCCAGGTTCAGTACAGGGAAGAAGAAGCGGTCGAGGCTGGTGAGGAAGAGATACCAGGCGCCCGCGGTGACGATACCCTGCATCACGGTCAGGCCGCCGGCATAGACCAGGGCCGCGGCAGCCACGCCTCCCAGGCCATTGAGCAGCGGAAACACCGAAGAGAGTACGAAACCGCGACGCACGTTGACCTGATAGCTTTCTTCGTTCGCGTTTTCAAATTCCCCATAGATGGCGGATTCCTGACGATAGTTTTTGGCCACAGAGATGCCGCCGATGCTTTCCTTGATTTTGGCATTGACCACCGCCATGGCCCGCATGCCCAGCCGGGTGTATTTGCGCATCACTTTGCGCAGGGCGCTGGCAGCGAAGAAAAGCGTCGGTAAAAAGAGGAAGACGCCCAGGGCCAGACGCCATTCGATTTTGATGAGGAAGCCAGCGAGGATGATGGCGGTGATGAACTGCGAGGTGACATCCGCGATCATGGTGATGACTTCGCCGAAATCGCGGGTGTCGGTGGTGATGCGGGAGACGATGCGCCCCGATGAGTATTTATCGAAAAAGGAAAGATCGTGATTGACCGAGGCCCGAAAGGCGTCGGTGCGCAAGGTCAGCACCATATCGCCGATAGTGCGGGCCGTGAGACGTCTGCGCACAAGGTTCGCTATCCACACAGTGACGCCGAAGAGAAAGACGGCGGTCGTAATGATCGCCAGCAGCGCGGGATTGGCGTCGTCCCGCAACAGATCGATGCCGCGGCCCACCAGCACCGGAAAGCTGGCGCTGGATCCGGCGATGATGACAAGCATGATGGTGATGAAGAAAAGGCGTCGGGCGTAGGGTTTGAAATACGCGCCCATTCCCTTCAACAGTTCTTTATCACTGTATTGGCGGTCATATCCTTCGGTGTCGAGGTTGGCGAAGAAGCCCATGGAGCAGTGAGCAGTGGGAAAGTGAGCAGTAATCAGTAAGCAGACGCCATGAGCGGCTGCACGCCGATGAGGAATGAAAATGGAACGCAGACACATCTGATGCACACAGATTCTCGCAGATTATTTTGATTTTATCTGTTTTTATCTGCGTAGATCAGTTTTTTCTGCGTCATCTGCGTTCTATTTACGGAACAGTAAGCAGTGAACAGTAAGCAGTGACTGTGACTGTGAACTTTATCGGTCTACTCGTAAATGCTCTTCAGGCCGCCCGTGACCTTGAGATAGACCACGGTGAAGCTGAGGAGCATGAGGAAGATGACCATGCCAAAGGCCGCGGCATGGGAATAACGATAGAAATTGACGAAGGATTTGTAGAGGGAGGTGACCAGCAGGTCGGTTTTTTCCTGCGGCCCGCCCTGGGTCACCAGCCAGATGACGTTGAACATGTTGAAGGTCCACACCGTGCCCAAAATCACCGCGGGGGTGATCACCGGTTTCAGGGAGGGCCAGGTCACGTTGCGGAATTGGGCGAATGCGCCAGCGCCATCGATCTCCGCGGCCTCGTAAAGCGCCTTGTCGATGCTTTGCAGGCCGCCCAGGATGATGACCATCATGAAGGGAATGCCCAACCACACATTGACAATGATCACGGCCAGACGGGCGTGGAAGGGGTCTTGCAGCCAGTTGACAGCCTGAAATCCCAACAGCTCCAGCACATTGTTGATGAATCCGTAATGATAGTTGAACTCCTGCTTCCAGGCCATGGCCGCAATCACCTGGGGGATGGCCCAGGGGATGACCAGCAGGGTGCGGTAAAGGCCCCGTAGCCGCAGCTTGCGGTTCATCAGCAGGGCCAGGGCCATGCCCACGGATACATGCAGGGTCACATTCGTCACTGTCCACACCACATTCCAGCCCAACACCTGCCAGAAGGTGGCGCTCTTGGCCACCGAGCCGGTGAAAACGCCCGTATAATTCTTGATCCCGTACGCCAGACTCACACCATACCTGCTGAACAGGGTCAGGGCGTCGTGCTGGCGGTAATCCTTGAAGGTGGTGAGGACGAGATTGGCGAAAGAGAGTCGGATTTCGAACAGGAAGGGATAGATGAACAGGGCGAGGATGCCCACCACGGCCGGAGCCACCAGCAGGTAAGCCATCTCGTTGCGCACGGGCTTGGGCTTGCTGAGGAGATAGAGGATCACCCACAACAGGGCGAAGATGGCCATGATCCACAGCCAGGGATAGGGCAATTTGTCCAGATGAATGAGGGGGATGACATCCAGGCCCGTCCAGGCGTAGATGAGGTCGCCGGGCAGGTTGAGCAGCTTGTTGAAAGCCTGCACCATGTCCGTGCCAAAACCAATGACCTCGTAGAAGAACACATAAAACCCCACGCCCAGCAGGAACCACAGCTCGATCAGGATGATGACGATGCGCGAGATGGCGTTGCGCGGGCGGCGATAGAGCATCACCCACAACAACAGTTCCAGCACGATGATGCCCAAAATCACGGCCAGCACAAAGCCGCTGACCTGAGCGAGGGATGTTAAGACATGATCAAGGGTCAAAGACATTTTTGCTTCACCCGGAGAGAGATTGACATCGGCGTCAAACGATTCCATCAAGTGTCTGGGATCAGACAATTTATGCTACTGCAATTAACGCGTTGTGTCAAATACATTCGAAATCAGTTTGCCCAAACTTACTTTCGATTGCTATGATACAGATCACCTTTTCACACGAAATCTTCCGCCCACGAGGTTTACACCATGCAACATCCAGTGAAACGGCTCATTTTCCTTGCGTTCTTTATCCTGCTGCTGGCCGCCTGCCAGCCGCCCGCGGCCACGCCCGCGCCGACAGCCGCCCCCGAGCAACCCACGGCCGCGCCGGCGACGCCCACCCAGGCTCCGCCCACGGCCACAACCGCGCCCACGGTCGCGCCCACGCAGCCGCCCGCGAGCGCTGAGCAGCCTCTCTACCTCAACCTGATCTGGCATCAGCACCAGCCCCGCTACTATGTCGATCCGGAAACGGGCGTCGTCACCCGGCCCTGGGTGCGGGCCCACGCCACCAAAGACTACTACGACATGGCGGCCATGATCCAGGATTATCCCAACGTCAAATTCACCATCAACCTCACGCCCGTGCTCATCGAACAGCTCGACGCCATCAGCAACGGTGTGAAAGACATCTACTGGGTGCTGGGCGAGAAGTCGGTGGATCAGCTCAGCGATGACGAGAAGCGCTTCATCCTCACCCGCTTCTTCGACGCCAACTGGCAGCACGTCATCCCTCGCTTTCCCCGCTACAAAGAGCTGCTGAATAAACGGGGCGGGAACGCCGATCCCGACAGCATCGACGCGGCCCTGGCGAAATTCAGCGATCAGGACATCCGCGACTTGCAAGTGTTGTGGAATCTGGCGTGGATCGACCCCGATTTTCTGGCCCAGGAGCCGCTCAAATCCCTGGTGGAGAAGGGCCGAGACTACGACGAAGCCGACAAGGCCATCCTCTTCGATGAAATCCAGCGCATCGTGGATGCGGTGCTGCCCCTGCACAAGCAATTGCAGGATGAAGGCCGCATCGAGGTGATCACGACGCCGCTGAACCATCCCATCCTGCCCCTGATCTTCGACACCAACCAGGCCCTCATCGGCGACCCCGAAGCCAAAGTCCCCGACCCGCATTTCGCCTACCCCAACGACGATATCGCCCAGCTCAAACGCGCCCGCCAGGTCTATGAAGATCACTTCGGACGGGAGCCGGTGGGATTGTGGCCATCGGAAGGCTCGGTCTCCCAGGCCATCGTCGGCATCGTGGGCCGCAATGGCTTCCAGTGGATGGCCACGGGCGAGGATGTGCTGGCGCCCTCGCTGGGAATGACGAATTTCGTGCGGGGTGCGCACGATGTGGTGGAGGACGCGGACGCGCTCTATCGCCCCTACATCGTCACCGGCAAGAAGGGCGAAAAAGTGGCGGTTTTCTTCCGTGACCGCGTGCTTTCCGACAAAATCGGCTTCAATTACAGCGGCATGTCGCCCCAGGCCGCGGCCAAAGATTTCATGGACAGCCTGCATCGCATCAAGGCCCGGCTGGATGCGCAGGGCGCGGAAGGCCCGCACGTGGTCTCCGTCATTCTCGATGGCGAAAACGCGTGGGAAAACTACCCCAACGACGGCAAGGATTTCCTGAACGCCCTCTACACCGCGCTCAACGACGCGGATGACATCAAAATGGTCACCGGCGACGAGTATTTGCAGATGTTCCCCGACCAGCGCTCGCTGGACAATTTGTGGGCGGGAAGCTGGTTCTCTTCCGATTTCGGCACCTGGATCGGCGAGGATGAGGAGCTGAAAGCCTGGAATTATCTGCGGGATGTGCGCAGTTTCCTGGCCGACTACGATCTCTATCATCGCAAGAAAGCGCCCAGCGAGGAGGCCCTGAACAAGGCTCTGGAATTCATGTACGCGGCCGAGGGCTCCGACTGGTTCTGGTGGTATGGGCAGGATCAAGACAGCGGCGACGACGCCTATTTCGATCTGGCCTATCGCTCGCTGCTGATGGAAGTGTACAAGGCTCTGGATGCGCCCGTGCCTGACTTCCTGCAGGTCCCCATCGTCAGCGCCAGGCCCGCGCAGGCGGAGCAAACCCCCAAAGACCTCATCGCGCCGGCCATCGACGGCCAGCCCGAGGAGGCCTGGGCCCAGGCCGGGCGCTTCGTGGTTGCGGGCGGCTCTCAGGCCCGCTCCGACGACATCGTCACCGCGCTCTACTACGGCTTCGACAAGAGCAATCTCTACCTGCGGCTGGATGCGCGGGAGGCGTGGACCACCCTGGGCGAGAACGGCGTCGTGGACATCTATCTCGGCTTCCTCAACGGCGGGACGGCCAACGCGTTCACCCGCACCAGCGCGGACAAGGAGACCAAGACGGTCATCGGCTTTGGCGCCACGCATCTGGCCCAGGTGAATCTGGCCACGGGCGAGGCGACGCTGATGACGCCCTTTGCCGCGGGCGATTGGCAGGCGGCGGCGGATCAGGAAGGCATCCAGGTGGGCCTGGGCGAAAAAACGTTGGAGCTGGCCCTGCCCTGGAAGCTGTTCCCAGCGGTGCAGGCGGGCGACGCCATCGGCCTGCGCGCGGTCATTGCCGAGGGTGATCGCGAGGTGCAGCTCGTCCCGCGGGAAGGCCCGGGCAAGATCACCGCGCCCGATCTCAGCAACCTCACCCTCATCCTCGACATCCCCGACCCCGCGGGCGACGATCACGGCCCCGGCAGCTACACCTATCCCACCGACGCCGTGTTCAAGGAGGGCGTCTTCGATCTGGAGGATGTCAAGATTTTCGTCGATCCCGACAATCAGGCCCTGGTCACCCGCTTCGACGTAGCGGGGCCGGTGGATAACCCCTGGGGCTCTGGCAATGGCCTGGCGTTGCAGACCTTCGACCTCTACATCGACGTGGACCCGGGCCAGAACACCGGCTGCAAGGGCCTGTACAAGGGCCGCAACGCCCAACTCAGCGACGGCTTCGGCTGGGAGTTCATGTTCACGGCCGAGGGCTGGGAGTCGGGCATGTTCGTGTGCAAGGATGGCCAGGCCGTGAAGCAGCCGGGCGAGATGCGCATCATCGTCACCGACCCGGCCAACGGCGTCGTAGATGTGCGCGTGCCCCTGGCCGCCATCGGCCCGGACTTCGATCCGACCCAGGCCGCGTACCTGGCCCTGGCGTTGAGCCAGGAGGGCGCGGGCGGCGACGCCAGCAAGCGCGGCCGCGTGCGAGACGTGACGCCAGCAGGCGGGCAGTGGGTGTTCGGCGGCGCGCCCGACGACACGAACCACACCCGCATCATCGACGCGGCCCTGCCCGCGGGCGTGGAACCCACGCAGGAAGCGGGCCTGAGCGACTACGAACCCAGCCAGGAAGACTTCTCCACCCTGCCCCCCGAGGCTTTCGGCAAGCTGCCGATGGTGGTAAAATAGCAGATGCAGGCTTGCAAGTGGCAGGTGGCGGGACGAACTGCGCCTGCCAACCTGCCATCCTCACATGACTTACTCCCGGAGGTGATATGAGCGGCAAATTCGGAATTTTCCAGACCAGGAAGGCAACCAAAGAAACGCCCTTCGATGAAACTTTTGGCATCACCCGCCGCGCCCATGTCATGTATATAATTTCGGGC
>Ga0256832_1003480_pt1 | contig 10701 bp, 7 predicted proteins | sample 134614metaG_FD_190534 | JGI IMG/M metagenome (GOLD analysis project Ga0256832, IMG submission 190534) | Hydrothermal vent microbial communities from Lau Basin, Pacific Ocean - 134-614 | ecosystem: Environmental > Aquatic > Marine > Hydrothermal vents | place: Pacific Ocean: Lau Basin | collected...
AACTCCCATATCATTCATGGTTGGCCCTTAGACTTTTATCGGGCGATAAAACCATTGAAGAAGCATTGCTGCACCCCGAAACCTATTTCGGGGTCAAAAAATTGCCGAAAGATTATCAAGAAAAAATCAAGAACGTTTTTGATAAAATTTTTCAATACAGGAAAGAACATTTGGACCGGTTGTATGATGAAATTGCGGAACATATCTATCATAAAAGTGCGGAAATCACAGAAAGGATCGTTGTTCAAGATGAGAAATTGATTCGTCGGGGATTTCAACAAAAATTAGACCAGTTGATGACGCATCCGGTTTACGGATTTCTTATCATGGCCCTTCTTTTGGGTTTGGTTTTATGGATTACCATTGTGGGATCCAACTATCCTTCCGAGTGGCTCAACGAATTATTGCTGGGTAAAATCTATCCTTGGCTCAGAGAAAATGCTTATTCCCTATTACCCGGTTGGTTGTCCGGGATGTTGATTGACGGAATGTATCTCACTACGGCTTGGGTAGTTTCGGTGATGCTTCCACCCATGGCCATCTTCTTTCCCTTGTTCACCCTTTTGGAAGATTTCGGATTATTGCCGCGAATTGCTTTTAATTTGGATAAAGTCTATAAAAAAAGCGGTGCGCACGGAAAACAAGCCCTGACTATGACGATGGGATTCGGATGTAATGCGGCGGCCATAGTTTCCACCAGAATCATTGATAGTCCGCGAGAAAGATTATTAGCCATCATCACGAATAACTTTTCGCTATGTAACGGCCGTTGGCCTACACAAATTTTATTGGCTACCTTGTTTATTGCCCCCTTGGTTCCCGAGGAATGGAGCGGTACGGTAGCGATGTTTGCCGTAGCCGGAATAGCCATGTTGGGTGTTATATTTTCACTTTTAAGTTCCTGGATTTTATCCAAGACACTATTACGTGGTGAAGCATCGGCTTTTTATTTGGAACTTCCGCCTTATCGGATTCCTCAAATTTGGAAAACCATTTATTCATCGCTGATTGAAAGAACTTTAATCGTTTTATGGCGCGCTATTGTTTTTGCGGCGCCTGTCGGGCTGGTTATTTGGCTCATCACACATTTGCCAATAGGTGATTCTACCCTTGCTTCTAATTTGATTGATTGGTTGGATATTCCCGGTGCATGGTTGGGATTGAACGGTATTATTCTTCTGGCCTTCATCATTGGAATTCCGGCCAATGAAATCATTATTCCTTCGGTTTTGATGTTAATTGTTTTGTACTATGGTGTCAACTTGACAGGAGTGGAACATGGACTTTTGGTTGAACCGGGTGATGAAGACACCGTTAAAAAACTTCTGGAAATTTCGGGGTGGACCCTTTTAACCGCTATAAACTTTATGTTGTTGAGCTTGTTACATAATCCATGCGGAACCACCATTTATACCATCTACAAAGAAACCAAAAGTTTGAAATGGACCACAGTGGCCACATTTTTCCCTCTAATGGTGGGCGTGATGGTATTGGCTTTTATTCAAATTCTGATCAGGTTATTTTAATAGTATCCGAATTTTTTAATATATTTATACAAACTAAAAAATAACAGTCATGGAACAAATAACTACTTCTTTTTCGGCAACAGAAGCCCTCAAAAACGGTTGGGAAGTTTTTAAAGCCAATATACTAAAGCATATTATTGTTATCATCGGTGCTTCTTTCATAAGTTTTCTGGTTTCCATACTTACTAATCCACAACTAAAAACCACTTTATCTGCTTTTGCTTCGGGCAATTTGGAAGAAATCTCAAATCTTTCGGGACAACCCATGGCATCTCCCAATTTCTTGATGATGTTTGTAAGCTTTATCATCCAAATTTTAATCGGTTTGTTTGTTTATAGCTATTCGGTTGAAGCGGTTAAAAATCCACAAGCGGGTATCAATGAAATTATAGGAAAATACCTCACCGGAAAGAAAATTTTGAATTATGTTTTAGCTACGATTTTCATTAGCATCATCGCCATGGGATTAACTTTTATTTTTGTCCCTTTTGCATTTCTTTCCGGAAAATTGATGGGGATTTTGTTATTGATTTATTTTGTTTTTATGATCTATGTTATGATTAGAGTAATGTTTTTGACTTACTTTATTTTGGAAAATGATGATAATGCCATTGATGCCATTCAACATTCGTGGGTTTATACCAAGAATAAAGTAGGGCAATTGTTTTTGTTGATATTGATTTTCTTAGGTTTATCCATATTATCCATTTTTACTTTGGGATTGGCATTTATTATTGTTATTCCGCTTATGTATTTAACAACCGCCGTAGCATATTATATGATTAAAGGTGATTGGAACAAAACCAAGGAAGTTACAGAAGAAGTTGTGAGCTAGAAAATTACAAAACCTCTTTATTGATATAATCCGCCACACGGAAACTGTTGGCATAAATGGTCCATGTGAAGGTTACACTTCCGCCGGTGGGCATAAAACTACCGTCGGTCACATATAGGTTATCCACTTCGTGGGCACGACAATATTTATCCAACACGGAATTTTTCGGATCATTTCCGAACCGCATACCTCCAGCTTGTAAATTTTGAGGTGGAGAATTGCTGATATGCGAACTAATGTCTTTCAAACCCATGGCTTTGAAAACTTGTTCGCTTTTTTCCGCTAAAATTTTACCCACTTTTAACTGATGCGGATGCCCTTCAATGCGGATTTTAGCCACGGGCAATCCGTATTTATCCTTATGTTTTGGCGACAAAGAAACAAAACAATCATCATGCGGAAGCCAATCCACAAAAATTTCAAAATTCAAGCGTCGTTGACGAGTGAAATAGCGGTGGATTTTTTCTTTCCATTTTTTTCCGTAAATCCATTTATCACCTTCCCATTTTTGTTTCAATGCTTTAGGAACCGGATTGGCATGTTCAAAAAGAAAATCCACCGTTCCACCTTTTATTTTCCGGCCGGTTTGCGGGTCTTCCACCTCATAGAAATAATGCATCGTACGGTTGATAAATAGGCCGGGTTTCATGATTTCACGGGCGGTTTGTTCATCAAAGTCATCCAAATCTATGATACCATAACCCGTTCCACCCGCCGAAAAAATTAAATTTTTTCCGACTAATCCGTTATTGTTCGCTATACCATTGGGAAATTCTGGATTTTTACTTAAAAGCATTAACCTTGATGTTTCTATGGCTTGCGCTGCTACTACAAAAACCTTTCCTTCGGCAAAATATTTTTCTCCACTTGGAATGATAAACCAAGCCTTTTTAATTCTATAGCTCCCATCGGTTTCCAAATGATAAACATGAGCGCCGGTTTGAACAGTGACATTACCGGTTTTCATGGCTTTATGAATCAGTGAAACCCGGGAACTTCCTTTGGCGTCGGAGGCACAACCGTAACTTCCGCAATAATGTGAATAATAACAAGATTTTCGATCGCCTTTCGGGGCAGAAAGAATGGCACGTGGCGTCGGGATGATTTCATAACCCGTTATTTTGGCGGCACGGTCAATAAATGAACTGACGATGTTTTCTTTCAATGGGGGATAAGGAAAGTCAGATGTGGAGCGAGGCTCTTGATATTTATGTTTTACCACTTTGCCCGATACTCCAACAATACGTTCTACTTTTTCATAATAAGGTTCCAAATCCTCATAAGTAATAGGCCAATCGACAACATGGGCGCCCGGAATTTCTCCATATTCCGATAGAAGCCTGAAATCAACGGGTTTCATTCTTTGAAAATAGCCGCTCATCAAATTGGAGGATCCGCCAACCATATTTCCGTTCCAAAAATCCCAACCACTTTCAAAGGTGGTTTCCGACATCAAATCCCCGAAAGAATCATAGTATTCCAATTCATGAAATTCATCTTTCAAGTTGGGCGTATAGACACTTCTCCTTGTGGCTACCAACTCATCCTTCCTAAAATCTTTGGTAAAAAACCACGGGCCTTTCTCCAGCACCAAAACACTATGACCGGCTTTGGCAAGTTCGTAGATGACAGGTCCCGCTCCGGCACCACTACCCACCACCACTGCATCAAAGCGTCTTTTGAACTTATCCATCAGGGGTTCTTAATGATTTTGAAAGTTATCCTGTTGTTTTCCACATCACGTAAGTGAAGCATATAAACTCCGGGAGGAAAAGATTGGAGAGAGAGTTTGTCCGTTGGTTGATGAAGTTCAAACAAAACCCTTCCTGCCAAACCGGTTAATTTGATTTCATGCAATTCTATTCCGGGTGAAGTTTTTATAAATATTATATCACTTGTAGGGTTGGGATAGATTTGAATTTTATCAGCCAAAATGTTTTGATCCACAGCCGTGGTTGAAACCGTAAAAGGAAGTGATATAACATTATTATTTTCATCGGTTTCATACATTTCATCATCCGGATCGGCAACAAATAAAAAGTAGTAATTCCCGTCTGCAACGGAAGGAATGGTCACATTTCCGGATTTAGTAGTGAACGCATTGGGATTGATAGGCCACAATATCCATTGGTTAAGTTCCGTATCCGACGCATCCAAAATTTGGTCCTGAGAGAAATATACTTTCAACTGATTTTTATCGGTTTTGTAAGAAGTATTATTAACGACCTGTACATTCACTGATACTACATCTCCCGGGACTCCGGAAGAAGCACTCGATTGTGCATTTTGCAGCGCAAAATCGGGATGCGGATGTGTGGTTCCGCAACGGAAATAATGGCCCGGGTTATAGTAGTGATCTGCCATCCAGGTATACACTTGTCCTGCATTAGCCCAACGCGATGTTCCCCATTGACACATACCACGGCCGTGTCCGTAACGGTCATGTCCTTGACAAACGACGTCTTGGATACAAGGCCAGTCGGTTCCGTTTCCCGAATAGCCGTCACCACAATTACAAGCCGTTGTGTTTAAACAATTATTTTCAGCTGAGTATTCCGAAAATGCTACCGCACCACCGGCCGTTTCAAGATATTCGCCTTGGGTGGCTTGCTGTGCCTGAATACAACGGGTGGAATAATCCGAATCCCAAACTTGTTTACAAGTTGTGCTTGAGATGTCATAATTATTGTTGATGGGATGATATACATAATAGGCTCCATAAGTTCTATAAGGCAAGGTTCCGGCTTTCAAGGATTCCATATGCCAGCTGGCAATCCATTCGTCATTCAATCCGGTTCTCACATATGATTCCAATGCCATTACCTGAACGTTTGAGCAGGTATTACAATTGCAATTGATCCCCACACGAATGGTGGAAGGCATACGGTCACATTGGGTTTGACCGGGTCTTCTTTGTGTTTGTATTTGTTCAAATAATTGTTTAATGTAAACCGGAATTGACTGAAGAGGGCGTGCATATTCCATACGTTGTTGCCTACGGCTTATTTTTTCAAGCTTAAATGCTTTGACGGTGTATGCTTTGGGAATTCGTTCTTTAACGGTTTTAATCTTATAACCCGGCACATGGAGTTCATAACTTATGGTATCATCTTCCTTATAAATTTGCCAAATATCTTGAAGTTTTTGTTTTTTCAAAATTAATTTTCCTCCGTAAAAAGGAACGGTTAATTGATGTTTTGGAAGGAAAATTTTCATTTCTCCCGAAAGCGGTTGATAGTTTTCTGCATCCAAGATATATGATTCGAGGTAAACATCGGGTTTTTCCGTTATCGAAAAAGCTTCGGGTTCCATGAGAAAACCCACATGCATATCGGATTGAATTTCAAAATGCGTAGAAAGGGATTGGAAACCCGGCGCTACAACATTCAAGTTTATTTTTCCGGATGTGTTTATGCGTAACTTTCCGGTTTCACCGGCTTTAAAATAGGCGTGTTTCCCATCCTGATGAATTATTTCCACATAAGCATTTTGAACAGGTAAAAACGTATAGATGTTTTCTACTTGAATTTCCAAATCATATTGAGAAAAAAGATTTGAAAAGAAAAAACCGGACAAAAAAAGGAGTATAATTTTTTTCATGGCAATGGTGTTTTCCAATAAAGTTATGAAAAAAATCAATAACCCAATTGACTTGCCACCTCACAAAGCTCATCATACCAATACTTACCGAATTTCCTGATCAGGGCTTCTTTCAAAAAAACATAGACCGGAACATTCAATTTTTCACCCAAAGCACATGCAGAATTACAAATTTCCCAACGGTGATAGTTCATGGCTGTAAAATCTTCATATTCGGTGAGTCGGGCGGGATATAAATGACATGATTTAGGTTTACGAAAATCCGTTTCCCCGGCTTGCCATGCTTTTTCTATTCCACAAGCCGCAATGCCTTGCTCATCAAAGACAGTATAGGCACATTCTTTTCCTTCCACCAAAGGAGTTACTTTATCCCCGTCTGCATCAATCATCCATGCTCCTTGTTTTTCTATGGCACGAATACCTTCGGGGCGGAGAAACGGTTTTATTTTTTCCAGTTCCTTTTCCAAAATTTTTGTTTCCGCTTCTTCAAGAGGTGCTCCCGAATCGCCTTGTACACAACATTCGCCTTTGCAAGAAAGCAAATCGCAAACAAATTTCTTTTCCAATATATCTTTTGAAATGATAACCTTTCCTATTTGAATCATTTTGAGGTGATTATGTTTATCTTATTCCTTTTATTAACAATCTGATCACAAGCGGAGCTCCGATGAGTGCCGTGATACTGTTGACCGGCAAAATCCAATCACTACCCGGCAGTTGGGAAATCATATCGGTCCAAATCATCAAAATACTACCCATCAGAAATACGGCCGGCAACAGTATCCGGTGCATTTGTGTGTTAAAAAACATACGGGCCAAGTGCGGAACCACCAAACCCACAAATGCAACCGGTCCGGCTATCGCCGTCACGGCACCTGTTAAAATGCCCGTCAGGATGATGATATATAAAGATATTTTCTCCAAAGAAATTCCCATGCTACGGGCATAAGACTCGCCGACCAGAAGTTGATTGAGATAACGTATCAAAAAAATCGCCGTCATATACCCGGATACTACTATAAAAAGAAGAATAAATCTTTCGGCGGTTGTGGTATTTCCCAAGCGTCCCATGGTCCAAAAAGTGTATTGTTGAAGTTGTTCGGCTTGCGAAAAATAAACCAAAACGCTCAAAAGTGCACCTGAAAAAGCGCCTATCATCAATCCGGCAATCAATAAAGAAGCGGTTGATTTCAATATTTTGAATAGCATTATATCCATCCACAATATGATCATACTTCCCAAGCCGGCCGCTATCACAATCCAACCCGGGCTGTCCATATGCCAACCCAACCAAGAACCGCCCAACATCAATAAAGCCACTGCCAAACCCGAACCTCCGCTTAAACCCAAAACATAAGGCCCTACAATCGGATTTCTGAAAAGGGTTTGCATCAACAGTCCTGCCAGTCCTAAACCCGCTCCTACACCAATGGCCACCAATAGCTTCGGCAGGCGATATTGCCAAAGGAGCAAATATTCGGTGGAACCTTGTAAATTTCCGGTTAAAATTTGCCAAAAAGTTTGGTTTTCAATCCACACCGAACCCATCCGAAGGTTTAAAAAAACCGACAATAAAAAAACAATGGCCAAGAAAATGAATTTGGCTTTCGTGTTCATGAAGTTTATTCAAAACCGGAAAAATAAAATCCCGGTCAAGGTTTCATTAATTTGCTGTAAGGGATGACCGTATCATATCCCTTCTCCTTGAAATAATCTTCCACTTCACCATCACCAACTGCAAGCACCAAATCTCCTCCCCATGCTCCCAAACTTTTGACTATACCCGAAAAATCTTTAAACAGACGGGTTTTCACCGGTTTTTTTCTAATCATTTTTCCTATCATTTGCTCGTGCTCTTCCATCAGTTCCATGAATTTTCCCTTGTCTTTGACTTCCAAAACTTCTTCAGTGATGGAAGAAATACGCTCTAACTTTTCGGGGTCAACCTCCACATGTTTAAATTTATCCACTACTTTTTGAGTGGGTTGTTTTTTATTTAAATAGACAAAATACATATCCTTAGCAAAAGGCGGTTTGAAATCAACAAAATTCCATTGCCTTCCATAACCTGAGCGTTGAAATATAATTTTTTTCCCGCCTAAGGAAACCACCACATCAAATCCGCTTCCACCAAAGGTTTCGTCTAACAATTCAAAAGGATTCACTTGTAACCATTTTGAGAGATTGGCAATCAAGGTAGAGGATGTGCCCAGGCCCCAATTTTTATCAAATTCCAGTTTGGTTGTGATTTTATAGCCCCTTCTGAAAACATCCGGTTGCAATTTTTTTCCGATTTGCAATATGTTTTGAATGAGTTTAGCCATTTCGAGATTATCGGCTTCAAGAATTTCACTTAAATCTTTTGAGTACTTGGCTTTCATCCATATTTCATTGCCGGGCAAATAACTTTCCCATTCCAAAAAATCCGATTTCTGGGGGCGCACTTTCATTTTTTGACCCGGCTTGGTGGGAAGCACAAGTGCTTTGGCTCCCTTCATCACGGCATATTCTCCCGTAAGTATTACTTTTCCGTGTCCAAATAAATCCAATGGTTCTATCCACATATCCGTTTTATTTTTTTCTGATTTGTTCCAATAAATCTTTGACTCGCTTCACATGAACTTTTTCATCGCCTAATAATTGTTTCACCCGTTCCATCTCTTCAGGCGTAGAACCCAACTGCATTAAAATATTATTCAAATGCATTTTCATATGTCCTTTCTGAATCCCTTCGGTGATGAGCGAATGCACGGCCGAAAAATTTTGGGCAAGTCCCACCGACGCAACAATTTCCATCAACTTTTCAGCCGGAGGATTACCTAGCATTTTCATGGAAGTTTTAGCTAAAGGGTGTAAAACCGTAACTCCTCCAACCGTACCCAAAGCCAATGGTAATGACATTTCAAATATGAGTTTGTTCCCTGAGCGATAGGCCTTTGAAAGCGATGTATATTCGCCATGACGTGATGCATAAGCATGCGCTCCGGCTTCCACCGCTCTAAAGTCGTTTCCGGTGGCCAAGACCACGGCATCTATCCCGTTCATAATGCCTTTGTTGTGGGTCACTGCACGATAAATATTTTTTTCTGCCATTTTTACTGCCGTGATAAACCTGTCCACATACTTCTCAGGATTATCAACCGGCAAATCTTTCACAGGAGCTTCCACTTTCACATGTACTTTACATTCCGGGTTATAGTTGGATAAAATGCGCATTAAAATATCCAAATCCTCCTCATTTCCCTCTTTCCTCCATTCCTCTTCCATATACATGGCAAATTCTTCCAAGACCGTGTTAATAAAATTCGCCCCCATGGAATCCACCGTATCAAATTTGAAAGTCACCGTATAGTAACCCGGAATTTTATCTGTCAAATCTTCCAAAGCCACCGACAAAATCCCGCCGCCACGTTTCTCCATATTTTCCGTGATGGGTTTCAGGCGTTGCAAAAAATCCGCCTTTCTTCTTTCTAAAAACGAAGCCAATTTTTCTTTTTCTCCTTTGAAAATCAAATGAATATGACCGGTTTTCACCTTACCAGTCACTTTTGCATGGAAGCCGCCGAAAGGATACCAAAATTTAGCGGCTTTGGCCGCGGCCGCCACAACCGAACTTTCCTCAGTGACCATAGGAACCGCATAAGTTTTACCATTCACTAAAAAATTGGGTGCAACAGCGTAGGGTAAAATATAATTACTCACCGGATTTTCGGTGAAACCATCGTGCAACGACTGTAATTGATCATCCGCAAGCCAATATTTTTTCAGCAAACGCACATCCTCATCATCCTGCAAATAATGCGTTGCCAACCAGTTGATTTTTTCTGCTTTCGTCAGCTTGGAAAAGCCGTCGATATACCGCTCATTCATACCTGCAATATTAAGAAAAATAGTTGTATTAAAACGCAGGCAAGCCAGCGCTTCGCTTGTCTTCCTGCGTGCGGCGGCAAGCCCTGTTTTCCATGCTGAATTGCCCGGTTTTGAAACAGGTCTTCCGCCGGCTCCGTGTGCCCCTGGCGGGTCACACTGCGCACCTACGGGAGCCAAAGGCTTCCATAAAATCCAACCAAGAGCCACGCCTTTGTCTCCCTCCGGAGTTTATGTGTTTTGGAGATTTTAAGAAAAAACCCTTATCGACGTATTAGAAAATCTATTAAATCCTTCACTTCAAACGGGACTTCTCGCACGTGCTTGAAGTGATATTTATTATTGTAAAAGCTCGTGTTATTTTGATGGCTTTATGAAGAAACGACTGAGAAATTTCTAACAAATTTTGAAAAAAATGAGATTCCTCGTCGCTCCGGCATGCGCCGGAACTCGCTCGGAATGACAGTGCGCTACTGATTTTATTGATATTTTCTTTGTCATTTCGAAAGCGTTGCGAAGCAACGACTGAGAAATCTCATGCTGTATCCGTTAAGAGATTTCTCCTCACTACGTTCGTCGAAATGACACGCTTCCTTTCATGTTTACAGTAGGAGAACCAAAATCATAAATCAGAATTCGGAGTTCGATGTTCATTATTCAAGCACAACTTGTTGTGTGCCATGAAGCGCCAGGGATGGAAGCGGTATGAGGCGAAGGCGGTGGTGATGGTTTTCCGCCCGGCGGAGGCTGACAGTGGGAAGCCCCACGCACGGGCGGGCCGGCGTGCCCTCAGGGTGCGCCGGCTTAAACCACACCAACCGCCGAGCCGAATTCAAGCGGACAGCCCGGTGCCCGGCGGGTGAAACGCCGGCG
>Ga0256832_1003481_pt1 | contig 10699 bp, 2 predicted proteins | sample 134614metaG_FD_190534 | JGI IMG/M metagenome (GOLD analysis project Ga0256832, IMG submission 190534) | Hydrothermal vent microbial communities from Lau Basin, Pacific Ocean - 134-614 | ecosystem: Environmental > Aquatic > Marine > Hydrothermal vents | place: Pacific Ocean: Lau Basin | collected...
GGTTGCGTCAAAATCTGCATTTGGAATTGCAGTATTATTAGCATTTTTAACATTTAGTGAGTTTAAATCATTATTAAAACATTTTAATAGAATTAAATTTGGATTATTAGACAAATCCAAGTCCGTTATTTGATTATTTTGACAATACACTTTTCGCAGTGCTGTATTACTAGCTAAATCAAGTGTAGTTACTAGATTATAAGCCATGGAAAGAATTTCTAAATTAGTATTATTAGAAATGTCAAGACCTTGTAATTGGTTCAAATAACAATACAAATTTTGTAATGCTATGTTATTTGACAAATTAATTGAAGTGAGACTGTTGGTACTACAATTTAAATTTGTCAGTGATGCAAAATCCTCAATACCGGTAAGGTCTGTTATACCTTTACCGCTTACATTTAAATTAGTAACGGCACTAATATTAGCTGTTGGTACTTGGTCGTCTAAAATACCGGAATCATAACTTAAATCAATGAGTGCTTGCTCGAAATTATCATCAGGCACATAAGTCATACCTGCCATTGTACAATAGACATCATTAAAAGTAGTTTGTGCATCAATATTAGTCCAATTTACGCTACTAAAAGTAGCATTATCTACTAAAATACAAGTTAAATTTGGATTATTGGTTGCATTAAAATTGGTATTGGAAACCATTGTATTATTTCCGTTCTTTACATTAAGATATGTTAGTTGGTTGTTTTGACATTTCACTCTTTTTAACGCCGTATTTTGTGATAAGTTAAGATAGCTTACTTGGTTTACATAGCAACTAAAATATTGGAGTGCAGTATTATTACTTAAATCAAAAGCATCTATTTGATTAAATCCACAATTAAATATTCTTAAAGCTGTGTTATTACTCACATCAATACTTCCGCTGATGTTATTATGACTACAATACAATTCTTCTAAATTGGGAAGTTGTGTTACATCAATAGTTTGTAGATTATTATTTTCACAGTATAATATTGTTAATGCTACAAAATCTTGAATACCGGTAAGATTTCCAATATTTTTATTAGAAACATCTAAATTGGTTATTGCATTGATATTTGCTGTTGGCACAAAATTATCTAACGGTGGAGTATCATAACCCAAATCAATAAGTGCTTGTTCAAAATTATCATCCGGAACGTAAGTTGTTTGAGCGTTTAATTGTACAAATAGTACAAGTAGTAGGAGTGTAACAATTTTTTTCATAATTTTAATTTTAAAGAGATTTATTTAGAGCTAAAGTAGATTGTTTTATTTCTTTTCACTGGTACTATTTGGTCAAAAATTGGTACTATTTTTGCATTTTTTTGGGTTATTAGGGTTTTGCTCGCAGATTTCGCAGATTTACACAAATTTTTAATTTTAAATTTTTCAAAATGGGAAAGGTTTTTGGTTATTGATTTTATCAAATTTATTTTCTGTTTTTTTTCATAATAACAACTACAAAATAAGTGAACTGCATTTTACAATACAGCTCACTTAAAAACACTTACTTACTTACTATTATTTTTTTAATAACGGATATAGTGTTACTGTTTAATTTTACTAGATATATTCCTTCTTTTAAATTACTAATATCAATGTTATTTTTAATAGCATTTGCTTGGTAAACTATTTTACCTAATAAGTTGTGTATAGTAATTTTGTTTATTACAAAGTTTCCGTTATTGGTAATGGTAAAATTGTTTTTTACAGGGTTTGGATAAATATTTATTGCTTCTTCTAAATTAGTATCTTCAATACCAAGTGCATCACATTCGGCTTGACTGTTTACAAAGGCGCTTGTGGCGTCTATAGCTGTCCAGTTTGCAGTACTGTAAGTAGCATTATCTACTATGATACAAGTAAGATTTGGATTATTGGTAGCATTAAAACCTATGATATTGGTATTATTTCCGTTTTTTACATTTAGACTACTTAAATTGTTATTTTGACAATTAAAATTTATTAAAGCGGTATTGAAGGATACATCTAAATTCGTTAGATTATTATTGGTACAAACCAAACGTGTTAAAGCAGTGTTGGCAGAAACATTTAAACTGCTGATAGTTGTATTTTGACAAAATAATTGTTCTAAGGCTGTATTTGAGGTTACATTTAAACCATTTAAGTTGTTATAACCACAATGTAAATTTATAAGTGCTGTATTTGTGGATATATCCAAATTACTAATATTGTTTGATTCGCAATTTAAATCTGTTAAAGCGGTGTTAGTAGTTGTGTCTAAACTACTCAAATTATTTTCACTACAATCTAACTCAACCAAAGCAGTATTAGCTGAGACATCCAAACTGCTAAGGTTGCTAGATTCGCAATATAAAATTGTTAATGCAGTGTTAGCAGAAATATCCAAACTACTCAAATTGTTTAAACCACAAGATAATTCTGTTAAAGCGGTAAAATCTTCAAGACCTGTTAAATCAGAAATACTACTATCTGATACATCTAAAGTAGTTACTGTATCTATATTTGTTGTAGGAACATAATCATCTAATACATCATCATAAGTTAAATCAATTAGTGCTTGTTCAAAATTATCATCCGGAACAAATGTAAATCCACAAGAAACGGTGTTAAAACTAGTTTGCGAATCTATATTTGTCCAATTTGTAGTACTGTAAAGTGGATCATCAACTAAAATACAAGTTAGATTTGGATTGTTTGTGGCATAGAAATCCGTAAAATTGGTGTTATTCCCATTTTTTACATACAAAACTCTTAAATCGTTATTACTAGCATTTACAAAGGTTAAATTGGTGTTGAGATTTACATTTAGTGCTGTAAATAAATTAAAATTAATATTTAAAGTTTCTAAATTGGTTTTATTTTCAAGGTTTAAATGAGAAATTTGATTATTGTCAATTCGTAAATTCTGTAAATTACTATTTTGCGAAATATCCAAGCTCGTAAGTTGGTTGTTTTGAACTTCCAAATTAGTCAGTAAGACATTATTGCTAACATCAATACCGCTTAAACCAATAGAAGGGCAAACTAGACTAGTAAGTGCTGTATTAGAAGATAAATCTAAGGTATGTAGATTGTTATTATAGCCACAATTTAAGGAGGTTAATAAGGTATTATTACTAACATCTAAACTTGTTAAATTATTTCCTAAACAGTAAAGTGTGGTTAAATTAACATTTTGCGTTAGAATCAAACTAGTTAAATTATTATTAGAAACATTAAGCGTAGTCAATGCTGTATTTGCACTTATATCAATATTACTTATATTATTTTGGGTACAAGACAGCGTTTCTAAACTTATAAAATCTTCAATACCTGTTAAGCTTCCAATATTTTTATTATTAACGGTTAAGCTGGTAATGGCATTAATATGCGAAGTGATTACGTAATCATCTAAAGCATCGTCATAACCCAAATCGATTAAGGCTTGTTCAAAATTATCATCTGGAACATAGGTTAATGGTTCACAAGAAATATTATTAAAGACCGTTTGTGCATCAATATTTGTCCAGTTTGTAGTGCTATAAACAGCATCGTCAACAAGAATACAGGTTAAATTAGGATTGTTAGTAGCATTAAAATTAGCAGTTGGTATGTTACTATTATTTCCGTTTTTTACATTTAAATAGCTTAAACTATTGGAACTACAATTTAGATTTGTCAAAGCTACATTTTGCGATAAATCTAAGGATGAAATTTGGTTACTTGAACAATTTAAAGTCTGTAAAGCAATAAAATCTTCAATACCTGTTAAATCTGTTATGTTTAAATTGGAAACGTCTAAAGTGGTAACAGTATCGATGTTTGCAGTAGTAACAAAATCATCTAATGTACCGGAATCGTAGCCTAAATCAATTAATTTTTGTTCAAAATTATCATCAGGCACATAAGTTAGTCCGGGAACAGGACATTGCACGTCATTAAAACTGGTTTGTGCATCAATATATGTCCAATTTGCTGTGCTATATGCTGCATCATCTACTAAAATACAGGTCAGATTAGGATTATTATCTGCATAAAAATTTGAGAAATTAATATTATTTCCGTTCTTTACATTTAATATGTGGAGCGATGGATTATTTCTAACATTAACAAACGTAAGATTTGTATTGCTACTAAGATCTAATGAAGCGACATCATTATTATTAGCTACAACCGATTGTAAATTTGTATTTGTAGATGTGTCTAAACTTGTTAATCCATTACTTGCAATATGTAAACTTTGTAATGCTGTATTTTGGCTAATATCTAAACCGGTTAATCCATTATTTTGTAATTGCACTTCTGTTAATAAAGTGTTGTTTGTGATATCCATATTAGTAAGACCTATTGCCTCGCATTTTAAAGAGGTTAAAAGTGTATTTGTGGATACATTTAAACTATTCAAAGCAGTAAAACCACAGGATAGTACTTCCAAATTAACATTTTGGCTTACATCTAAAGTGTGTAAGGAGTAATTTCCCCAACAAACCAACGTAGTTAAATTTACATTTTGTGAAACATCAATAACACTAAGTTGATTATTTGGAGCGTACAGTGTTAATAACGCCAAATTAGAACTTAAATCTAAAGTTGTTATTTGATTAAATGCACAACCTAAATATTCAAGGCTTGTAAAAGCTTCAATACCTGTTAAATCTTGAATATTTTTAGAAGCTATTTCTAGCGTAGTTACAGTATTAATGTTTGCAGTAGGAACATAATCATCTAATGGTCCTGAGTCATACCCTAAATCAATTAAAGCTTGTTCAAAATTATCATCTGGGACATAAGTGTTTTGAGCGTTTAATTGTACAAAAAGTACAAGTAATAGCAATGTAATTGTTTTTTTCATAATAATATGGTTTTAAAACGGTTTGTATAATGCAAGGTAAATAGTAAATTTACCTTGCTAAAAGGGGTTATTTTCTTACAATTAATTTTTTAGTTATCGAATTGCTATTGCTGTCTATTTCTACTAAATACAATCCTGTTTTGAAATTATTAGTATCAATGCTATTTCCAACAGCATTTGCTTGGTAAACTACTTTACCTAACAGGTTGTAAATAGTAATTTTGTTTATTACAAAGTTTCCGTTATTGATAATGGTAAAACTTTCTTTTGCAGGATTTGGGTAGATACTCATTGCATCGTCAAAGTTGGCATCATCAATACTAAGAGCATTACATTCCGCTTGACTGTTTACAAAGGTGCTTGTTGCGTCTATATTTGACCAGTTAGCCGCACTCCAAGTGGCATCATCTACTAGAATACAGCTAAGGTTTGGATTGTTATATGTTTTAAAATAAAAATTTGGTATTGCCGAATTGTTTCCATTTTTAACATTTAAAGTAGTTAATTGGTTGTCATAGCAATGTAATTTTGATAACACTGTATTATTTGATAGATCTAAAGCTGTTATCTGATTCTGATAACAATATAATTTTGTCAATGCTGTATTACTCGATAGGTCTAAAGCTGCTATTTGATTTTGAGAACACGTTAATTGTTCCAAAGCAGGATTGTTGGATACATTAAGAGTAGCTAATTGATTATTACTGCAATTTAATTTTTTTAATGCAATATTATTGGACACATCTAAACTGGTTAATTGATTGTTTTCACAATAAAAATATTTTAAAGCAGTATTATACGTGACATCTAAACTGGTTAATAGATTCCGAGAACAACTTAAACTGGTTAACGCTGTGTTGCTAGATACATCTAAACTCGTTAATAGATTATGATAACAACTTAAACTGGTTAACGCTGTATTACTAGATATATCTAAACTCGTTAATTGATTCTGATAACAACTTAAATTTTTTAACGCTGTATTACTAGATATATCTAAACTCGTTAATTGATTTTGTGAACAATTCAAAAATGTTAATGCTGTATTGTGAGATATATCTAAACTGGTTAGCTGGTTATCTTGACAATTTAAAGTGGATAATGAATGAAAATCTTCTATTCCTGTGAGGTCTGCTATGTTTCGTCCCCAAATATTTAATACAATAAGAGTGTTAATATTTGCAGTAAGCACATAATCGTCCAAGACATCATCCAGACCCAAATCAATGAGTTTTTGCTCAAAATTATCATCAGGAACATAAGTTCTTGGCTCGCAAGTAACATCGTTAAAGGTAGCTGTAGTATCTATATTTGTCCAGTTTGTTGTGCTCCAAGTGGCATCATCAACTAGAATACAGGTAAGGTTTGGATTGTTGGTCGCACCAAAATTGCCATTTGATATCGCCAAATTATTTCCGTTTTTAACATTTAAAGCGGTTAATTGGTTGTTATAGCAATACAAAGTAGTTAAAGCACTATTATTAGAGACATCTAGTGTTGATAGATGATTAGTACCAATACTTAAATAAGTTAATTGTACGTTATTAGCAACATCGATACTCGTTAATTGATTATTAAGACAAGAAAATTTAGTTAAAGCAGTATTTTGACTTAAATCAATACTTGTAATATTATTGGAATTACAGTAAATGAATACAAGTGCAGTATTGTTTAATACATTTAAATCTGTTAATTGATTAATATTACAAGACAAAACAGTTAGTGTTGTATTATTAGTTATGTCTAAAGCGGTTAATTGATTTTGACTACAATTTAAACTAGTTAAAGCCGTATTGTTAGAAATTGCTAAAGTTGTTAAACTATTATTACTACAATTCAAATCTGTTAATGCCACAAAATCTTCAATACCTGTTAAGTCAGTAATGCTTTTATTTTGTACATTTAAAGTAGTCAAAGTATTAATATTTGCTGTTGGTACATAATCGTCTAAAGCACCCGAGTCGTAACCTAAATCGATAAGTGCTTGCTCAAAATTATCATCTGGAACATAAGTTAATGGTTCACATGAAATATTGTTAAAACTGGTTTGTGCATCTATGTTTGTCCAGTTTGTTGTGCTCCAAGTGGCATCATCTACTAGAATACAGGTAAGGTTTGGATTGTTCATTGTATTGAAATTACCATCTGCTATAGCGGTGTTGTTTCCGTTTTTAACATTCAAAGTGGTTAATTGGTTATTTGAACAATACAAAGTAGTTATCACTGCATTATTAGTGATATCAAGTGTTGTTATTTGATTGGAATCACAAAGTAAATTAATTAATTGGGTGTTACTCGAAACATCCAAAGTACTTAATAGATTTGAAGTACATATCAAGGTTGTTAATGCTGTATTTTGACTCAAGTCAATGCCCGTTATTTGATTGGAAGTACAGCTAATAGTTGTAAGTGCAGTGTTACTCGTTACATTCAATCCGCTGAGTTGATTACTACTACAATATAAAACCGTAAGTGCGGTATTAGATGCGATATTAATACTTGTTAAACCATTTGTACTACAATCTAAATTTGTAAGCGCTACAAAATCTTCAATACCAGTAAGATCAGCAATACTTTTACTTGATACATCCAAACTTGTTATTGTATTAATATTAGCTGTTGGTACTTGATCGTCTAGAATACCATTATCATAACCTAAGTCTATCAATGCTTGCTCAAAATTATCGTCCGGAACATAGGTCATTCCGGGCATAACACAATAGACATCATTAAAAGTAGTTTGTGCATCAATATTTGTCCAGTTTGTTCCACTGTACGCAGCATCATCTACTAAAATACAAGTTAAATTTGGATTATTGATTGCATTAAAATTGTTATTTGAAACCGCTGTATTGTTTCCGTTTTTAACGTTGAGATAAGTCAATTGGTTATTTTGACATTTTACCCTTTTTAAAGCCGTATTTTGTGATAAGTTAAGATAGCTTATTTGATTTACATAGCAGCTAAAATATTCTAGTGCTGTATTGTTGCTTAAATCAAAAACACTCAATTGATTGTAACCGCAATTAAGTATTCTTAAAGCTGTATTATTACTCACATCAATATAGTTATAAAGTGTATTATGACTACAATACAATTCTTCTAGAGCGGTAAGTTGCGTTACATCAATAGTTTGTAGATTGTTATTTTCACAGTTTAATATTGTTAATGCTACAAAATCTTGAATACCGGTAAGATTTCCAATGTTTTTATTGGAAACATCTAAACTTGTAATAGTATTTATATTTGCAGTAGGCACAAAGTTGTCTAAAGCGCCAGAATCATAACCTAAATCAATGAGTGCTTGTTCAAAATTATCATCCGGAACATAGGTGTTTTGAGCGTTTAATTGTACAAAAAGCACAAGTAGTAATAGTGTAATGGTTTTTTTCATAATGGTTTTATTTAAATGATTTATATAAAGCAAGTCAAGCCTAGTGTTTGAATTGCTTTGAAAAAAATTACTTTCTGATAATTAGTTTTTTAGTTAATGTTTTTTTACCGCTAATGAGTTGAATTACATACATACCAGATTTAAAGCTACTAGTATCGATATTCTTTTGTCTTGTTTCACTTTGATAGATTACTGTTCCTAATGCATTATAAATAGTGATTTGGTCTATGGGGGCACTACCATTGTTTGCTATGGTAATATTATCTTTAGCAGGGTTTGGGTAGATACTTATTGCATCGTCAAAATTGGCCTCATCAATACTAAGGGCATTGCATTCCGCTTGACTGTTTACAAAAGTGCTTGATGCACCAATTTGTGTCCAATTTGTATTACTGTAAGTAACGTCATCTACTATAATACATGTAAGATTCGGATTATAATATGCTTTAAAATTTGTTCCTGGCATATTGGTATTATTTCCATTTTTTATATTTAAAGATGTTAAGTCACAAACATTTCCATCAAAAAAAGTTAAAGCACCTAGCATACTTAAATCCAATCCTACTAATGGTGTATTGTTGTGTACGTCTAAGTATTGTAATGCAATATTGCCTGATAAATCTAAAGCCGTTAAATCGTTATACAGACATTTTAGTATCTGTAAGGCATTATTATAAGATAAATCTAGTGTAGTTAGATTGTTAGTTGAACAATCTAAATCAACCAAAGCAACAAAATCTTGGATACCTGTTAAATCTGAAATATTTTTATTAGAAATAGCTAAAGTTGTAATACTACTAATGTTAGCATAAGGCACATAATCATCTAAAGCGCCTGAATCGTAGCCTAAATCTATTAAGGCTTGCTCAAAATTATCATCAGGAACGTAGGTAACATTGTAGTTACAATACGTATTAAATGTACTTGTAGCATCTACATTCGTCCAGTTTGTAGTACTCCAAGCGGCATCATCGACTTGAATACAAGTTAAGTTAGGATTGTTTAGACTGTTATAATAGGTAAAATTGATATTATTCCCATTTTTTATACTCAAACGGTTTAAATTATTATCGTGAGCGTTAAACTCTACTAAATTTACTAAAGCATCTAAATTTAAAAACTGGATGTCATTATTCTGACAAGTTAAAAGTGTTAATGCGGTATTTAAACTTAAATCAAGTGTTTGCAACTGGTTGTTTTGACATTTTAAGCGTTGCAAAGCGCCATTATTGTCAAGTTCTAATGTTGTTATTTGGTTGACATAACAGCTTAACCATTTTAAAGCGGTATTATTTCCTAAATTTAAAGTACTAAATTGATTATAACCACAAAATAGATAGCGTAAAGCCGTATTATTACTCAGGTCAATAGTTGTTAATTGATTATGACTAACGTTGAGGTTATCTAGAGCGGTTAATGTACTTACATTTATACTACTAAGATTGTTGGTATCACAGTTTAAAACCGTCAAGGCTACAAAATCTTCAATACCAGTCATATCTGAAATGTTTTTACTAGAAACATCTAAAGAGGTTATGCTATTAATATTGGCTGTTGGTACAAAATTGTTTAAAGCACCGGAATCATAACCTAAATCGATTAAGGCTTGTTCAAAATTATCATCTGGAACATAAGTATAGTCATTGTTACAGTTTGTACTAAAGTTGCTTGTAGCATCTACATAAGTCCAGTTGGTAGCGCTCCAAGCGGCATCATCAACTTCAATACAAGCTAAATCCGGATTGTTAACAGCGGCAAAACTAGTAATAGCGGTATTGTTTCCGTTTTTAATATTTAGACTTAATAAATTATTATTGTATAATTGAACTGTGGTTAAAGCATCATTATTTGATAAATCCAACTCAACTAACTGATTGTTTGCACAATACAGAGTTGTTAAAAGAGGGTTATTGTCAAGATAAAGATACGTAAGTTGGTTTGTATCACATTCAAGTATATTTAAGGCAGCATTATTACTTAAATCTAAAGTAGTAAGCAAGTTATTAATACAGTTAAGATGTTCTAAGGCAATAAAATCTTCAATACCTGTTAAGTCAGCGATGGAATTATCTTCTACATCAAGATTAGTTACAGTATTGATATTTGCTGTTGGTACATAATCATCTAAAGGCGCGGTATCATAACCTAAATCAATAAGTGCTTGTTCAAAATTATCATCCGGAACATAGGTTTGTGTTATACTACAATTCACGCTAAAATTACTTGCTGCATCAATATATTGCCAGTTTACTTGACTCCAAGCAGGTGAATCTACTTCAATACACGTTAGATTAGGATTGTTAACAGCATAAAATTGCGTAAAATTGGTGTTGTTTCCGTTTTTTGCATTAAGCGAAGTAAGTGCATTATTATCACAATGTAGATAATACAAATGACTATTTTGACTGACATCTAATTCGGTTATTAGGTTATCGCCACAGTCTAACTTTCTTAATTGAAGGTTACTACTTACATCAAGTGAAGGCAAAGCATTATTTTGACAATAT
>Ga0256832_1003482_pt1 | contig 10696 bp, 9 predicted proteins | sample 134614metaG_FD_190534 | JGI IMG/M metagenome (GOLD analysis project Ga0256832, IMG submission 190534) | Hydrothermal vent microbial communities from Lau Basin, Pacific Ocean - 134-614 | ecosystem: Environmental > Aquatic > Marine > Hydrothermal vents | place: Pacific Ocean: Lau Basin | collected...
AGAGGTTTAACCGTACTATCTTTCGCTAATGAGGCGGAGCAATCAGTGTTGAAGGCACTCGAAACACCACGAGCGGGGGCCGCTGGGTTTAACTGCTCAAACAGGGGTTACACCAGCAATGGGGCTGACGAAAGGTTTGGGGCCTTAAACACAATAGAACGGCTAGACTTCTCTTCTGACACTTTCAGTGTTGTGTGCAATACTGACCTGAACAAGAGACGTTGTGCCGGGTTTAATTCTATAACAACCGGGTTTAGTGCGGGTGGGTGCTCCGGGATGTTTGAAAACACAGATTCGGTCAACGCTTTAACATTCACGCAAGACACCTACAAGGCCAGGTCTTTGTTCTTAGTCTCATCTCGTAAAAGAGACATCGCGGCGTGCAACTCGGTCAGGCATGGTTACCTTATCGGAGGTTACGCAGTTGGTGGTCAGGCTTTGTCAACTTTGGATATCGCTAAGTTTGGTTCTGACATGTCTGAATACATCCATCAGGCTACACTTGGTTCAACTTTAACCGGGGCGTGCGGTTTTAACTCAAAAAGTCACGGTTTCGCCGCCACCGGATTGCGTAATGGTGATACAATGACCCAGCAAAGTTACCGTTTCGAGTTTATGAGTGACTTATCAATGTCAAGTACTACGGTAGACGTTGCTAGCAAGAGTAAGTTTAACGCAACGTCACCTGATTCCACTGATAACAACAGGTTTCTATTTTAGATGTAAATTTGTGAATGGAGGAACTATAAATGGCAACAATTAACTTGCCCCCTATTAACCAAACTGACGCGGAAGTTCAGCTCTTCGTCCCAAACGATCCGTACCGTTGGGATGTTGATAACAGACCTCTGCGTAAACTGATTGAGAACGATCAGATTCTCTACACTACTCTCGGTGAGGTGGTTGATGAGATCAACAACGCCCACGGGACATACAACACCCTGGCCGAGCGTCTTGATGACATTCAAAGCCAGATCGACGCTGCGGCCGGTCCTGCTTATCTGATTGGTGACGAATCGGAGAACTTTGTGTTCACCGCTTCAAACAATGTGCTGCGCGTTCGTTCTGAGAGTGAACCTAACTACGAGGTTGTAACTTTCGCAGTTGGGACGCTTACTGCTCAGCAGGTTGTTGACACTATCAATGCTACGGTTAGCGATCTTACCGCCTCTGTAGTTTCTGGCGGTCGTGTCAAGATTGCATCTAACGTGTCAGGGGCAACATCACGAGTTTTCATAGACTCTGTGGCAAACGGCTCAACCGCTAACCCTGTTCTTGGCTTTGATGCTGCTGGCGAGGCCACTGACTTCTCTACTTTAGAGGCTCGTGTTTCCTCACTTGAGAGCGAGGTTATTGCTGCCCGCTTCAACCTGCCATCCCTTGACGCTTTCCTGGCTGTGTCACTTAACCCTGACGGAACCATCAGGTCAGGGGCAATATCATTCACAGTAACAGAGGTTCAGGATATCATCCTGTCGGGCGCTGTGACAAGGGAGAACGAGGCTGGTGTTGGCGAGGGTTTTGCTTACAACACTTTCTTTGATGTTGACGGCGGACTCTGGGCAAGCAGCACCGACGTTTTATCCACAAGTTGGTTCTCCGAACCAGCTGGCCCCAAACGTGGAACTCGTCGTGAGTTTCCGTCTCTCTCCGCAGTTAAGATATATGATGACAAACTTATTATTACCGATCTTACCAATACCCACTCACCTGAACTGTGGCGTCAGTTTGACGTTAACCCTATCTGGGTAACAGGAACTGACTACCAGACCAACGATGTTGTCGCAAACGTAACCAGCGGTGACCAGTACAGATGTATCCAGGATCACACAGCTGACGCCGCCAGTGAGCCGGGTGTAGGTGCTAACTGGTCAACCTATTGGACACTTCTCCCTGCCGGTTCAGGCACAGCTCTTTTCGGAACTCCAACAACGGTGTGTGCTCACAGCGGTAGTATATTTGTTGGAACAGCCGAAGCCGGTTTGTTTCATATTGACCTCATTGGTGACCAGATTTACTGGTTTAACACTTCTGGTAGGAGCACTTATACTGGGCGTGTTGCTGACAGCAACACCAAGTTCGGTTACGGTGGTATAGCCCTCGCACCGTTTGCCCTCACAAGCAACACAGTCAACGACGTTGACGCTGGACATTACGGTGCAAACAGATATGCCGCAGTTGCCACACCGGCAGGGGCTAACCTTATCAACTTTAACAACAGTGAGACCTATCAGCTCACAGCTTCCACAAATACATCTTCAAGCCGTGTTGCTATTTACGGGAAGATGCTCGGTTTGAGTATGGGTCCCATGAACTCCGAAATGGATGTATACGTCTTCACTGATATCACATCCCTTTCGGGTGACGTAAACGACGTGCCTGGTGTTGCCAACCTCCACTTCGGGGCGCACACGACACCGGCGCTTGACGCTTACCCGACAACGGCTCTCGATATTGTCGGAACTATTGGCGGCCCTGCTCTCCTTAGAGGTTCAATCCACGGCTTCAAGATTATCTTCATCAAAGATAACGTTCACGCAAGCTACGCTCAGTACTACCAGAGCACTCGCGATATATCACCAGCAATGGTTGGTGACGTTGTTGGCGCTTGGGTTATGGACATGAACGCCGCTGTTGATGAGCCAGTGGACGATCTGTCTCATAACCAGAACCCACTCATAGCTAAGGGAGCCAACTTCTCACCCGTGGCTGTTGGGGGACTGCATGTCTTCAACTTTGATGGTAGTACCCAGTATCTCATTAACAACCTTGATGCTGACCATTTCAACTTTGGTAACGCTGGAACCGATCAGTCTTTCCACTTCGGTTTTCTCGTTAATCATAATGGCTCGGCGGAGAGCACTCTCATAGCCAAGTGGGATGAGAGCAACGCCAATGAGAAGCGTGAGTACAAGATAAGCCTTGTTGAAATCAGCAATGAGTACTATGTGAATGTACGTCTGTATGATGAAGCCAACAACGCTTACATAAACAAGCGTGCTGGCGTTCCGCTTCCTGCTAACCTGCTTTCGCTGGTCCAGGTTCGTTACGATGGTAGCGGAACAACTGATGGTATAGAGATATTCTACGGTGAGACGAGAGTTGACACTGACGCCAGCACCTCCGGCGTTTACCATAGTATGACCAACACTGGTTCACCTTTCATGGTTGGTGCTAACATAGGAACCACTGGCGCAATCGTTAACCACTTTGCTGGTCAGATTGGTTTCATTGGCGTTAACCGTGAGGACGTCTCTGATGAGATCGTAAGGCTGTACAACAGCCAGTTCATCAAGTGGTCAACCATGACCACCACAAGGCTTCACGGTTCCACCAACCGTGTTGTTTCCGTGTCCGGCCTGACGCCAATGGCCTACGTTGGAACCAATGACGGTTCAAACGGCGGAGCCATCTCACGCATCGACATCATAGCTGGTACTGTTCTGGACGAATGGTCAACCACATCGGGCGTTGTTGACGACGATGGTGACTCCTTCCCATCAAACAACATCGTCAGCGTTAGTACTGGCAACAGCCTTCGCGTGTTTGCCACGGATGCAGGGTCATGGTATGAAAACGATCCACTTGACTTACGTCAGCTTATGGCCCTGTTTGCTGATGTGTCCATTGACGGGACCATCTTCCAGAGCAGCAACATTTACAGCTCACTATACTACATTGTTACAGGATCAGCACCGCCAAGCACCGGTGGCGGGGGAGGTGGTGGTTCAGCCAACCTCCGCGGTGTTGTTAAGACGGTCACACCCACTGACAACTCTGCCGGGTTTGTAACCATAGGTGAGAACCCATCCGATAACGCTATGGTTCGCGTTGTTATAAAGGGCGCACCAGAGCAGCTCAACAAGGGCCTGCCCGGCGCTGTTGATCCAGACTTTGACGTCTACAATGGCAAAGTGTTCTTCAAGAACAATGTAACTGACGGTGTTTACACATCATCAGGTCTTTCCGAGGACATTGGAACAGGCGATATCCTGATGATCTTCTACACCGTTTAATTTATAACGCATAACAGTAAACGTAACGTATTGTCATAAAAGGAGTTAATGTTTATGTCTAAAAATGAGATAGCCCGCAAAGAAACAATCACCTCGGCTGACGTTTTGGCCGAGGTGATTGATGACCTCAAAGGTTTGATTCCGGAAGATGTTGTTGATGGGTACAAAGAGGTGCATGACATAATACGAAGTGAAGCGCAACTTACTGATTTGTACCCAGTCATCTTGACGGAGGAGCCTTTAGGACAGTCCCTTTTCCAAGAGCGTTGCTTTGTTTTCGAGGAGCGGTTGACTCCTCACAAGAAGCTTCGTCAGTGTATGTTACAGTTGCAAGATAAGCTTGGCGCGCTTTACTCTGCTAAGTCAGGGGAGAAGAAAGCACGTATAAAAGTCGAAAAGCTGAAACTTAAACTCGAACAAGCCGCGAAGCGTTATCAACGTAACCTTGAGGAGCACGGACCTGATGCTTATGGAACAAAAATGTCCAAGTTGAAGGTCGCTGACCTTGAGGTTCGATTAGAGGAAGCGCAACGCGGCCTATCTTCCGCAGCTCACCTCGTTAAAGATGCCATGCAGAAAGTTGTTTTATACAAGAACCTGGCTGACAAGTATCTCGACGAGGTTGCAAAGACAGGCATGTCCTTTGAGGAGGCAGAGTTCGAGTTTTTCGTAATGTACTTCACCCGTGATATTGAGACCCAACTTAAGTGCACTGGTAGAATTGATCCAGGCACGTACCAATCAATCTCCCAGCTCCCTAAAGAGCTTCGTAGGAAGATGTTTGAGAACATACGCTTTATTGAGAGCAAGCTGAAAGAAGCTTCATCCAACGCTGACGTGTATACTGGTGACGGTGATTACATATACTTGAAGTACTGGGACATACTGAAACCACGAAAGACGGGTGAAGGTGAGATTGAGGGAATCAACGTCAAGGAGTTTCTGTCTATGGCTACGGTCAACCTCCTGGCTAACAAGGCTCTAACGAAAGATGGAGCCGCGAAGAATGATGCCAAAGCCCTAGCAGGGAACTCCAGAGACGATAACAATACATAAACACCCGGAGGAACCAAATGGCTAACAAGTATTTCAAATACGTGCCATTGACACGTATGATTAACGGGGCAGAGTACGTCCACGAATTTGTATATGGTAAATGCTCTGTTTCAGAGAGTGATCTAACCCTTAAGGACATACTTACAGACCCAAAGGGTCAATGGCACTATGTTATAATGTCAAGCGACAGTGAGGAACTGCTTACCACTGTAATGGACGCTATCAGTGGCAGGTTCTCTGCTGTGGAACTCAAGGAGATTGAATTCCTTGGTGAGTGCTGCTGGTTATACAAGCCGGTAGCTATCGACGATGAGACTCCACCAACGTTCAAGGAGTTGATGCAGCAGTATGGTCTTGATTATACCCAGTCCGATCTGGAGCTTAAAAAGATCGGAAGAGTTAACATGCTCAAGTGTATTACCAAGCGCAAGTTTGACAAGTGGAATGATGTAACTGCTGACATCACCAAGATCATAACCTTGCTTTTTGGGCATTACGACAGTCTCTCTGCGGATGACAAGTCCACTGTTGACGGTATCGTTAACAGGGCGAAAGCCATTTACAACGCCCAGATGTGCATGGATGCTTTTGAGAGCATGGTGTCGGGTTTGGAGGCCAAGCTGGCCCCTTACTACTCAAAGAAAGTTCAAATTGAGTCTGCCGCAGATGACGATGAACTAGCTCAAATAGTTTTGGAGTAAGTTTGCTTACTTACTGGAAGTTGCAATTTGTTAATGTTTAAGCATAAAAATATACCGGGCGGGAGTTTTAAACCCGCCCGCACTTCTAAACATTGGAGGAACGTAATGGTAGTCGTTCATGACATAGGTTTGGCTGCATACATTAAAGCTGTTAAGAAGATTCCATATTCACAAGGCCCATCCAAGGATGACACAGGTCGTTTTTTGTTTATGTTTGAGTTGGATGATGGGACTTTTCAGACTATTAAGCTGGAATACCTGAACTCATCATACAGAGAGTTTGACCTTGAGGTTAAAGCATTGAAAAAGAGCCTCAACAACGTTGACGCCAAGGGCTAATGGAGTTAATGGCCAATGACAATGGAGCATGGACAGTTCACAAAGAAACCAGACGTCACCCAATCCATAGAACCTCTTGACAGATGGGACGGGATGACGTGGGGAAACCCAACCACCGGTGAGTTGCGTGTCTGGGATGACGTTAACAAGCGGTGGTTTCTTATTGACAACAATCCAAGACTGTTTGACAATTACCAAAAGGGCCTGTTCGTCAGTGGAGTGTTAGCTTCTGACGGATCAGCAGTTTCAACATGCAGGGCCTTGCAATTCCCTGACGAAAGCCTTGCTGTTGAGGCTCGTGAGGTCGCTGAACGTAAGTACGCTTCAGCAACCAACAGCTCGGAGAAAGGCTTTGTGCTTGGGGGTGTTGTGTTTGAGCGCGTTGGATTCGACTCTACTTCTGCTGTTGAGTCTGAGACACTTGAAACAAGTAAGTTACTGTCAATGATGCCTGCGTCCGCTTCCACAGCTGGTTATTACATGGGCGGAAGCGCCTCCGCTCAGGTTACAAAGCTGGACTTCAGCTCAACAACACTTGGCTCCGGGGCTTCGGAGCTTGCAGCTCCTAGATGGCTCGGCGGCGGTGTTAACTCACGGGATAACGGCTACGTTATTGGAGGCCGTGACAGCTACGGTGTTAATATTAAGGCGGTTGAGCGGCTGTCTTTTGCGGATGAGACTGTGTCCTTTGTGTCCGCAAAGCAGACTGTAGCCACCGTCCGTCAGAGCTGTTTCAACTCAACGATGGCTGGTTACAGCGTTGGCGGAGTGTACTCAGATGGAACCCAAACAACAACCATAGACAAGTTCTCGTTTGTGAACGAGACGTCCTTTGTCTCTTGTGCGAACATAACCGAGGTTTCTCATGTCAGCGCGGTTGGGGTTAACTCAACTGTCGCGGGGTACGTAGCATCAGGATTTAACACTGGTATGACAACCAAGGTTTCCTTCGCTGACGATGCACAAAACACCCTTGACGTTCAGATATCTGAACCTCTGTTCGGATCGGCCTCGTTTGACAGTACGGATAACAACGGATACATACATTAACAGGTAACGTTAAGATGATTCTTAAAGTACGGACACGTTCGCGTAACATTGAAGAAGAGTACATAATGTTCGACGGGATACGTCGATTGAGCAAGTTCCCAAACTTTGTTTTAACAAAGGATGACATCAGTAAGCTGACTGACGATCACATCTTCCTGGCGCACTACAATCCCAAAGCCCCAAGCTACGAGAAAGAGTGTTGTCGTGTTAAGTGTTACACTGTTGATGGAACTGAGTTCACAGTTGTTTTTGACACAATAGCTTTCCTGATGTCAGATACAGGAAAAACAATAGAGAAGTTATCCACCTCCGTTTGAGTTAATGTTAACGGCAGACCGGCAGATACACAGATGATGGTAGATAGAAAGGTTTTATCCAAAACACTCGGAGGATTCTCATGCCTAGAATGAAGGCGAAATGGCTGCTCCTTGACGCCAACACGCTGTTTGACTCGAACGGTAATCTCAAAGTCCGCATAGACCCTAACGGGGATTTGACGGCTACTGCTGCTGGAATCAAAACCGTTCACGACGCTTTTATACGACCTGATGGCTCTGTCGCGTTCACTGATAATCTTGACATGGGTGGGCACAGAGCCACAAACGCGGCTCTCCCTGTTGACGAGAACGACCTGACCACCAAGGGTTATGTTGACGCTTCGGTCTCAAACCTCAACGTCCGCGAGACGGACAACTTTGATCTCTCAAGCTCAGATATAACGAACAAATACGTTGATTTGAGCTTCGCACCTGTCAACGCTGAGGATGTTATAGTTATTGTTGAGGGTGCACCTGGTCTTGATTACGGAGAAGACTACACAATTGTTAACGGAAACAGGCTGTCATGGGATGGCTACGGATTGGAGAACATTCTCGTGGCCGGGGATAACATGACGGTTATTTACGACCGCTCCAACGTTAACGGTGGTTTGCACGATCAGTTCATAGGTCTTGACGACACTCCGTCAACTTACGCTGGTCAGGCTGGCAAGATTCTCGTTGTTAACAGTACAGAGAACGGACTGGAATACACGGAGCGTACCATCTCGTCCTTGCAGATTATGCCTAACCAGATGGCCTTTGACTTCACGGACACCGGCGCTGACGCTGGGACACTGTTTGGTATATACCAGTGCGTTGATTTCTCTCCAACGCAGGACGGCGCCATTTGGTTCAACTTCGAGTTCCAGAACGATTGGGACTACAGCAAGGACATCAGATTTAACTTCACGTTTTCGTTTAATGGAACTGACACTGGTAAAATCTGCCGACTGGAATCCAAGATGTGGGCCACCATGAACGGACAAGACGAGAGTGCGTCCTCCCCGACTTACACAGTCACTGAGGATATAACGGCAACAGCTGACATGGAAGGTAAGAGGTATCGGCAGCTCATGACCAGTATCAAGTTTCCGTTTGGTTCATTAAACACCACGAACAACCAATCAATAGCCATGCGGCTGAAAAGGGATACCAGCGCTACCAATAACCACAGCGCTGTGTGGAAACTTGTTTCAGTTATCGCAAGGCAACTTTAAGAAAGGAGATTTTTGTTATGGATTTAAGTTTCTTTTACCAAGACATGCTTCAGTTAGCCACCCTGGTTATGACGGCTCTTGTCGCCGTTGGGATTGCGTACGTCAGGAAGTACGTTAACGAGAAGATTAAAAGCGACGAGATCAAGCAAAGCATTGTCCTGACTTTGGACACGATTGAAAGTGCGGCCAAGGCTGCCATTAGCGATCTCTCTGACAAGGCCAAGAAAGCTTTGGCTGACGGCAAGATTACTCCTGAAGAAATGGCTGAGCTTGAGGCTGCCGCTCGTCGCCAGATTGAGGAGAACCTGTCACCCGCCATGAAAGAGAGATTACAGGCTCACGTTGGTGACGTTGACAGATACGTTCAGATGAAGGTTAAAGCAGCCGTTAACGATCTTCTGGTTAAGGCTTCCGCCAAGACCGGAGCGACCTTTGAGTCGTAAGACTCTCTTCCGAAAATCAAACAAGCAGGAGGTTTTGTAACGATGATTAAGAAAACTTGGGGGTTCGCCCTCGCCGTTATGCTGGTGATGCTGTTCGTTTACGCTTCGCTGGCCTCAGCGTTCACAACTGGTGTGTACGAGAAGGGGTTTCTCGTACCTGTAACTGTTCACAATGGTATGGGTCTTGACACGGTTGTCGGAGTTACATGTACCGGTCTCGAAAAGGCTCATGACGAGATGACTGTTTATTGGACGTTCTTCGACAAGAACTCTCACCCGGTCGTTGATGGTCAGTTCACATGCTCTAACAACGACCTTGAGGGTTTCTCGCTCAATCAATCAACCAACAATATACAAGGCGTTGAGGGTTATCTTGTTTTCACAGCTGACAAGCTCGACAAGTGCGGTGGTGTTATAGCCGGTAACGCTTTTCTTATTGATCTTGGTAATAACGATGCAATATTTGTTCCCGTTATACCTCTTTCAAAAGGTGATTACAAATCCGGGACAGACGTATCGTCTATGAACGCTGATTCCATACAGTCTCTTAGTTACGGTCTGGTTAACGATCCTGAGAGCTTTGTGGATGTTCGTTACTGGATGGACCCAGACTTTAACGCTAAAACTAACATCGTTATTTGGTCAACCGCTTGCCTGGAAGATGAGGTAGGTACTGACAACTGCTACGAGGACGAGGCAACAAAAGAGTTTAAATGCCATGTTAACGCCTACGATGATGACGAGAACAGACAGTCGGTTAGCCTTCCTTTGGGGTGTGAGCTTACTACTATTGATCCATCTGAGGTTGTAGGCTGGCCTGCTTTCAAGGACGGTTTTGTTAGAATTCCTATTGATAACTTGATGCCGTCAAGAGATAGCGGAGCTTTTGTGTTCTCTTACATAACAAGCGATGCCTTCGGGGCGGCTCAGACTTTGCTAGCAGCGCAGTCGGGTGTTTGTAACGGTCGTCCTGGACCAGATCAGCCCGCAAGTGGAGATAGCAACAACGGGACCAGCGGTAGCAGGTGAAATAAGTAATTATTATTAAAGGCTAGTTAGCCTTTCAGTTTAAAACGTCGCGGCTGCAACAAGCCGCGACGTGGGTTGATTGGTTGCTCCCACAAGACACCAGTCACTCCACGTCACGGCTTGTTGTCTGTACAAAATTAAAGCACAAGAAACAGCTAAGGAGTTTCAAACATGACGAAGATATCCAAAAAATGGATGAACCTAGACTTTAACGATCCGGGCGGTCTGACTGCTGACGATATCCCATTTTCCGCAGAGGATAGTTTGAAGTTGTACCTTAAGGCCACCACAGGTGACGCAGCAGAGTGGGTTACTATTTACGTGTCACCTAACGGAACAGGCTCAGGCGAGTCATTCAATGACCCGACCACCCTTGAGGCTGTCAGACAGAAGTTTGATAACCGTCACGCTATGCTCAAGATAATGCTCACATCTGGTGGCGAGTATGTTTTGCAGGACACTTATCGTGTTTATGGCTTAGTAATAATCAGTTTCGATAACGATAACGCCACTCTTGATTGGGCT
>Ga0256832_1003483_pt1 | contig 10689 bp, 5 predicted proteins | sample 134614metaG_FD_190534 | JGI IMG/M metagenome (GOLD analysis project Ga0256832, IMG submission 190534) | Hydrothermal vent microbial communities from Lau Basin, Pacific Ocean - 134-614 | ecosystem: Environmental > Aquatic > Marine > Hydrothermal vents | place: Pacific Ocean: Lau Basin | collected...
GATTTAAAATTATCAATATCTATCATAATCAATGAGTAGCAGCTATTGTGCCGTTTTGCCCGTTGATCCTCTCTCTCAATCTGCTCCATCAGGCTGCGGTGGTTCAGCAGCCCGGTCAGGCCATCATGCTGGCTTTGGTGCCACAGCTTTTCAATAGACTTGACCCGCGCCACGGTCAGTGCAGCGTAGATGGTCAATAGCGAGAAGAGTGAAATATCCTCTGTTCTGATCTCTTTTCTTTTGAAGTCATTGAGATACAGAATGCCCACCACGCTGCGCTGAATAATCAACGGGGCGGCCAATACCGACTTGACCCCTTCCTCAATCAACAGAGGGTTTGGATCGGGTGATTCGGCAATATCGGCAATAAAGAGCGGGGTTGTCTGGTTCAACAGCATATCTGTCAAACCACCCTGCCTGATTCTCCACTTACCATCCATGTTGAACTTTTCACTAAACCCCTTGGCCGCAACAAGCAACATCTCTTCACCCGAATCTTCACAAATGGCAAGAGAGCCGGCCGGCATATTCAGGAGTTTTGATGCATATTCAACAATGGCGTACGAGGCATCGGCCATGCTGTCTATATTCTCGATGATCTCACCCAGATGACAGAGGCTCTCGTGCTCTTTCAATGTTCTGTCACGCTCTGCCAGCCTTCTTCTGCGCTCCTCTGTAATCTGCCACATCAACATTGCAGAGAGGCCGCCCATCAGCTCGGTATTGGCTGGTAACATGCTGCGAAGCTCCGCAGCCACCTCGTCTGAACCTGTCACATTGATTACGACATCAATATCACCAGACTCAAGGAGGGGAAGCCGGGTATAGAAAGGGATATTGAATTTGACAGCACTTTTCACCCCAAATGCATCCGGGTCACTGTCTACTGCAAATATAATGTCAATATATGGATTCTCTTTCAGGATATGCAGTACCGCAGCGCCCCCTCTGCCACACCCTACAATGCCGATCTTCAGGTTTGGCTTTACGACATCCGTCCCGTTTGGCACATAGGCATTCATTAACCCAAGAGCCACTGCGCGGTCAATGGCATGCCCCCGGGTGCGAACATTGAGTTTGTCCCGGATCTCCTTGAGATGGGCTGTCAGTTTTTGTTTGGTCAGGTTGAGGGAGCTACAGATCTCCGTCTCCGGCCTCCCTTTTTGCAATCTTTTCAGGATCGACAGCTCAAGAGGCGATAGAAGAACGCCATCAACCGTGGCAGCTGCTAAGTGGTTATCACTATCAGGCATTTACAGATACCTCCGTTAGCGTACGCTGCTCTTCCTTAAAGTAGTTTTTTATGCCAAATGGTATCAAGGTGATCATTTTTTTTCTTTTAATTAGTTAATAACAGGGGGGTAACAACTCATTCCCCATATACTATAGGCCAATTTCCTGATTTAATTCATGCTTAATTCCATATTGACTACCTCTCCTTCCCTAACTTTAATGTCTGCCCATAATGAGGTAGCGCCCTTGAATGGGCGTCTGGCACCGGCTCAGGCAGCCAAAAATGGGCCAGAAACCGCGGAGAGGTCTCAGCTGCTCGATGCCAGATCCTGATTATAAAAGGCCAGCACCTTGCGAACATAGCGCTGGGTTTCAGGATAGGGGGGGATTTTATTGCCGTATCTCTTTACTGCATTCTCACCCGCATTGTAGGCTGCAAGCGCCAGGCGCAGGTCAAATTTGAACTCTCTGAGCAGGTCCCGCAGGTAGTGAGCTCCTGCTTTCAGATTTTGCTCCGGGTCATAACGGCCTCGCCTGCTCACACCATAGCGCTGAGCCGTTCCCGGCATTAGCTGCATCAGCCCCACTGCGCCTACCCGTGATATAGCGCGCGGATCATAGGCGGATTCAGCTCGCACAACCGCATGCAGCAGCTCAGGTTGCAGATTCAATCTCCGGGCAGCAGCGGTGATCATCGGGCTATAGCGCCTGCGATTTTGCTCCGCATTTTTCGCATCATACGAGGCAACAGGCCTGGGGCTGCCTCTGGTGCCCTTCAGTTTATAGTCGCCTTTTAGTGGATGATCGGTGAAGTAGGTGTCTCCTTTCGCATCGACATAGTGGTAGATAATCTCTGCGCTCACAAGCTGCGCCAACAACAACATCAGCACCCCGGCCCAGAGGCTCCACACTTTGGTTGTTGATCTTTTTTGTTCCACCATTACTCTCTTTCGGTTCTGGTTATTGACTAGGAGCCTGTCGGACTTAGGATGAACTGGCTGCGGAAGTGGGAGAGCGGCTCAAATATCCCCGGTTTTTCGTTGTGTAGGCCCACTATGCGCCTCAAAACCGGGAATATTTGCGCTCACTCTCCCACTCCCTCGCTGCAATCCACCTAAGTCCGGCAGGCTCCTGGTCCCCCAAGAGTATAGGTCGACTTGTGACCTGTAAACTTAAACCGGTTCTCAGTAATGACACTCGATCAACGTCCACAACACTTTTTATACTTTTTGCCACTCCCACAGGGGCATGGCTCGTTGCGGCCTGTTTTAGGGGCCTGATGCTGTTGCGTGGAGGGTGGCACCAGCTTGCCATCCACATAATACCAGCGTCCCTCCAGACATTTGAACTCACCCACTTCATGATGGGATTGAATCACCCCGCTCTCCCGATAGGTGGCTATGAATTCAACCTTGCCATCATCCCCCTGCTCATCAACCGAGACAATCTCCAGCTTGATCCAGTCTGAATTGTCAGCCCAGCGCCTGGTCGCAGCTGGGTCATGATCATCACGATGCTCTGGGTGCAGACTGTCGGTGAGGTAGGCAATTTCGCCATTGGCGTAGGCGCTGTAGCGGGAGCGCATCAGGGCAACTGCCGAATCCGCTGTTTGGGTTCCGGCATGCAGTGGGCCACAGCAGGCATCGTACGCTTTGCCAGAGCCGCAGGGGCATGGGTTCATACTCTCTTCCTTTCCTTAAATATTAAGTCAGGTGGGGATTATAGGGTTTGATTACCCCTGCTAACCAGTCTAATTACAACCCCAGCGCTTTCCAGCGTTTCTCTATACGTTTCAGTGATATGGGTGCAGCTGTTTTCAACTCCTGGGCAAACAGGGAGACCCGCAGCTCTTCAAAGCTCCAGCGCAGCTCTTCAACTCTTGCATCCGGTTGACCAGCCCTGCATGTTGCCTGATCCTTCTCCTGCCAGCGGCTGTAGAGCCGCTGCATCTCCCGCATCTGCTGGAGGTCTCGCCCAGCCGCATGCCCGAGCTTCTCCCGCCGCGTCACGATGGCCTTCAGATAACGCGGGAAGTGCTGTAGATTTTGCCACGGTGTATGTTGCAGTACCCCTCTGAACATCAGCCGGTCAAGCTGCTGTTGCATATCTGAAATCATCGGGATCAGGTTGACTGGCATGCTGCCCGACAGTGCCTTGCGGGCTTGCTGATACTCGCTGAGTATGCGGCTGACAACTCTACAGCTCTCATTGGCCACGGCCATCAGGCTGCCCTTCTCTGCGGTGATGCGCTGGGCGAACTGGGTCTCAGTGCGGATGGGCGGATGCCCCTCAATGAAGGTTCGATCCACAATCAATGAGAGCAGCTCACTCTCCAGATCCTTTGCCGGATCAAGCAGCAGCCCCTCCGGGGCAGCGGCTGCTTTGGCATATTGCAGCTGCATTGTGCGCAGTTCTGGCAGGTTTCGCCGCAGGTAGCGCATCTCCTGCGCAAGTTTCAACATGATCAAGGCCCGCAGCCCCGCCTTCATGGCCTGAGCCGCCTTGGGTCTGGAGTCCAGCACCCGGATGGAGACCCGGCCTTGCCGGGCAACCAGCGCCGGGTAGCCCTGCATCTTGATCCCGGCGCGCTCCAGTGGCACGCTCTCTGGCAGGTCGCCAAAATCCCAATCCTTCAGGTCATCCCGCTCCAGGTTTGGGAGGGAGAGGCCTTTAAAGCTCTGCTCTGCCACATCGCCATACGCTTTTTTCAGCTGCTGCAGATCCTGCCCTGTGGCAATCGAGCGTCCTTGATCATTGAGCAGCCGGTAACTCATCCGCAGGTGTGGCGGTATCGCCTGCTGTTGCCAGGCATCCTCGGGGATATGCACTCCGGTCATGCGTTTTAGCTCCTCCCCCAGCAGCTGCGTCAATGGCCTCTCCGATGGTTGCATGGCCTTGAGGCAGGCATCGGCATAATCCGGAACCGGCACAAATGATTTGCGCAGATGTTTGGGCAGCCCCCGCAGCAGGGCGATGATCTTCTCCCGCAGCAGGCCAGGCACCAGCCATTCACAGCGCGCTTCAGAGACCTGGTTGATCACCGCCAGCGGGATCTTCAGCAGGATGCCATCGCCCTCTTCCCCCGGTTTAAAGTGGTACTCCAACGGCAGTGGGATGCCTTCGATATTCAGCACATCAGGATAGCGTTCATCCGTCACCTCTTCGGCAGCGCGCTGCATCAGCGCCTCTTGCGTCATCTGCAGCAGCCTGGGTTGTGAGCCGGAGACCCTCTTCAGCCATTTTTCAAAATCCGCTCCACTGTAGATGCCTGCCGGGATGCGTGCATCATAAAAGGCATAGATCACCTCGTGATCCACCAGGATATCCTGCCGGCGCGCCTTGCTCTCCAGGTGCCAGATATACTCTATCAGCTCCTGATTATGGCGAAAGAAGGGGGCGCGGGTGCGGTAGTCACCCTCGACCAGGGCGCTGCGAATAAATATCTCGCGTGACTCATCCGGGTTAATGGGGCCAAAGTTGATCTTGCGTCGCGGGTTCAGGGTGATGCCATAGAGGGTGGTTCTTTCATAAGCGGCAACCTGGGCGGCGCGCCTCTCCCAGTGCGGTTCTGAATAGCTGCGCTTGATCAGATGCCCCGCCACTGCCTCGACCCATGCCGGCTGGATCTGCGCCACAGTGCGGGCATACTGTTTGGTGGTCTCCACACGCTCTGCTGCCATCAGCCACTTGGGTGATGACTTGAACAGCCCCGATCCGGGGAAGATCCAGAAGCGGCTGCCACGCGCGCCCAGATACTCCTTATCCTTGTCCCGGAAGCCGATATTGCTCAGTAAACCCGTTAGCAGCGCCCGGTGGATCTCCTCATAAGAGGCCTCTGCCTTGTTATTCCGAAACCCCATTTCATGCAGCTGCCCGCTCAATTGATGGTGGACATCGTGCCACTCCTGCACCCGGCTCCAGGAGAGGAAGCGCTGTTTGCAGAGTTTGCGGAATTTACTCTTTGAGAGGTGGCGGCGCTGCTGCTCCAGGTAGCGCCAGAGCGCGAGGAAACCCATAAAATCCGATGTTTCATGCTGGAATTCACGATGCATCTCATCCGCTGCCTGCCTCTGCTCCATCGGACGTTCGCGGGGATCTTGCACACTGAGGGCAGCGGCAATCACCACCACCTCTCGCAATGCACCGCCCCGGGCTGCGGCCAGCAGCATCCGGCCAATCCGGGGGTCAACCGGCAATGCCGCCAGCTCTCTGCCCAGGCGGGTCACCCGTCTGTCGCCACCAACGGCGCCCAACTCCTCCAGCAGCCGATAGCCATCCCTGACCAGGCGGGAATCGGGGGGTTCAATAAAGGGGAATCGCTCGACATCGCCAAAGCCGAGCATCTTCATCTGCAAAATAACGGCAGCCAGGTTGGTGCGCTGGATCTCCGGCTCGATAAATTCACGCCGTGCCTGAAAATCCTCTTCACTATAGAGGCGAATGCAGACTCCGTTACTGACACGGCCACAGCGCCCTTTGCGCTGATTGGCGCTCGCCTGTGAGATGCGTTCGATGGGGAGCCGTTGTATCTTGCTGCGGTGGCTGTAGCGGCTGATGCGGGCAAAGCCGGGGTCGATCACATAACGGATGCCTGGCACTGTCAGGGATGTCTCTGCCACATTGGTTGAGAGGATGATCCGTCGCCCGGGATGGGGCTTGAAGATGCGCGCCTGCTCCGCTGCACTCAGCCGGGCATAGAGCGGCAGCACCTCCGTCTGCAACATGCGGTGTTTGCGCAGGCTCTCAGCGGTTTCGCGGATCTCGCGCTCGCCACTGAGAAAGATCAGGATATCCCCCCGGTCAGCGGTTGACAGCTCGTCTACCGCATCAATAATGGCCTGCTGCATGGGTTCATCCCGCTCACTGCCCTCCTCTGCCGGCGGGCGGTAGCGAAGCTCAACCGGGTAGGTGCGCCCCGATACCTCGATCACCGGGGCATTGTTGAAGTGCCTTGAAAAGCGTTCCGGGTCAATGGTTGCCGAGGTGATGATCACCTTTAGATCAGGCCGTTTGGGCAGCAGCTGTTTGAGGTAGCCCAGCAGAAAATCAATATTAAGCGTGCGCTCATGCGCCTCATCAATAATCAGCGTGTCATACTCATTGAGATAGCGATCCTGCTGGATCTCGGCCAGCAGGATGCCATCGGTCATCAGTTTGATGTGACTCTCTGGTCTGACATGATCCTTGAAACGCACCTTATAGCCCACCGCGCTGCCAGGCTCCCGCCCCAGCTCGCTGGAGATGCGATCCATCAGGCTGCGGGCGGCTATACGGCGTGGCTGGGTATGTCCGATACGGCCTGCAATGCCGCGCCCCAGCGAGAGACAGATCTTCGGGAGCTGGGTGGATTTGCCTGAGCCTGTCTCACCACAGAGCACAATCACCTGATGTTGCGCTATCGCCGCTGCAATCTCATCCCGGCGGGCGCTGATCGGCAGCTCATTCTGAAATGTTGGTATTGGACACTGCTCACGGCGGCGACTCAATAACTGCTGAGAGCGTTGCAACTCTTGCACCAGCCGTTCCAGGCCTGATGCAAAGGGCTTGCCATCACGCTTGCGCTGCTGAAGATTACGCAGCCGCCTGCGCAGGGCATGCCGGTCGACCTGCATGCAGCGTTCAATATCTCTGTTTGAAGGGAACAACAAAAGGCTCACGGGGGTCCATCGGCTCGTGCAGCCGTGCCCAGACTAAAAGGATAATGAAGTATAAACGATTAGTAGCTAACGGCGCTTCCCAGCGAAAGTGGTGAAACAGCCTTGGGCTTTTGAATCGGTATCGCCTTGGGGGAGCCCGCATCGAGCCACTTAATGAGTGGTGACCACTGCTCATGGTCTTTGGCTATTGATTCTGAGTGATACTCATGGATGCCCTGCCCCTGCTCCATGGCGTTAACGTAGTTTTGGCTGTCGTGGATTCGAGCCACAACGGGCAGGTTGCGCCCCTCAAGAAACTGCTCCAGCATCTCATAGGAGCGCGCCTCAGGGCGGATTCTGTTGGCAATGAGGCCCATCCGCTTTTTCTGGGAGCTGACCTTGCCAACCCGCATCAACTGTTCAATAAAGTCTGCTGTTGCCTGCATGTCGATAACAGACTGCATAACCGGAACCAGCACGACATCTGTCTGCCGCAACAGCTCTATCATTCGGCTGCCGCTGATTCCTGCGGGGGTATCCACTACCAGCACTTCGGTATCAAAGCCGGCATATATCTGCCAGCTGCGGGTCAGCCCGGATTTTTGCCGGACGGCATCAATGGATTTTATGGCAGGGAGGTCATCGTCTCGAAGCGCAAGCCAGCGCCGGCTCGATCCTTGGGGGTCATAATCCATCAGGGTTGTCCGAAACCCTGTTGAGGCAAAGTAGCTGGCCAGACTGGTCGCTATCGTTGTCTTCCCGCATCCACCTTTTGTATTGACCAATGTTATTCTTAGCATCGCCCCTTCCCGCTGCCGAGTAGCGCCCGCTAGTCGAACCATCTGACTGAGTGCGTGTTGAACCGGACATTGCATTCAAGCAATGGTTATTCTTCGTATTATTATGTTTTAAGTCTTTGCACAGCTGGAAGCCAGCTGTGCGCAATACTACACTCCACAGTAGGGTAATTCAACAGGCACAAGACTACTCGCCTAACTCCAGCTTGAGCACGATTTCATTTTCGCCAAAAAAGAACCCTTTTCTGCGAACGACGACATCCAGCTGGTCACCTGGTTTTTTATCCATCAAAAAGATTCTGAAATCGGCCAGCATCTCTGTAGAGACCCCGTTAAGCGACAGAATAAGATCCTCTTTTTTTAGACCCGCCTGATCCGCAGCGCTGCCTGGCAGCACCCCTCTGACCACTGATTTTCCACCCTCTGCCAGCAGGATGCCCATACGGCCCGCAGGCGGCAGCTTGGCATCTTCGGGGTAGAGCAAAAAGTCGCTCACTCCCGGCCTGACCTCTACACTGTCTGCGGGCAGCACAATGCTGCTCTTGACTGGCACCCGACGATTCAGGCGCTGGGGAATGCCCGTTCCATCCGTCAAATGACCAATGCCTGCAAGCACAACCAGCCGTCTCTTTGGATGTTGCAGCAGATACTCTGCTGCCCGCTCAGCCATCCCCTCATCCCACAACAGCTGCACCTGCATAAAATGTTCAAATGATCGCCCTTCACCATGCGGGTGCTGGTAAAAAACACGCTTTATCCGCTTTTTGTAGAGTGCATTTGACTCATCAATATCATCGGGGATCTGCGCCCGCTCCTCTTCTGTCAGCGCATCCATCCCTTTCGCCCCCACTTTGCGGGTGATCTCCCTGGGCAGATTCAGCGCAATCAGTGGAATGCCATGCTCTCTGGCATAGTCCAGAATGGGTTTATAGTGCCGATAGTCGTATGCCCAACGGGTATAGTACTCGGTCTTGCGGAGCATCTCTTTTTCATCCAGATTACCCGCAATATAGTCATCCAGATAGCGCTGAAACGGCTGCTGGAAAAACTCCATGCCAATAGCAATGTTTGGATCAATCTCATGCAGTCGGCGGATAACTTCGAGCTGGCTCAGATGGTGTCCGTACGTCGTATGGGCCTCACCGACATAGACGACCCTGTCCGTTGCCAGCTCGGAGATAATGTTGTCCAGTGTAGGCAGGTTGCGAAGATCAATCATAAAACCCGCTGTTTTTATCTCCGCCTCTTCTTCCTTGGCCTCCTCTGCTTCATGAGGTTGGGGTTTTTCACCTGCGATGGCAGGCGGCACATGCCCATGTTGCGGTTTAGCATAGCAGGCGCTCAGGCCTTGCAACATCAGAATAGTTAGAAACATCCAGCGCAACGTTTGTTTTATCATGAGCAACCTGTTTGTAATTAAATGCCATTCGAATTCAGATGGTGGCAATGATTTGCAGATCATTGGAGAATAGCCCGATCAATGACCCAATAGAGCCTGCGCCCATGCACCATCTTCGCCACTGCTGCTTCCTGCTGCTGATTCTGTTCAGCCAGATATCGCTTGCTGACCGCATTGCGCACCATGATTTCAGTATCACACTACAGCCTTCCGAAGGGCTGCTCAAGGTGGAAGATACCATCACTGTGCAAAACAAAATCACTGAGGTCAAATTTGCTCTTCATGCAAATCTAAAAATTGAAGCATCACCAGGGGTCACCATCACACCGATTGAAACCTATGACAACAGCCGCTCTGTACCCGTTCAACACTATCGACTCCAGCTGGCACAACCCGGCAAACAGTTTAGTTTACGCTACAGTGGAACCATTCAGCACTCGCTACAGCAGATCTCAAAAGATTATGCAGGCGACCTGAGCCAAACCCCAGGCATAATATCGGAAGAGGGGGTATATCTCAGTGCTGCCAGTTACTGGTTTCCACATATCGGTACAGACTATCTGACCTTCTCCATTCAAGCCCAACTGCCGGAAGGGTGGCAACTCATCAGCCAGGGGGACTCACTGGGAGATGGCTGGCAGGAGCGTTCACCACAGGATGACATCTACATCGTTGCAGCACCCTATCAGATATATCAGCGAAAGACCCCCATCGCCAGGGCAATGGTCTATCTGCGAAACCCTGACCCAGCTATTGCCAACCAATATCTTGATGCTACTGAGCACTATTTGGCGCTCTATAGCGAGCTGCTGGGGGCATACCCCTACTCCAAGTTTGCGCTGGTCGAAAATTTTTGGGAGACAGGTTATGGCATGCCATCATTCACTCTGCTTGGCCCGACAGTTATTCGCCTGCCATTCATTATTCATACCTCCTACCCGCATGAAATCCTGCACAACTGGTGGGGCAACGGCGTCTATCCAGACTATGCATCCGGCAACTGGAGTGAAGGGCTAACCTCCTATCTGGCTGACCATTTGCTGAGGGAACAGCGTGGCATGGGTGCCGACTACCGCAGCACTACGCTTCAACGCTACGCTGACTCAGTAAAATCACAACAGGATTTTCCACTCACCGCATTCAGGAGCCGCCACGGGCAGGCAAGCCAGGCGATTGGCTATGGGAAAACCATGATGTTTTTTCACATGCTGCGCCAACAGCTGGGGGATGCCACATTTATCGGGGGGCTGCAACATTTTTATAAAAGCAATCTTTTCAAGGTCGCAAACTTCGATGCCATTCGCCGCTCCTTTGAGATTGTCAGTAAACGCTCATTAAGCGCAGAGTTCAAGCAATGGACAACACGGACTGGAGCGCCCGCACTTCAGCTGGATGATGTAGCAGTAAGCAAAGCAACCACTGGATATAAACTCACGGCCACATTAACACAGACCCAGACCGAGCCAGCCTTCAACCTGCAGATACCCATCCTGATTCAGGTAGAGGGGGAGAGTGAATACAGGCGCCATCTGTTCTCCATGCGCCAGCGGCAGGCCATGTTGGAGTTGCATTTTAAAAAGCCCCCCCTGCGTATTAAAGTAGACCCCCAATTCGATCTCTTCCC
>Ga0256832_1003484_pt1 | contig 10687 bp, 10 predicted proteins | sample 134614metaG_FD_190534 | JGI IMG/M metagenome (GOLD analysis project Ga0256832, IMG submission 190534) | Hydrothermal vent microbial communities from Lau Basin, Pacific Ocean - 134-614 | ecosystem: Environmental > Aquatic > Marine > Hydrothermal vents | place: Pacific Ocean: Lau Basin | collected...
ATGTCACTATTTTAAAAACACAAAAACACCTGATGATGAAAAATTATTCGAAGTTATTACTGACGGTAATATCGATTTGCCTGTATCTTTTTGTGTCTTCCTGTAAAAAAGACGGCTACAAAGACGCTACAGCCCATCCCAACTTTGAGTCCTTCCACTGTAAAGTGAACGGGGAGTGGTTTGTCCCACGATGCCCGAAAAAGAGCTCAAAAAGTTCATGGGATTTATGGAATTATACCCCTTGTAGACCAATCATATTTCAAGCAGATCCTAGCATTCCCACTGTTCGCTTCTGGGTTTCTGATGCGGTTGTTTCGGCAAATTTTAATTTACACTTTAATTTCGAAGAATTGGGAGTGCCTTCTGAAATCATTTATAGGGGAGTGAGATTTAAGGGGGGAGCTTGTGGCTCCTACGTATTAGATACAACCCGTAATAATTATGTGACGGTATTAAAATTCGACGAAGACACCAGGACGGTTGAAGGCAATTTCGAATTTTGGGTTATTACACATCCCTATAATATTTCTCATAATAGATGTGAATTGGACACAATTCATATATCAGAAGGTTATTTCAATATGAGTAATTACTCGGGTTTTTAAATACAATCAATAGACGAACAAACTGAACGGAGAAGGGGATTCTTCTCTACTATACGACAAACTATTAATAGAGCTTCGATAAAGTAGATGCTCTATAGAAAGATGCAACACCATTTGCTTTTGCTACTGCATTAGTATGTTATTTCACGCTATTGACCAATGTTACCCATTGACTCTCCTTAGGCGCCCGGAGAGCACGTAGCTACATTGGATTCATCCGCTAAGGGATAAGCACTTATGGCTTATTGAGGATATATATGACACGTTCTGTGGAATAATAAGAACAAAAGCGTGCATTATTGTAGCAAATATGCTACCTTTGTGAAATGACAGCAAAGAATTTGGAAAAACTTATAGAATCTGGGGGGTGGTTCTTTGTTCGACAAAAAGGAAGTCATAAGATATATAAACACAAATCGATTAAAGGAATAGTTGTTATTCCGTTCCATGGTGTTTCAGCCCCCTATAGGATAAGACAAAATTACGAAAATAAATTTTGTAATTTTGAATATGGAAAAGACAGAAAAAGGTACAAAGAAATTCACGGAAGAAGAAAAATTAGCCATTTTGGAAGAAGCCTCCAAAGAAGGCGTCAAGGTTACATTGGCTAAGTATGACCTTTATCCGGCCACTTATTACTATTGGAAAAAGAAGTTGTTCTTGCATGGAGAAGAAGGATTAAAACACCGAGCGCTAAAGGATCGTGATCGCGAAATAAAACAACTTCGCAAGGAAAATGAAGCTTTAAAGCTATTATTGGCGGAGAAAGAACTGGAAGGTCGGCTAAAAGATGATATGTTAAAAAAAAAGTATCCCGAGCTGAAAGAAAAGATTTAGTTCGTTACTACATGCACCAGGGCCTAAGTCGTGATAAATGCTTAGAGATTGTAGGATTAACAAAGAATCAATTCTACTATGAGGGGACAGGAACTAAACCTGGGCGAGGAGCTTCAACGACAACTACGTGGAGAGATTCCAAAACCCTGCTAAAGTATGAGGTCGATAACGAAGATGTGATTAACAAGATAGTGGAAATGAAGTTATATTCAAATCAGACAAACTGGTATAGGATGCTTACAAGGGCATTACAAATACAGGGGTATTACATTAATCACAAAAAGGTTTATCGCTTGATGAAGGAGTACGGCTTATTAGAGGAAGCGAGAAAGAAGACTGGGCGTGATTTTGTAAAATTCAGGAGGGTTACACCAGACGGGCCGCTGCGAGTACTGGAGATGGATATTAAGTACGTATGGATACATGGGAGAGGAAAGTATGCTTATATCCTTACGGTTATAGATACCTTTAGTCGATACGTGTTGGATTGGGCGGCGGGATACACGATGAGAAGTGAGCAAGTAAAAGAGGTTTGGGAATATGTAATTGCAAATTATTTTCAACCATCTGGATTGCTATCTGAAGGGGTAGAAATAGAGGTGAGAAATGATAATGGAAAACAGTTTTGTTCAAACCTCATTATCGATTTTTTCAAAGAGAACGAATTTCATCAAGTTTTTACTCACCCCTATACTCCAGAGGAAAATGGGCATGTTGAGAGTTTTCACGACACGTTGGGAAAGGCGCTTGAATTAGACTATTTTGCCAATTTAACAGAGTTAGAAAAAAGGTTGCAAGCCTTTTATACTTTTTACAATAATGAAAGAAGCCATAGCGGAACCATAGGGGTGCCCCCTTCAAAATTTTGGGCACTATTTGAAAATAATCAAATAGAAGTGTTACCTTTGAAGAAGCGAAAGGTTAAATTTAAGCTAAAAGTAGCTTATCAAGACATATTAACACTCCCCAATATTGACAAGTATCAATATCAACCTCGGGTATTACGAGCCTGAGGGAGACTCTCGCTTTATTTTAGAGGCCCTCGATGGGCATCTAAAATAAAAAAAACATCGTATTGGTAGGCCTACACAATACAATATCGACTTCGGTTCAATACTTCACCGTCGGTCGACTCTCGCTGGCACAAAGATACGGCATTTTGAAATATTTTACTAACTCTCGTAATTTATTGTCTGAATTATAGGGGGCTGAATCAGTTATTTCGACTCATAAAGTTATTGCGTCACTTGAAATAGTTGATTATTTTGTAACTATATACTATCCTATACAATAGAATAATGCAAAAGGCTGCGTGAGGATAATAAAGAAACGAAAAGTAAAAGAATTAGAGCAAATTTATAGGGTTTTTATTTTGTTCCTGTAGCACTAGTTCTTACCTCCAGTGACAACAAAACCCAATTCAAACAGCAATCCTACAGCTATCCGGAAGAAGGTAAGACCCTGTGAGTTGTCAACCATTTCATACCAAATATCACCAATGCTCTATGTGAATATCGTTATTATCAAAAAATGGTGTTTGTACAGTATGGGGTTTATATGTACTTTTGGGCGGTCTTATCACCAAAGGACATAAGTAATGAAAGTAACATTTTGTGGTGCGGCAAAGTTCGTCACCGGAAGTTCGCATCTCATCACCCTCGACGACGGATACAAGATTCTATTGGATTGCGGATTGTTTCAAGGCAAGGGGAAGAACATTTGGGAATGGAACAACGAATGGAAGTTTGATCCGGAGGAAATTGACTGTTTGGTCTTATCTCACGCTCATATCGACCATTCAGGAAGAATCCCCAAACTCGTCAAGGATGGTTTTAAGGGTCCCATTTATTCGACACATGCTACCCGGAGCCTCTGCAATATCATGCTCCTGGACAGTGCTATGATTCAAGAAAGGGATGTCGAATGGTACAACAAGAAGAACAAAAAGGCCATACATAAAGGAAAGAAGAATTATCGAGTCGCCCTCTACACCCAAGAGGATTTACCCGAGACCATGCGTCGTTTTGTCACTGCCGGTTATGAACAATGGATTGATATTGGGCACGGGGTATCGATTCTTTTTAGAGATGCAGGGCACATTCTAGGGAGTGCCAGTGTCACCTTAAAGATACGCCAGGGGGACAAAGAGACCCTGGTCGGTTTTACCGGAGACATTGGACGTCCGGAAAGACCGATTCTCCGAGACCCGCACCCTATGCCGGAGGTGGATTATCTCATTGCCGAATCCACTTATGGTGACCGGCTCCATGAGGGACATCCGGATCAAAAATCGCATTTGCTTGAGGTCATCAAGAGCACTTGTATAGAGAAAAAGGGGAAGCTGATTATCCCCGCTTTCAGTGTCGGTCGAACCCAGGAAATCGTCTACATGATGGACCAAATGGCGCATGATGGCGAGCTACCAAGGGTCAAAGTCTACGTAGACAGCCCCTTAGCTGTCAATGCAACTGCCATTTACGGCAACCATCCCGAATGTTATGATGCCGATTTGGTCGAGTATCTCCTCACCGATGACGACCCGTTTGGGTTTAACTCCCTAAAATACATTCAGAAAGTAGATGACTCCAAAGCACTGAATGATAAAAAGGAGCCTTGTGTTATCATAAGTGCCTCCGGGATGGCCAATGCAGGACGTATCCGGCATCACCTATTCAACAATATTGAAGATTTTCGCAATACGGTCCTCATCGTAGGTTACTGTAGTCCGGGGACACCCGGAAGATGGCTTAGAGATGGGGCTCAAGTACTCAAGATGTTTGGCGAATGGAAAAAGGTAGCGGCACATGTTGAAGTAATGGATTCCTTTTCGGCGCATGGCGATTATCATGAGATGATCAACTTCCTGCGCAACCAAACCAGAAGAACAAAAGAAGTATTTTTGGTACATGGGGAACCCGACACACAGGAGATTTATCGTAAAAAACTGTTAAAGTTGGGCTTCAGGAAGGTAAATATACCGAATAAAGGACAAGTTTTTAACCTAAAATGACGTTTTTGAATAGATTTACGCTCCCTACTGCTTACTCAGCAAACCTTATTGGTTTACCTTAACAAACAGATAAGGAGTGAGGTCCAACTCTATCAGCCACTCCAGAACAATCAATAATATGACAACTTATTTTTCCTTATTCCGCTCTTCATTTTACCTTGTGTTTTTGCTTTTGGCATTTCTTGCTTCATGTCTTCCGGACATTCAGGATGTAAAAGTCGACAGAACGCATCTTAAAATTGCCGCACCGCTTATTAATTCTAAGACGACTGTAGACAACTTATTTGACAAAGTAGGTCGCTCTGATAATATCGTAATTTATCCGGACAACACCCTTGGGTTTGTCTATAAGGGAAATGTTGTCGAAGTCACCGGCAAGGAGCTTTTTAGGTCCTTTGGACGTTTGTTTTTCAAATTGGTAGACAAAAAATCTACCATCAATATCCCTATTCCGGATCAGGAGGTCAAAGAGGGCCACATTGGTGGAGATACCTTAATCTTTCTTTTTCAAGGCAATGGTAAAGATACTATTGACTACACTCTCACTATTCCTACCATGAAATCTCCGGATGGACAGCCGCTCTCCATTAAGACCCATTTTGATGGAGAGCCTATCCGCATCAAACGGTCAGTAAAAGACTTCAGCTTCGGATTTAACCCCGGGAATAGCTTTGATGTTTTGATAGATGCCAAAGATAAGGATGGTCAAGACCTTCCCGATATCGGCGCAGTATGGATGGCCTATGACACTTTATACTTCACCTATATCGAAGGGGTATTTGGGAAAGATTCTTTCTTACTGCCGAAAGATACCGTTATCATCGATGTATTTGACAAGCTCGAAGAAGGCGGAGCATTCTTCAAGGACCCACAGGTAACTGTCACAATAGAAAGCTCTTTCGGATTTCCTGTAAGCGCCCGTATCAAAGAACTCAGCGTGATCAACAAAAAGCAACTGAGAGTACCATTGCACAGCCCCTTAATCGATAAGGGAATTTTCCTTGAGTACCCCTCACTAGCTGAAGTCGGGGCTTCCAAATCAACCGTGTTTGCATTTGACAAGGACAATAGCAACATCTATACGGCATTCAATTCTAATCCGACAAAACTGATTTACGAGTTTACCGGTATAGGCAATCCGGACCCCTCCAACCCCACCTTGGGATTTGTTACGGACTCGAGCTTTTTGCGCATTAATGTAAAAGTTGAATTACCCATTAATGGATGGGTCGATCGATTTGCACTTTCAGAAAAAGTAGATTGGAATTGGGACCCGGGCAATCTGAGTTCCGTCGATTCTGTCACCATCAAAACGATTCTAAATAACGGTCTGCCCATTGATATGGAGGTACAAGTATACTTGCTTAAAGACGATGAAGTTTTGGACTCCATATTTGTACCGAAGCGTTGGCAAGTCAAGGGTGCCCCGATAGACGCAGTAGGATTTTCCACCGGGTTGACAGAAAACCGCAATTCCACGAAAGTTGGAAAATCGGTGATCGATCACATGCAAATGGCAAATAAAGCCCTTTACAAGCTTAAAGTCAGCACCACAAATGCTCCGGACAAAACATCCATCTTGCGAAAGACCGATGTCATCGATCTAAAGCTTGGGGTCCTTGTCCAAATCTAAATTCTATTTAGTGATACAATAATTTCTATTTGAATATGAAAAAACTAATCATTTTAATACTCCTCTGGTCAGGATTAACAACTATCGCAGGTGCACAAGACTTGAGTCTGTATTTCATGGACGGAATCTGGCAAAAGACGCTGGTAGCTCCCGGCCATGTGGTAAAAGATCACCGGTGGAGCCTGGGGCTAACAGGGATTGGGGGGCATTTCTTCTATAACGGCCCGGCATTAGCGGATTGGGGAAGCATCAACAATGGCATCTTGACTCTTTCGCCCGAAAAGGCATTGAATGCCATTCAGCCTGAAAATAACTTCAGCCTCGAGTACACTTATGAGACCTTTCATATTGCGCACCGCTTGAATGACCGTTGGTCGCTTAGTTTGCATCATTCCTCTCACACCCTTGCCGAGATGTCCTATCCCGGAGATCTGGCACGTCTCATGGCCTACGGCAATGGCTCTTTTCTCAATCAAGAAATGAACGTGGGTATCGGGATTAATTATACTTCCTATTCCGAACTGGCATTTGGCGCCATTTATTCCATTGGAGCCTGGGACTTGGGAGGTAGAGTTGGGCTCTTATTTGGTGGACGCAACCTTCAAACAAAATCCCATGACCTATCCCTTTACACTTATGACGATTACTATCAAGTACGCTTGAAAGGAGATTACCAATTGACCTCTTCCGGAATTCCCTCCCTCACAAGACTAAGCAAAGGTGCCTTCGGGGGATTGTTTAAGACCTTCATTCCGGGCTCCTTTAGCAATCTGGGGCTCTCTCTATCCTTAGGGGCATCCTTTCATCCGACGGATGTGCTTACCATTAATTTTTCGATGAAAGATTTGGGATTCATCCATTGGTCCAAGTTGGCTCGCACTTATGATGTAAAAGGAGAATGGAATATCGAAGGGGTCGATGTATTTAACGCCGGAAGTTTTGATACTTCATCGCTAAAAAACATTGGTTTTAATGATGTCTCTAATTGGATAGATTCCATTAAGGGGCTTTTGAATCCAGATGGTCCCACTCTCGGCAGCTACAATACCTCCCTCCCGGCAAAATTTACATTGAGTGGGAGCTATCGTCTGACGGATAAGTTTACTGTAGGGGCTCTGTACCGATATGTCAATGGCATCCTGCTAACTGATAACCAGTTGGCCATTGACGCCACTTACAACCTGTTTAATATTTGGCAACTTGGCACCATGTACTCTGTATTCCAAGGGAAACAAAGCATAGGGCTCCATTCCAACTTAGATCTCGGCCCCATCCAAATCTACCTCGCTTCAGATAAGCTTATCTCCATCGGAGGAAAAGGAAAGAAGTATCTTCATATCCGGGGAGGAATCAATGTCGCTCTTTGAGAAGGAAGGTAATAACAATCCCTTCTCCCTATTCGTATAACAAACTGTACTTTTAGGGATAGTGTCATATATTTCATACCTTTGACTTTCAATTTCAATCTTATGAAGAAGCTACCATTTTCTCCGGTATATTTATTTGTCATAGTTCTATCCACCGGCATATTTACGGATTGCCATCGCAAAGTTTGCAAAGCGACGGATAAAGGCACTATTACAACTAAGATGGATTCGACCTTAGACACCATGGTGATAACGGGCAATAAGAAGCCCCTCCCGGTAGATTCGTTTGAGATGCTCCGGTATTCGAGAGGGGCATGTTTTGGGCATTGTCCGGTGTATTCTATCACCGTTTTCGGGGATGGAAAGTTGGAGTACAAGGCTTCTATGTTTACCAAACGCAAGGGCTTGTATATCGGACAATTGAGTGAAAGAGAGTTGGAGGATCTGAAGCAACAGATTGAAATCGTGCATTTTATATCCTTAAGTCCGATGTATCCCGTTGATCAGAGCCAGTACATTCCGGATCTCCCCAACAAGGAGATCACTATAAAATATTCTTCCTGGATGCATAAGGTGATCGACAATCACTCGGCTCCGGAAGCTTTAAAGGCTTTGGAGCAAACACTGGATAACCAATTGCGCTATCATGCCTCTTTGAAACCTGCGAAAGAAAAGAAGTAAAATGCCGTTTAAGAAGCCATCGGGTGTCATAGGTGGAGGGCGCTTTGGGGTAACCATCGCCAATTTGTTAGCCTCCAATACGGATGTCTTGCTGTACGTCCGGCGTCAGGAAGTGGCGGATGCCATTAATAAGGAACATCGGCTTTTTGGGTATGAAATGGCTGAACGTATTCACGCCACTACCCATTTGGCGGAGGTAGCGGAAGTCTGTAGTATTATTTTTCCTGTGGTACCCTCTAAAAATTTTAGAGAAATGATGCGCACTCTGGCTCCCCATTTACATCCCTATCATTTTTTGATACACGGTACGAAAGGGTTGGATATCGTGGGCATCGAGGAAGAGAATATCATGAAAATGAATATCTCTAAAGAGAATGTTTTTACCATGAGTAGCGTCATCCGGCAGGAATCTGTGGTACGTCGCATCGGATGTCTCGGCGGCCCCAATCTCTCAAAGGAAATAATGGAGGGCCAACCGGCCGCAACGGTTTTGGCAAGCGAGTTTGAAGAAGTGTTTCGTGCCGGGCAAGCCTTGCTGTCAAGTGAGCGTTTTTTTGTATTTCGCTCGGAAGATGTACTGGGGACAGAATTGGCCGGTGCATTAAAAAACCTCATCGCCATCGGTTCGGGTATCGCCATGGGAAAAGGGTACGGCAAAAATGTTCAGGCCCTGCTCATCGCCAGAGGACTCCGGGAGATGATCACCTTGGGTAAAGCCATCGGAGCCACCTCGAGAAGTTTTTTGGGTACCGCCGGTATCGGCGACCTCGTTGCGACCGCGATGAGTATGGACTCGCGCAACTTTAAGCTGGGATACCGGATTGCTCAGGGAGATACCCTCGAGCAAGTCCTCGCCTCATCTCAAGAAGTGGCAGAGGGGGTGCGCACACTTAAGATCGTCCAACAAATCGCCAAACACTATCAAATCCGGATCCCCATCATGCAAATGATATACAGTATCGTTTTCGAAGACCTGTCCATCGACAAGGCCATCTATTTTTTGATGAAGTATCCCTACTCCCAAGATGTCGATTTTTTATAGTAGTTCCATATACCCACACTGAAGAACCTTTCTCTCCTTGATTAGTAGTATTGAATATTTCTCAATAAAAGATATATAATGGGAGCAACAGAAAAACTAATAGCTCATATAGAAAAACATCATCTTTGGCACAACATAGAGGTGATACAGCGCAATGATTTTGTCTGTATAGCCGGCTCCACAACCCCCAATTTGTATTACATAGAGAAAGGCAGTCTTCGTTTGTTTGTCTCGGAGAATCAAGAACATACCATTCGCTTCGGGTACGAAGGGAACATAATAACAGCTTTGGATAGCTTTGTGACGGGCCGGCCTACGGTCTACTTTCTACAAGTATTAAAGTCCACCACCATCAAAGTCATTGCAAAACCGGTCCTATACCGTTTTATGGAAAAGAAAATTGATGTAGCAGCTCTTTGGACACGAATTTTAGAGGAACTGATCGTACAACAATTGGAAAGAGAACGGGACTTGATGATTACTTCTCCATTCGAACGTTACCAGCGTGTTTTGAAGAGAAGTCCGGAGCTATTCCAACACATTCCAAGCAAGTATATCGCCAATTACCTACGAATGACTCCGGAAACCTTATCTAGAATTATGAAGGAAGCAAAATGTCAGGGAGATTAGCCCTTTAGATTCCATTTTATATTCTCAAAGGTCTTTTTAACTATTTGAAGCGATCGAAAATTCTTAACCCAAATCAATATTCCTTCACTCAAGTATTTGGAACTTTACCCCAAAAAATGAAAATAAAATCCACCTTTCTTCTCTATCAATTGGGACAACAGACACAAAACCACATCCAAAGGAGCAAAGAGTTCTTAGCACTACCAGATACCATTCTTAATTTGAAGGTCTCTGATAAGTCCTGGAGTATTTTGGAGTGTTTGGAACATCTTAATCTATACGCAGAATACTACCTGCCTGAGATTGAATATCGGATGATTGGGAACAATACCTCTACCCAAACGTATTTCAGGAGTGGAATAATCGGGGATTATTTCGTCAAATCCATGCTCCCAAAAGGCCAACTCAAGCCCATGAAAACCGCTGCGGACAAGAATCCGGCCGGGAGTATATTAGATAGGGGCGTGGTGAAGCGGTTTATCCTGAAAGAAGAGCGCCTGTTGACATTATTAGATCGAGCATCCAAAGTTAGTTTAACCAAAACACGGACATCCATTAGCGTTTCAAGATTAATAAAACTCCGGTTAGGGGATACTTTGAGATTTGTAGTCGCACACAACGAACGTCATCTTCAACAGGCTGAGCGTCTTCTGTAGGTACGATAATAATTGCTAAGACCCGGTAGCCCTTGGTGTTATAACCTGTGTGGTATTGCAATGCGCTTTGAACGGGTTGAGAATTAGCTCTTTTGAATATCCAGCACCGATTTACCCCGTTGGATGTGTCACTCTTCGGGGCAAACGATTGGGGATTTGCGATTTGGCTTTGCGCTATGTGTAGTATAGCGGCACGCTCGTTTAATGACTTATGCAATCGGCGTTT
>Ga0256832_1003485_pt1 | contig 10686 bp, 10 predicted proteins | sample 134614metaG_FD_190534 | JGI IMG/M metagenome (GOLD analysis project Ga0256832, IMG submission 190534) | Hydrothermal vent microbial communities from Lau Basin, Pacific Ocean - 134-614 | ecosystem: Environmental > Aquatic > Marine > Hydrothermal vents | place: Pacific Ocean: Lau Basin | collected...
CGCTCTTCGAGATCTACAAGAAGGCCCTGGAAAAGCTGGGGCGCCCGGTGCCGAACGAGCCCCCCGAGGTGCGCATCACCGCCCAGGGGGGCGTGGGGACCGCCGAGGAGCACGCGATGCTGCGCGACCGCTACGGCCTCGACAGCGTGGGCTGGGGCTCGCCCTTCCTGCTCGTGCCCGAGGTGACCGTGGTGGACGAGCGCACCCGCCGCGACCTCTCGAACGCGGGCGAGGACGACCTCTACCTCTCCGGGGCCTCGCCGCTGGGCGTGCCCTTCAACGTGATGCGCGGGGCCTCGATCGAAGCCCTGAACCGCAAGTGGTACGAGGAAGGTCACCCCGGCAGCCCCTGCCCCAAGGGCCACCTCGAGTTCAACACCGAGTTCACCGAGAAGCCCATCTGCACGGCCAGCCGCAACTACCAGTACCGCAAGATCCAGCAGCTACAGGCGCAGGACCTATCCGAGGAGGCCTACCGGCGCGAGATCGAAAAGCTGCTCGAAAAGCAGTGCCTCTGCACCGGCCTGGCCGAGCCCGCCCACCTCGAGTTCCACCAGGAACCGCAGATGAAGGAGACGGGCGTCTCCGTCTGCCCCGGGCCCAACCTGGCCTACTTCTCGGGCGAGCGCACGCTCGAGGAGATGGTGGACCACATCTACGGCCGCCGGCCGCTGGGGCTCGAGGCGAACCGTCCCCACGTCTTCATCAAGGAGCTGCGCCTCTACGCCGACTACCTGCGCCGCGTGGTCGCCGGCGAGTTCGGCGCCGACCGCGACCGCACCCCCGAGGCGGTGGCCGCCTTCCGCGCCAACCTGGCCGCCGGCGCGCGCTACTACCTGGAGCGCCTGGGCGAGCTGGGCCTGGGGCCCTGGAAGGACGAGCTGGAAAGCTTCGCCGCCCAACCGGCCTGAGCAGCCGCCGCTCCAAAGCGAAGCGGCGGCCGTGGCCGCCGCTTCTTGGGCAAAGGACGGGCTACTGACCGATGCCCAGGTCCTCGAGCGCGCCGCCATTCATCTCCAGCACCTGCATGAACGACCGCATCAGACTGGGCGGGAAGGCCTTGGGGTCCACCTTTTGTGGGTTGATCGCCGGGTCCGAGGCCACCATGTACACCCGGTCGCCCTGCTTCCACACCACCGCGCGGCAGGGGGCGCGCGAGGCGATGGGGAACATGTTGCCGAAGAAGTCGCGGGCGATCTCGGCGTTGCACAGCCAGAGCTGGTGCACCCCGCCAAAGTCGGTGCGACCGACGACGTTCATGTTACGGTCCTGGTAACCGGTTTCGGTCAGCAGAATGGCCTCTTCTAGGTCGTCGGTGGCGGTCACCTTGCCCCCCACGTAGGGGGCGCGCAGCGCATCCGGCATGGGCAGCGGCACGAACTGCAGTGGAGAGAGGGTGGAGAGCGCACCGTAGATCTTGGCGAAGGCCAACTCCGTGGCCACGGCGTTCTGGGCGTTGAGTTCGAAGTAGGGGGCAAAGGAGGCCCAGTCCACGACGGTGAACATCGTCTGCCCCTGCGGCCCGGCCATGACCGCCACGGTGACCGGAACCAGCGTACCCACCCTGGGGTCGTCCAGCACGGCGGCCTTAAGGGCTGCGTCGGGTTGGAACATCATCAGGTACAGGGGTGGAAACTCGTAGCCGCGGCTGCGGATGGTAAGACCTACGTCCAAGATCTTCTCCAGCGGGAAGCCGGCCGCGGACATCGCCGCCTCGACCTGTCTGACGGTCTCATCAAAGGGTGCATTGACCTGGCCCATGTGGGCGGGCAGCGCGAACGCAAGCCCTAGCGCGAGCATCAGCGAAAACAGCACTTTTTTCATAACAACCTCCTCTAAGGTAGCTCGATCCAGGGGAAGAGTTGCCGCGTGAACGGATCCACCCGGTAAAGGGGCCGGGTAGGCATCTGGATGCGGGGAAGATTTTCGGCGTTAACGACCGTGTCCGCGTCGATGATGCCGTTCTCCGCGAGCAGGTAGGCCACGAGGGCGTACACCTCGTCCGGGTCCATGTTGTGGGGCGAGGCAAAGGGCATGGCGCGGTTGATGTAGTCCCACAGCGTGGTGGCGTAGGGCCAGTAATTGCCCACGGCGAAGCGGTGCGGCGGCAGGTCAAGGCTGAAGGGGGCGTCGGCGACCAGCCGGTCAAAGGGGGCACCCTCGCCGTTGGGCCCGTGGCAGCCGGCGCAGTCGAAGGCGTAGATCTCAAACCCCGTGGCCGCGTCGCCCTCGCCCTCAGGTAGCCCCGCGCCGCTCGGCCGCACGATGGGAAGCGCCTCGTAGCGGGCCACCTGTTCGTCCGTGAGCGGCAGACCGATGCCGTAGCCCCCGGCCGCGGCCCAGATCCCCACGAACACGAGGAGGGCGAGCAAGACCCTAACCATCAAAGACCTCCCCCCCACAACCCCCGGCCTGCATGGGGGGCGCGGCACCGACCGCGAGGGCGGGGTCGCCGTTTTGCACCCGGCCGTCGGCGCCCACTCGCCAGGCCTGGATGGCGTTGTAGTGGTAGCGGTTGTTGCGCGCCCAGCGCTCGAAGAACTCGGCGCGGGTGGGCTGGGTGTTGCCCTGATCGTCCACCACGCGGCTCATCAGCACGGCTTCCTTGCCGTCCCAGTTCCAGTCGAAGACGAAACGGGTGAGTGCGTAGGGCAGCACGGGGCCCGTAAGGCGCGCTTCCTGCCAGCTGGCCCCACCGTCGGTGGAAACCTCGACGCGCACCACCTTACCGAAGCCGCTCCAGGCGAGGCCGCGGATCTGGTGGAACCCGGGCTCGATGAGTTGGCCCCCGGAGGGGCGGGTGATGATGGACTGCGGTTCCATCACCCAGGTGAAGGCGTCGATGCGGCCGTCCGCCCGCACATCGGTGTACTCGCTGGTCTCCCCGCGGCTCATCGCGGGCTCGTCGGCCACCAGGATGCGCCGGAGCCACTTGACCTGGATGCTACCCTCCCAGCCCGGCACCACCAGGCGCACCGGGTAGCCCTGTTCGGGCCGGAGCGCCTCGCCGTTTTGCTTGTAGGCCACCAGGACGTCGCGCAGACCCTTTTCGGTGGGGATGCTGCGCACCCAGGCGGCGGCGTCGGCGCCTTCGGCCAGCAGCCAGCGCCCTTCGGGCTTGACCCCCGCCTCCTCCAGCAGGATGCGCAGCGGCACACCCGTCCACTCAGCCCCCGAGACCAGCCCGCGGCTGCGGGTGGCCGTGAGGGCGGGCTCGGGCGGCTCGCGGTAGCCGTTCTGGCCGTTGCCGGCGCACTCGATGAAGTAGACCTGGTTTTCGCTGGGGAGCCGCATCAGGTCGTTGAGGGTGAACATCAGCGGGCGCTCGACGAGGCCGTGGAGAACCAGCCGGTAGTCCTTCGGATCGATGGTGGGCACGCCCGCGTGGTCGCGCTCGAAGTGCAGCCCGTTGGGGGTGATGATGCCGTCCAGCTCGCCGATGGGAGCGAAGGCGGCCCCGGTGTGGCGGGAGGGCAGGGTGTTGGAGATGTAGCGGACCACATGGGCCTCACTGGCGGCGCGCGTACCGATGGGCTGCAGCGGGGTGCCCAGCGTGGGCGCGGGTGGGAAGGGTTTGAACCCCTGCTGGGCGCGCACCAACTGAACCGATCCCGCCGCCAGCGCGGCCGCCAACCCGTGCAAGAACGTACGCCGGTTCACGGGCCTACCTCGTAAACCCGGGGACGTCGAGCTCGTTGCCGTTGGCCCGGTAGCGCATGTAGAGCGAGAGGGCGATGTGCGGCGTGCTGTAGAACTCGGGGTGAGGGATCTGGATGGAGTCGTAGCAGAAGTTGATGCGGTTCTCCATCGTGTACATCTTGTCGAAGCTGAAGGTGTAGGCGGGCCAGTGGTCCGTGAGCCCTTGTTCGGGGCTGCGGATGGGGGCCAGCCGCACCCGGCGACCCGGATAACGGTCGTGGCAGGCGGCGCAGGACAGGTCCATCTGGCCCGCGCGCCAGTACCACAACCGCTCGCCGATCTCGAACATCTCCTTTTCCTGCGGGTCGTTCAGGGTCACCCGGATCGGCATCTCGTGGGAGAAGCTGGCGATGTAGGAGACGAGCGCGACCACCATGTCGCGGTCGAACTCGTCCTCGCCGAATCCGAGCACCTGCGTGAGGCAGGTGACCACGCGGGTGTCGAGGTCCTCCACCCTGTCCGAGTCGGCGAAGTACTTGGGCAGCTCGGCGTAGACACCTTCGAGCACGCCGGGGCCCTTGCCGAAGTCGCAGTCGGCCATCGTCTTGCCGCCTGCTCCCTCGAGGCTGTTGTAGTATTCCTCGCCCTCGGCCACGAAGAGCTCCCCGGGGTGGGCACCGCCCGACTGCTCGAGGAAAAGCTGCCGCTGTCGCTTGGCCTCCTCGGCGGGCGAGAGCGCCCAGACCAGCGCACCCGCCAGCAGTGCGAACCCAAAGGTGTAGAAAAAGCGCCGCATCACTTACCTCCTTTGACCGCGGGGTTGATGGGCGAGTCGGGCGATGTGAGGTAGGCCACTAAATCGGCGATCTCCTGGGCGGTGAGCCTGCCGTTGACGCCGTAGCGCGGCATGGTGGAGCAGGGCACCGTGATCCAGGCGTTGTAGATCTTCTCGTAGGTGTACTTGACGATGCCCTCGCCCTGCCCCCTGAGGCCGTAATTGGTGAGCGGCGGCCCCACGTCGCCGAAGGCGGCCTCGCTGGGCTCGCCGGCGTGGCAGGCGTAGCAGTTGCCCCTGGCCGGTGTCACAAAGACCTCGCGCCCACGCTCCCAGTCGCCCGCAAGCGGTTCGGCGTAGCTCACCTTGGCGCGCTCGGTCTCCACGAACCCGCCGACGCGGTCGGCGGGCAGGCCTTGCGGGAACTCGCTGCAAAGTGCCTCGGAGGGGTCTTGCTGCATGGCCGCGGCGAAGCCGGGCCCCCCGGATTCGATCACCTTCTTCATGGTGGTGTCGTCCACCGCAAAGGCGAGCGCCGCCAGTAGCACGAAGAGTAGCGCACGCTTCATCGGTCTACTCCGCGACCTTGAGCGTCTTGGACTTTTCGCCCGTCTCGCCGGCAGTGTCGGTGTAGCGTACCGTGACCTCGCCTGGCTCGGCCTTGATCATGAAGGCGAAGAGCGGGTTGGCGCTCACGCCGCGGCCGGGGTTGACGTGGGCAACGCGCTCGCCGCCGTGGGCTACCTCGAGCTCGGTGATGTAGTTGGCCGGAATGATCTGGCCGTTCTCGTCCTTGCGGGTACCGGGCTCCATCGGGTGACGAACCACCACGGACACCTTGACGAGCTCGCCCTTCTTGGGCTTGCTCGGGGAAAAGCGAATCAAAATCAACGCCATGACCTTCTCCTTTCTAACCGCAGCCGCCGACGGTGACGCGGGTCACGTGAGAGGCGAGCAGGTAACGGCCGTCGGCGGTCTCGACGACGACCCGTACCGGCGCGGTTTCACCAATGCGGATGCGGGTGGCGAAGTAGGTTTGTGCAGCCTTGGGCCCGAGGCTCATCGAGAAAATGTGGGGGAAGGGGTTCTTGTCCACGAAGCAGTGTATGCCTCTGACCTCGGACGGGGCCAGCTCGGAGACGATCTCCACCGGCACGTTGGCGCCCGATTCGGCGATCTCGGGGGCGTTGATGGTGACCTGGTCCGAGGGCTCGAGCTTGGAGAAGTCGATCCCCAGCACCTCCATGAGCCCGCCGTTGAGGTGTTCGATGTCCTGCACTTCCTCCACGGTCGGGACCGTGGCGGCCTGCGCCCACGCGGGCGCGAGTCGGCTGGCAGCGAGTGCTGCCCCGGCCAGACCGGCCCTCTTAAGAAACCCTCTTCTGTTCATACCTATCCCTCCTCCTTGCATACACTGCTTAGAAACTCGATAAACCGGTTCCGGGGCAGGCTTCCGAAGACGCGCCTTGCCTCGGTCCAGCGGCCGTTCCGGTAGCGAATGAAGACGAATGTTGGGGTACCGAAGACTCGCCACTCTCGCCCTAAAGCAGCGGTGGCGCTGCGGCCCAGGGTGATGCTGGCCACCACGGTGCAGCGCTCCATCAGCCCTTCCACTTCGGGAGCGCTCAGTACGAAGGTCTCCATCTGCTCGCAGTAAGGGCAGTGATCGCTACGAAAGTAGAGCAGCACCGGGCGCCCATGCAACAGGCCCAACTCCAATGCCTGATCGTAGGGGTACCAGCGGAGAAAGTCGGTTTCGGCGCGGGCCGGCAGGATCGCAAACGCCGTGAAACATAGCAACCCCGCGAGCGCAAGACCTTGCAGCCTCAGATACGTGGCGGTTTGAACCCTGTGTCGCATCGTTCGACTCGGATACGGCCAGACTATTTTTCGGCCAACCTTGTTATACCAGAAATGGGGACATTCGTCCCTGATCCCGAAAGGATAAACCGCCCAGGGATACCCGGACGGCTTCTGGTACGGCCACCGGCTAATCTCCGAACATGTAGCCCCAGTGCTCCGCGGCCCAGTCGTAGGCCCGCTCGCCGTTCTTTGCGCTGCGCTGTACGTCGAGCTTGCTCTCGAGGGCCTTGCGGCGCCTATTCGCCTCGTCGAAGTTGTAGCGCGCGGCGATCCAGATGGCCTCCTCGTCGTCCACAAAGGAGTAGCAGATGTTGCGAACGTCGGGGGTTTTCAGCTCGGCTTCCTGGCCGGCGATGCGGGCCGCGATGTGAACGGCCACCCGGTAGCGGCCCTCTTCGAAGGCCAGCTTGCCCGACTTGGGGCCGCCGGCGCTGTCGGCGTCACCGAGTACGTAGACGTCCGGATCCACCTTGGTCTGGTGCCAGGGCAGCTCGACGTCAACCCAGCGGTCGCCCACGCCCGCCTTGCGCACGATCTCACCGGCGCGCATGGGCGGGATGATGTTGGCGTAATCGAAATCAAACTCACCCAAGCTCGTTTGCACGACCTTTTTCTCGTAGTCCACCCCCAGCGTCTCGGTGTTGGGGTAGTACTCGATGTGGTCGGCGTAGAGGTCGTCGTAGGCAGCCAGGAACCCCTTGGCCTTGGGGGGTTTGGAGGAGGGGGCGAGGAGGATGACCTTGCCCGGGATCTTGTGCTCCTTGAAGTACCAGGCGATCATAGCCGCGCGTTCGTAGGGGCCGGGCGGGCAGCGGTAAGGACCCCTGGGAACGCTGAGGATGAAGTCCCCGCCCTTGAACTGCTCGATGTTGCGGCGCAGCGCCACGTGCTCGAAGGGGCGGAACCCAACGGGCATGTGCGCCCGGAAGGGCTCAAAGCCGGGAACCTCGTCGTAGACGTACTCGATGCCCGGCGAGAGCACCAGGTAGTCGTAGGCGACGGTGCCCCCGGTGGTGTAGACGCGCTTGCGGTCACGGTCTACGTCGAGGGCACGCTCGTTGACGAAGTGGATGCCCTCCTTGACCAGGTTGGCGTAGTCGAAGGTAAGGAAGTGGAGATCCTTAAGCCCCGCCAGGTAGAGGTTCGAGAGCGGGCAGGACATGAAGACTTCCTTGGCCTCGATGAGCACGACGTCGATCTTAGGGTTGATCTTCTTGAGGGTGCGCGCGGTGGTGACGCCGCCCCAGCCCCCACCCACGATGACGACGCGGTTCCCACGAGCGGGACCAAGCAGGAAGGGGCTCTTGTGGTACTGGGACTGCTGGGCGCGCCCCGCCCCACCGAGCAGACCGGCCCCGGCCACACCGGCGGCGGCCTTGAGCACGCTACGACGGCTAACCTTGGGTTTTTTCATAGCTACCTCCTTGGTGTTTCCGCCATCTATAATACAAAAACTTAGGATAAACGTCCCTATTGTAACCAAAATCATAATTTAAACGCTCTTGTGCCGCGTACGTCGGCCGGTGGGACGCAGTTTGCCGCGCCCAACGGGCGGCCCCGTACGATGCGCCGTGATGTTGCGGCGCCTACAACCGCACCAGATGCCCCACCTCGAAGGTCTGCGCCGGGGGCAGGTCGAAGAAGGCCGTGGCCGGCAGGGCGTTGCGCTGCAGCACCGCGAAGAGCTGTTCCCGCCAGCGCGGCATGCCCAGCTTGCCCTCGGGCAGCACGATCTCGCGGCCCAGGACGAAGTAGGTGTCGTCGGGGTCGAGGTCCAGCTCGGTGATGTCGTAGAGGGCGACGGGCACGTTGGGGTGTTCCATGAACCCGTAGTGGAGCACCACCCGGGTGAACCCCAGGTCCAGCGCCCGCACCTCGGCGCGCAGCGAGCCCAGCACCCGGGGGATCTCCTCGGTCTCGACGCTGACCACGATCACGTTTTCGTGCACCGCGCGGTTGTAGCGGAGGTTGCTGAGCAGCGCCGGCGGAACCACGTCGGCGTTGCGGGTCAGGTAGACCGCGGTGCCGGGGACGCGCACGGGCGGGTTCTTGGACGCGGCCAGGGTCTCCAGGAAGCGCTCGAGCGGGAAGGCGTCCTTTTGCAGCACGCTCGAGAGCAGCGCCCGGCCCTGGTGCCAGGTGGTCATGACGACCAGCATCACCGCGCCCACGACGAGCGGGAACCAGCCGCCCTGGGGCACCTTGACGATGTTGGCCGCCCAGAAGCTGAGGTCGACGCCGAGCAGGCCCAGCGTCAGCAGCACCACCGCCCAGCGGGGCCACTTCCACAGGCTCCAGGCCACCACCGCGAAGAGCAGGGTGGTGAAGACCATGTCGGTGGTCACGCCCACGCCGTAGGCCGCGGCCAGGCGGCTCGAGGAGCGGAAGCCCAGGACCAGGCCCACGGTGGCGAACATCAGGATCCAGTTGATCGTGGGGATGTAGACCTGGCCGATTTCCTGGCTCGAGGTCTGCACCACCGTCATTCGCGGCAAGAAGCCCAGCCGCATCGCCTGGCGGGTGAGCGAGAAGGAGCCCGAGATCACCGCCTGTGAGGCGATGATCGTCGCGGCGGTGGCCAGCGCGATCATCGGGTAGGTGGCCCAGCCGGGCACCATCAGGTAGAAGGGGTTCTCCACGGCCGCGGGGTTGGCGAGCAGCAGCGCCCCCTGGCCGAAGTAGTTGAGCAGCAGCGCCGGCAGCACCACGAAGAACCAGGTGAGCCGGATGGGGGTGCGTCCGAAGTGGCCCATGTCGGCGTAGAGGGCCTCGCCCCCGGTAACCACCAGGAAGACCGAACCCAGGACCCAGAAGCCGGTGGCGCCGTTCGCGGTGAAGAAGTGCACCGCGTGGTAGGGGTTGAGCGCGGTGAGCACGTAGGGGTTGCGCACGATCTGGGCCAGCCCCAAAAGGGCGATCGCGCTGAACCAGACCAGGGTGACGGGCCCGAAGAGGCCGCCCACCCGCTGGGTGCCGCGGCTCTGGAAGAGGAAGAGGGCGAGCAGGATGCCCACGGTCACCGGGATCACGAAGGGCTCGAGCCGGGGGGCGGCCACCTCCAGCCCCTCGACCGCGCTCAGCACCGAGATGGCCGGGGTGATCATGCCGTCGCCGTAGAGCAGCGAGGCGCCGAAGAGGCCGAGCATGACGGCCAGGTAGCGCCAGTGCCCGCGGCGCAGCTTGCTGGGCATGACCAGCGCGGTCAGCGCCATGATGCCGCCCTCGCCGTGGTTGTCGGCGCGCATCACCAGGGTCAGGTACTTCAGCGAGATCACCACGACGAGCGACCAAAAGATGAGCGAGAGCACGCCCAGCACGTTGGCCTCGGTGAGGGCCAGGCCGTAGTGCTCGCCGAAGGCCTCGCGCACCGCGTAGAGCGGGCTGGTGCCGATGTCGCCGAAGACGACGCCCAAGGCGGCGACGGAGAGGGCGATCAGGTAGCGGCCGTTCGGTTCGGTTTTGCTGTGGATGGGATCGGCCATGGCGCAACGCCTCCTGTGGCCTTTATAGGGTACACCCGCGGCGGTGGCGTGCGTCCCGCCCGCTGCGTAGACTGGGGCATGAGCCTGCGCAGCGCCAGGGACCTCACGCGGGCCCGGCTGGGGGCGCACGCCGAGGTGCGCGCCCGCGGCGGCCGCGTCTTGTGGACCGAACAGGAAGACGGGCGCACCGTGCTGCTGGGCTGGGACGGCGCGCCCCGGCGGCTCGCTCCGGACCACGCCCTGAACCCGGGCGTCGGCTACGGCGGCGGCGCGTTCAACCCCGGAGCGGACGCGGTCTTCTACGTGGCCGAAGGCCGGGTCTGGAAGCTGCCGCACGAACGCCCGGAACCCGTTCCCCTCACCCCGCCCTTCGGCGCGGCGGCCGACCCCCAGCCCAGCCCCGACGGCTCCCGCTTCGTCTACGTGCACCACCACGAGGGGCGCGACGTGCTGGCGGCGGCCGACGCCGACCCCGACGGCTGGCCCCGGGTCTGGGCCCGCGGCGCCGACTTCTACATGCAGCCCGCCTGGAGCCCCGACGGCGGCCTCCTGGCCTGGGTGGAGTGGGACCACCCCAACATGCCCTGGGACGGCGCGCGGCTGATGCTCGCGCGGGCGGGGGCGGAGGGCCCCCGCGAGGTGCAGCGGGTCGCGGGCGGCCCGCGCACCCCGGTCTTTCAGCCGCTGTTCGAGCCCGGCGGGCGCGGCCTCTTCTGGATCGAGAACCCCGAGGGGGAGGAGCTCGACCGGCTCGTCCGCCTGGACCTCGAGACCGGCGAGCGGTCGGTGTGGATGGAGGAGCGGGTGCTGCTCGAGCCCGCCTGGACCCAGGGGCAGCGGGTGATGAGCTTCGGCCCCGGCGGCGCGCTCTACCTGCGCGAGAACCGCGCGGGGCGCGCCGTGCTCTGGCGCATCGGAGACGGCGCG
>Ga0256832_1003486_pt1 | contig 10685 bp, 5 predicted proteins | sample 134614metaG_FD_190534 | JGI IMG/M metagenome (GOLD analysis project Ga0256832, IMG submission 190534) | Hydrothermal vent microbial communities from Lau Basin, Pacific Ocean - 134-614 | ecosystem: Environmental > Aquatic > Marine > Hydrothermal vents | place: Pacific Ocean: Lau Basin | collected...
GGGCAGACACATCAATTCCCGCCCCCTGTAATGCAAGAGGGCTTCATAGGTTCTGGTCGTCAGCCATATCTGATTGTCCTGAAGATTATTTTCATCGGCAAATTTCACCAGGTTGGCGGTTTCACCAATCTTCGTTTTCACGCGATCTGACCATTTGACTTCGACAGCATTTATGGGTTTTTGGGTTTTGGGATTTATCCAAACAAAGTCCACCTCTCCGTCCCGCCACCTTGCATAGCGAAAATGACGGGAAGACATAAATTGTGTGTATTGTGAAATAAAAGCACTCTCAATCAGGGGGCCAATATTCTCGTCATCCGGTTCAGGTGGGCCGAACAGGGCTGAATACATGGATGGATTGATGATATGAATTTTGAAAGTACGGGCACGTTTGAAATTTTTGGCATTGATGTCCACGCGATCCAATCGGCGCAATAGGAAAGCCCCTTCAAAATAGGTTATGTATTTCCTGATGGTCACTTTACTGATTTCCGACAGGCTGGCGAGCTTTTCCAGTGACACCTCCTGTCCGGTATTATAGACCAGAACAGAGAACAGCCTGTACATTTCCTGTATGTCGGAGATACCATAAAGCCCCGGCAAATCACGAAGCAAAACCTTGTCAATAATATCATTGAACAGGTAGCGGTCCGGATTGTCTCTCAGTTGCTTATTGAGTACTATCTCCGGATAGCCACCATAGGCGAGATAATCCATGAAGGCAGAGTTCAGCTCCGTGATGGGCATGTCAGGGCTCAGGTTTACAAAACGCAAATACTCACGAAATGTCAGTGGCGGCAGGATAAAATCTGTGAACCTGCCGGCACCGGACTCCATAGAACCGCGTTTTAAGACCGCTGCTGCTGAACCCGTGACAATGAATTTGATGTTCGGATAGGAATCCACCAGAGACTTCAGGTGCACTTCCCAATTTTTCAGATACTGTATTTCGTCAAAATATACATAGCCGCCTTTCTCTTCCTCTCCAAAATTGTCGAGATAAAGACGCAATAATTTTTCCAAATCCTGCCCAACCATAAGTGGCGTGTCCAGAGACGCAAAAAAAATCCGGTTCGGTCTCACGCCAGAACGCAATAATTCCAAAATAGACTGTACACTCATCACGGTTTTGCCTACCCGGCGCGGACCCATGAGCACGACAGCCCGCTTCACATTTTTCTGGCTGACGAGATGATAAAAGGCCGCATAGAAATCTCTCTTTGGCAGTGAGTTTTCAGACAAGGCTTGCGCGCGTCCAACCCACCAGGGGTTATCCCGCCGCATTCGGCCCAGAATATCATCTTTTGCAATATCTCGCATAATTAGGCTTGTTGCAATGCTCTTAATTTCGACACAATTCCATTAAGGTAAATCTTATTACCTTAACTGTATCTCTTGTCAAGGTAAGATAACCGGGCTTATCTTAATGACCTATAAACCCGGGGGCGATATTAAATATTAGCAATATCTAATATAAAAGCACAAAAACAGCAAAAAAGGGCTTGAAAAACCCGTTTGCATGCCCTAGATAATGTTCATCTCTTTCAAGAGATCACAAAGACCGTCTGCTTCGCGCCCCGTTGCAGACGGTTTTTTATTGCTTCATTCACAATACTGACGCAGTATACAAAACTAAAACGCCCCTGTATATTGACAATTCTGACCATATTTATGTACAATTCAGGCCAAAACAGGTAAAATCCGGTCGAATGTGCTTGTGTGGCATTCAACTTGGCCATTTTGGGGATAAGTGTGAAAACCATAGCAGCACGATATATGGCGGGAATTGTTGAGAGTTGTATTGCTGCCGGATGCAATAAAGAAGAACTGCTCAGCGATTATGCAGACGGATTGGAATTATTTGCCGACCCAAAAAATATCAGCACCACGCAACGCTTCCCCTGCCAAATGCTCCATAATGTATTGAGTAAAGCAGAGCGCCTGTGCCATAAGCCGGAAATCGGTTTGCTGTGCGGACAGAATATCCGCCCCGAAGCGCTGTCAGACCTGGGGCATGCGTTAATGTATTGCGAAAACCTGCGCCAGGTGATTGAAATCAATATCCGCTATCAGGCCTTAACCCAGCAATTGGGCAAGTCTCGACTGATTGAAAAAGGAGAAAAGGCCATTCTCCTGTGGCAAAACTATCAGGTCGATACAGAAAATCCTCAACAGGATGATTCCATAAACCGCCTGATAATTGACATGGTTATGGCCGGGCATGCCGGTTTTGGTCGCTGGCTGACCTGGACCCACAACAAACAAATTGTAGCTGTGCACTTTCGTCACGCCAGGCCCGTCTATGCCGCGCTTTATGAAAAAATATTTGATTGCCCCGTTCTGTTTGAGCAAGATGACGATGCCATGATTATCATGCGTGAAGATCTGGATATGCCCTTGCCACAATCCAATCCGGAGCTCTTGCGTGAGGCCCGCCTCAAGCTGGATACAGCGCTCTCCCGAATGGACATGTCCATATCCTATTCTGAGCTTGTCTCCAGAGTGCTTCAGACAAGCATGCTTGGCAACAGCAAAACACTTGATAAAGTCGCGTTCAAACTTGGCACCAGCCCCAGAAGCCTAAGACGGCGGCTGGAAGAGGAAGGCACGAATTTCAGCTCAGTGCTTGCGGCCAGCCGCAAAGCCATTTGTGTACATCACCTGAAACGGGGGCTGCCCATGGCTGTAATATCCGAAAGATTAGGCTATTCCCAGCCAAGTGCCTTTAACCGGGCTTTCAAATCCTGGTTTAATATGACCCCTCAGCAATTTACGAATATAAAAGAACAGGCCGACAAAGTCTTCGACCTGCTGGCCCCTTAGGTTCAGCGTTTATCATATCTCTAATTCCGATTCTGCCATGGCCGATCAAGAAAATCCTGTTCTCACATACAAGACATGGTATATATCCCTCAAACATATTTTCAAAGGATCGATTCATGCGTCATTTTCTTATTGCTACAACCACTCTGGCCTTGCTGATTGGATGTTCCCCAAAACCCGAGACTGATGTCACGCCGCAAACCCCGAGCCAGAACGCACCGAAGCCTGAACAGAAGGAGTCGGATTTGCTGGCCCGCTACAACAAAATTGCGACTGTGGATTTGCGCAATACCGATACCAGCTTTCTCAATGACGAGCAAAGACAGGTGGTCAATCTTCTGATTGAAGTGGCCGAACTGATGAACCCGATCTATCTGCGTCAGGTTTACCGGGACAATCCGAAAGTCCGCGCCGAGATCGCGGCCTCGGATGATCCGCAAAAAGAGTTGCTCCTTAAAATGTTTGACCGGCATTTCGGGCCGTGGGACACGCTTGATGATGACAAGCCGTTCTGGGGCAATACACCCAAACCCAAAGGCGGCGGCTTTTATCCGGTAGATATGACCAAGGATGAGTTTGAGGCCTGGATCCGGTCGCATCCGGAAGATGAGAAGGCCTTTCGCTCCTGGTACACGATTATTGAACGCACAGAGGATGGGGGCCTAAAGGCTGTACCGTATTCTGTCGCCTACAGCAAATGGCTGAAACCGGCAGCCGCCAAAATGCGCGAGGCGGCCCGGATAACGTCCAACCCGTCTTTGAAAAAATTTCTGTTTTTACGCGCCAAGGCATTTCTGGATGATGATTACTATCCGTCTGAAATGGCCTGGATGGATGTGCATGACACACCGATTGAGGTCGCCATCGGGCCGTATGAAGTCTATACGGACCGCCTTTATAATGTCAAAACCGCCTTTGAGGCCTTCATCACGATCAAAAACCCGGAGGAAAGCGCGGCCCTGGCCAAATACAAAAACTATCTCATCGACATGGAACGGCACCTTCCGGTCGAGGACAAATACAAGAATTTCAAACGCGGCCACAAAAGCCCGATTTCCGTGACCTATCAATTACATGGTGGCGGGGATAATGTGCCGGGTGTGCAGACCATTGCCTTCAACCTGCCCAATGATGAGCGTGTGCGCGAGGCCAAGGGAGCCAAAAAGGTCCTGCTCAACAATGTTCTGGGGGCCAAGTTTGAGCGCATTCTTGCCCCGATGGCCGACCAGATTCTGGTGCCGGAACAATCAAAACTGCTGGTTAAGAAATACATGTCAATGGAGACATTGTTCCATGAGCTCGCACACTCGCTTGGCCCGGGCACGATAGTGGTTGACGGCAAAGAGACCACGGTCAGCGCCCAATTACAGGAGCTCTACTCCACCATTGAAGAAGGCAAAGCCGATGTTATGGGGGCCTATAACATTCTCTATATGATGGAGCGCGGCGAGCTTCCGGCTTCAGAGAAGAAGGCGTTTCTGGCGACCTATTTTACCGGCCTGTTTCGGGCCATGCGCTGGGGGACAGGTGAAGCGCATGGCGGCGGCGCGGCCTATCAGTATTCCTATTTTAAGGAAAAGGGGGCCTTTGCCTGGGATAAGGAGGCCCGGCGTTTCCGGCTTGATTTTGACAGGCTGGAAACAGCGATTGGGGAGCTCACCCGTGATATCGTCATATTGCAGGCCAATGGCAATTATGGCGCAGCCAAAGCGTTTCTGGCCAAATACAGGCACATTGATGAACATGCAAAGTCCCGCATAGCCGCCACACAGAACCTGCCGGTGGATATTGCCCCGATTTATCCGGACAAAATCTAGGCGGTATGCACCGACCAGATCAGTCAATCATATCTGCAAGTCTGGCCAATTCCCCGGCGACAATCTCCGGCTCAGTATAAAACAGCAACTGGGCACGGCCCCTGATTATGCGTGCCTCGGCCTTGGGGTGGTTTTGACAAAACGCCCTGATATGCCGGGCATCCATGAGGCTATCCTCATGACCATGTAAGAACCGGATTGGTGTCTGCGCCACGACGTCCCGGTACAGTTTTGTGTGATTGGCCGCCCATATGGCAATATCCCTGGCCAACTGCGGAATATTATTGAACGAATAATTCATATTCTCCCGGGTTTGGTTCCAATATTCAGGTTCTGTTTTGACCAGCTCACTGTCAAGTGGTGAGCTTTCATAAAAATATTCAATGGCCCGGGCCTGCCCCTCCTTTGAGGATTTGAAATCGGCAGCAACATATTTGATCGGTGTGGCGATGGTTCTGGGGAAAAACCGGGCGGCAACAAAAAGGCGACGTGAGGATGGTGGCATGGCGTATATCCAGCGGGCTGAAGCCAACGGGGCCCCTGTGCTTAACAGCAACACACCTTTACAGCGGGACGGTGCCCGGCGCGCCAGGGCCAAAGCATAAATACCACCCATAACATTGCCCCCGCAGACAAAACTGTCGAGACCCAGAGCATCAATAATCTCAAGATGAATATCAGCCCAGTCATCAATGCCAAACCGCAAGGGCGTGATCGTGGTCTCCCCGCAACCCGGACGCACGGGAGAGATCACATACACCCCGCGCCGCACCAAAGCCCTGATCAGACGTTTGGTTAATAACGGGCTGGAAGAGGGCTGGATAAAATAAACAGGTTGACCCTGCAAATCGCCTGACAGAACAATCTCAACACTCAGACCATTGGACAGATCAAGCGTTTTGCGTTTTTGGTGCTTTGGGTCTGTCAGGGTTTTGGCGAGACCGTCACTGGCAATCTGTCTTGGTTTTTGGACAATGGTATGAATGAGAGAGCCGATTAACCGGGCCAGGGTTGCCTGGTTTTTGGCATCCGTTTTATGCAGGACAGAGCTCAGCTGCGTGCGCAAGGTTGGCTGGCTCTTGCCGGTATATTCCGAAATTTCCTTAATGCTGAGACCTTTATAGAGATTGCGGACCAATCGGATCTCGGCCTGTGAGAGTCCAAACGCCTCGCTCAGGGTTTTGACGACCTCGGGCGTCCAGACAGCAGCAACGGATTTCAATAACAGGCCGTCCCCTTTTTCATCCGGTAAAAAGGTGCCCAGATCAACCCATTCGCCTAAAACGATTTGTGGCTCAGGCTGTGATGCAGGCTGAATGCGCAATAACTCCCTCGCCTTTTTCCCGGGTTTTGCCAAAAAGGCCTCCAGTCTCTGGCGGGATTTCTTATCAAGCGGCAGATCAGAAATGGTCTGTGCATTTGCCTCGGAAATCCAGGGCTGCGCATGAGCATTTGCACACACAACCCGCCCGTCCGCCCGGCACAACAGTGCCGCATAGGGCATGGTGTCTATATCATTGTCCGGTGCGTTTTGTCTGGCGGGTTCCATCCGGTCAAACATTTCACCAGCCCGCTCAAAATGGGCAACAAACTCATCTGCCCAGTCAATATCTATATCTTCCGGTTTATCACCAAGCAGCATCGCACCTTCAAGATGGTCGTCCCAGGACTTGAACACCAGATCATAAAGCGCAGGATTAAGCGCCCCGGCATAGACCCGGTCAACAATTTCCTGGCGCCGTTTTTGACGCGCTTTTTCCTCGTCATTCATAGTTTCAGCCCGCCTTGGTTCTAGGCCAACACACTGATTTTGCAAGCTGAAAACAAATATAAAGCGGCGTAAAGTTTCTCAAGAGTTAAACAGTTTGGACGGTGGACTGTTTGTAGCAAGCGCCGGGCGGCTCAGGCCGCACGGTTGTGATGTGAGAAGTATGCCACAATCATTCATGGTCGGAGTGAGTGGATTCGAACCACCGACCCCTGCCTCCCGAAGGCAGTACTCTACCAGGCTGAGCTACACTCCGACAAAGTGTGGGCGCTATTTAGGCGCAAAAACCGGGTTTGCCAAGAGCAGAGTGAAAAAAATAGTCTCAGCTGTGGAATAAATATCCACGCCGGGACGTCTTCATGGCATGGGTAGGTATTTAACCAACCAATCATTTTGTCCCGACGCAAAGCATTGCAGCGGGATCTGGTCATATTGTAAGGGAGTTTATAATGAACAGAATTATTGATGGCAGTCTTTTAGGCAGTCTTGACGAACAGGATTTTGCAAATCTTTTGCAACCTCTCCAAACCGCACCACAAACAGACAAAGTCGTTTATGACGAGGATGATGGCGGCAGTGGCGATGATGGCGGCAGTGGTGATGATGACATTTCCGGCGGTGACGGTGATGATAATGTCAATGGCAATGACGGCGATGATACTGTGCACGGCAATGGCGGTGATGACAATATCGATGGCGGCAATGGCAATGACAATCTGCATGGCGATGACGGTGACGACACGGTTGACGGCGGGACAGGAGATGACACTGTTGACGGCGGTAATGGTGACGATCACTTAAACGGCGGTGACGGCGATGACACGGTCACAGGCGGTTCCGGTGCCGATACAATAGATGGCGGCTCCGGCGATGATGAATTACACGGCGGCGCTGACAATGACCATATTAACGGCGGTGACGGCAATGATTATGCCAACGGTGATGACGGAGATGATATTGTAAATGGCGGCGCCGGCTCAGATCACCTGAACGGCGGAGCCGGGGATGATACATTATCCGGTGATGACGGAAATGATAGTGTCGTTGGTGGTGACGGACATGATTATATTTCCGGTGGAGCGGGATCCGACGACTTACATGGTGGTTCGGGTAATGATGACATTGACGGAGGGGCCGACAACGACCACATTAATGGCGGTCAGGGTGATGATACCATAAACGGTGGTGATGGACGTGATGTTGTCAGCGGCGGAGCCGGAAATGACCACGTCTCCGGCGGGGTCGGTGATGATATCGTTATCGGCGCCACTGGCGATGACACACTCAATGGAGATGACGGCAATGACCACATTTCCGGAGGCTCCGGTGCAGACACGCTGGACGGCGGCGCTGGTGACGATATTTTGCGTGGCCAGGGGGGTGATGACACCATCAGTGGTGGAGACGGTGCAGACCGCGAAATTGGCGGCGGCGGCAATGATACGCTCCACGGTGGGGCTGGTGATGACACCATGCATGGCGTTCAGGGCAATGACACCATGAATGGTGGTGCCGGCAATGATCATATGCGCGGTGGCGGCGGCTCGGACACCATGAGCGGTGATGACGGCAATGACGTTATGGTCGGCGGTGGCGGCAATGATGATATGAACGGCGGCCTCGGAGATGATACTCTCAATGGCGGATCGGGTGCCGATATCATGAATGGCGGTGACGGTGTTGATACACTGAACGGTCAGGGCGGTGCTGACGATATTGATGGCGGGGCCGGCGATGACAGCATTAATGCCGGAGGCGGTCATGATACGGTCAATGGTGGTGACGGCAATGACACGATAGAAGGTCGCGGCGGTTCTGATGACTTGCATGGCGGTGCCGGCAATGATCACATTGACGGAGGCTCCAACAATGATACACTTGATGGCGGAGCTGGTGATGACACGCTCATTGGCGGTGGCGGTCGTGACACCATGACCGGTGGTGACGGCAATGACAGCTTGAGTGGTGACGGTGGTAACGACCATATTGATGGCGGAGCCGGTGATGACACGATGAGCGGCGGCAGAGGACGGGATGTCTTCGTCTATGCCGACAATGCAGGCCATGACGTCATTACCGACTTCCAGGATAATCATGATGTCATCGATCTTTCAGCCAACAGTCAGCTCAACTCTGTTGCCGACGTCCTGGCGGCAGCCTCTCAGGTCGGGAATGATGTGGTCATCACGCTTGATGCCAATAATTCCCTGACCTTGCTGAACTTTGATGTGAACAATCTGGACGCACGGGACTTTGATTTCGGGGTACCTGGCGCAGCGGAAGCACCGCTTAGTGACAAAGCTCCTATCTCCGACATGCCGGACATGGATATATCTGCAGACAATTTTGTCTTCACAGATACGGTCGCGACCAGCGATGCCGGTCTGGATATGGAAACGTCTCTGTCCGATTTCGGTGCCCCAGCATCCGCTGTGGATCAGGATATGGCCATCGACCTGTTTGCCGATTCCAGTCTTGATGTTAGCCTGGATGCCGGTCTCGGAATGGACATGATGGACACTGACATGATGCATTTCAGCAGCCTGTTTGACATGGGCTGATCCTTAACCTCCAGAGCCTGTCTCAAGCGCTCCCCGGCCCCGAGGTGCAAAAGGCAGGCAGCGGGTCTGTGTCCGTACCTGACCCTTCAAGGCACAGATCCAAAAACCGGTACGCTCTTGCGTGCCGGTTTTTTTTGCCTATAAGGGCAAGCGTTGGTGTCGGCCCTCAATGGGGTCGGTGAAAAGGGAAGCCGGTGTAAATCCGGCGCTGTCCCCGCAGCTGTAAGTGTGCGAGGGTTTTGCATATGTCACTGGTCAAAAGACCGGGAAGACGCAAGGCCCGTTTGAGCCACAAGCCAGAAGACCTGCCAACACGTCGTTCGCGTCTTTTGCCGGGTCGAGCAAAAGGACAGGAATCTTTCCATGACGACATATTGTTGAACCCTGCGTCTGGTCGCATGACCTGCGCATTTTTAATGGAGTCGTTTATGAAACGCTTATTTTTCTCTTCCGGCCAGATTGCTCTTCTGACCGCGCTTCTGACAACCCCCGCCTTTGCACAGAGCCTGGGTGATATTCCCGGTTATCAGTGTCAGCCAACTTCAAAGAAAACCGAAACCCCGCCAAATATGGATGAAATCCGTATTTGCGACCCACTCCCCAACACGCCGGACATTATTGTCACTGGTACCCGCATTGGGGCGCTTGGGGTTGACAGGCTCACAGCCCCGGTCTCCGTTTTGACCGATGCGGACATTGAAGCCCGGGGGCAGAGCCTCATTGCCGATCTGTTACGCACCATACCGGGGGCCGCTGTTAATCGCTCCGGCCCGCAAGGATCACTGACGCAATTGCGCCTGCGTGGCTCCGAGGGCAATCATGTTCTGGTGCTGGTGGACGGTGTGGAAGTTTCCAATCCCAATACCGGCGAATTTGATTTCGGTAGTCTCAGGGCCGAAGACGTGGAACGTATAGAGGTCTTGCGCGGGGAACAATCGGCACTTTGGGGGAGTGACGCCATTGGTGGTGTGGTCAATATTATCACCCGGGCCGGGGAGACACATGAAGGTTACATACTCTCTCTGGAAGGCGGCAGTTTCAACACACTTGAAGGTCAAATCTCGGGCGTTATCCCGCTTGGAAAAGCGGCCTTGTCGGTCAATGGCAATGCGTTTCGCACTGATGGCTATGATGTCTCCGGATTAAATGGTGAGAAAGACGGTGCCAAATCACGCGCGGTCAATCTCGGTCTGAACGGGGTTGATCTCGGGCCCGTATCCCTGTCCGGCAAATTTTCCACAAGCCATGCCATATCAGGATTTGATTCCGATACCGATTTTGATGGACGTTTGAACAATACGCATGCGGTTTTGACGACGGATAGCAAAACCGCCCGCCTTTCAGGCCGGTTTGATACGTCAGACGGAATTCGTCACCTGATCAATCTGGCCTACACAGACACAAAACAAAACACGACCGGCACCGGTTTTCGCAATGATACAACAGGCAAACGCACCCAGGCCAACTGGGCGGCAAAAAAAGACTTTGGGGCACACAGCCTGACCCTGCTGGGGGAAGTGGAGCGGGAGGATTTTTCCAATTTCGGCGGGCCGGGTGCGTTTCAAAACCAGAGCCACGCCATAACCAACAAGGCTTTGGCGGCGGACTGGAACTATCACAAGAATGCGCTTAGCCTCTCCGGCTCGGCCCGCGCGGATTTCAATGACCGCTTCAAAAACAGCCAGACCTGGCGGATTGGGGCCGGATACAAGTTTG